>Ga0041059_1000338_pt1 | contig 34096 bp, 28 predicted proteins | sample AraColnosormetaG_FD_56232 | JGI IMG/M metagenome (GOLD analysis project Ga0041059, IMG submission 56232) | Arabidopsis roots microbial communities from North Carolina, USA - Col MF nosort | ecosystem: Host-associated > Plants > Roots > Unclassified | place: USA: North Carolina | collected...
TGGTTAAATATTAAATTTCATGAGCTTCTTTCTGGTATCTATTCATCACAATAGTTCTCGTAAAAGATTAGACCTAGAGAGATTTCTAAACCAAGAATAAGCAGAGAAGAAAACTAAACTGACTTTCCTCCGTTTAAGTGTGTCCTACATTGTAAACGTATTGAACCAAGAATTTTGTTTAAAATGTAACGACAAGAGAGTGAGGATTTTAGTTACGAGGAAAGGGACTTGCTTTGATCATGAAAAGTGTTATATTGTTTGGTGTAAGTGTTTTTTTTTGTATATTCAATAACTTGATTGTTAAGAAACCATTACCTCATCAGTTGCTCACTGATTGAATAGTTGAATTGATGTTTGAACAATGGAGTCATAGGAATATTTGAAGATTAAGAAACCATTTTTTCTGTTGAGATTTGATGAGCAATCATTACCACTAGACACTTCATGAGTGCCAATAATGAAAGATTTATGTTTCACTTAAACTAACAAACATGTTGATACACGAATCAAACAAGTACGAATAGAGTCTCTAGGGAAGATGAAGAATCAGTCACTTGATCACGAGCTTTAGCTGAGGTAGACGGACTACAAGCTCGACGTTGAGGAACGAGCTAAGTGCTTTAAATCGATCTGATCTTGAGTAGGAGTTGATTGTTGGTAGACGAGCTTATCTTGAAGACGAGCTGATCTTGAAGACGAGCTGATCTTGAAGACGAGTTGATTGCTTGTTCTTTCTCCGTTGATGGGTCCAAAAAGTTGCCCTTCGCCAAACTTGCCATTCTACTATTTAGTCGTCCGTATAATAGGATATCCCGAGGTGATTTGTCGAGAATACCCTTACATTGACAAGGCGGTCGTCATTACGGGCCGGAGTAATTGTTTCCGAGATTGGGCTTCCTGAAGATTGTAGTGGGCTGATCGTTCTGTTTCTCAGATTGGACAGAATCAATAAAGCCCAATCTTACCCATTAACAAAACACATCAAATCCTGATGCAAAAGAATTGTACACTTTCATTCTTTAATTGTATTTTCTCTAAGAACATCTCCAACTCATCTCTATCTTTGTCTCTATACTCTATTTCTACCTCTATTTTACTCCAACCCATTTCTATTTTTATCTCTATTTTTTTGCCTCTATTTTCTCTTCTAACAAATAAAGATCTCTATTTTTAAAGAATTATTGTAGTGAAAGTAGAAATCTCTATTTTTTTTTCTATTTTATAAAAATAAAATAAAAACAACCATTGGAGATGGTCTAAAGCCTTTTCAAAAATATTCTTTTTAGTGTTTGTTCATCAATCATTATGATATGTGTGAACTGTGATATATATATATTTTTTTTTATCAACACTAAGAAAATAATTATCAAATATGAAGCCATCAATTTCTTTTTTTTTTTTAAACCTCATCGGACCAAATTTATCTTGCCATTTTTTTNTTTTTTNTTTTTNTCAACAGAAATTTTATCTTGTCATTGAAATATTATTTTTTTACGATCAACACTTTTTTTTTTTTGGACAACAATTTTCTATCAACACTAAAGCCCATATAAATTAGGATGGTTAATTAGGTTTCAAATCCACCACCTCTAATGTCATCATCTAGTTAGGTCGAATAGATTTTCACAGATCTTCGCCGTCCGATCACCAAAATACGCCGGTTAAAATGAAGAATTGGATCCCGAATGATCTCATTTACGAGATACTCTCGAGATTACCAGCAATATCAGTTGCGAGGTGTCGTTGTGTGTAAAAGCAATGGAGATCCATCCTTCGCCATCAAGTTTTCACCGAGTTGTTTCTAGCAAGGTCCAAGGCTCGTCCACGTCTCTTAATTGGTGTACAACAAGACGGTGAGTGGAGGTTTTACTCAACGCCTCAGTCTCAGAATCCATGTGAGAATAAGTTGTCTCCTGCCGATTTCCATATGAAGTTTTCTAAAGGCATAAGCAATTATTCTTGTAGTTATGCCTCTGGTTTGATTTATTTTGATGGTATGTGCATCCGAAAGGAGGATGAGGATGCAAAGCATGTTTTATGTGACCCTCTCACAGGAAAGTATGTGATCTTACCTGAACTTAGAGTAGGTGATTCGTATAGCTATTTAGGGTTTGATCCAGTTGATAAGGAATTCAAGGTATTGTTCATGACTACTCGTAATAATATAGCTTGGAAGGATCTAGATCATTATATTCTGACATTGGGAACTGGGGAATTGAAATGGAGGAGGATCCGATGTGCTTTTACCCATGAGCCTGTGTGGGAAAGGATTTGTATCAATGGAGTTTTGTATTACTCAGCTATGAATTCTGATGGAAATTATGTGATAGTTTGTTTTGATGTTATTTCAAGCTCGTTGACGCAGAATGCCGTTCTAGATTTAATGGATTGATAAACTATAAGGGGAAATTATGTGGGATTATTTTGGAGTATGCTAGTCATGATGGTGGATCTACCGTTAAGTTGAGTATGTGGGTTTTAGAGGATGTCGAGAAACCGGAATGGTCGAAACATGTCTACTCGTTGTGGACGGAGAGTCAAGTCGTTAAGGTTAACCATAATCTTTCTGTTTCTGGGATGACTGCTACCGGTGACATTGTTTTGTCGACAAAATATGCATCTCAGCCGTTTTATGTTTTCTACTTCAATCCAGAAAGGAAAACTCTGCAAGTCCCAAGTGTTGAAGTCGAGGGTCTTGGAGCTAATCGTGCTTGCATGTCTTATTACGCCTTTGCTGACTATGTAGAGGATCTTAGTGTTAACGATGCAGTGCGACAACTCAAGTCAAGCCCTTTACAACAACAAGGCCAAAATATCGTTACCAAGAGGCCAAAACCACGACAAGGCCAAGATACATCTCATGACCTCTCCAAGTCTGCTCCGTCTGTGAAGAACAAGTATGAATTCTTAGCAGACAGGCTCAATCACTCTGTTAGCTTAGCTATTTTATTTTGTTTGTTTTTCCTTCTTTTTAGCTATATCATTCGGTTGGGTTGGGTTAGATAATTCATTTCTTATGATTACAAATTTACAATATATTTCCTTGTGGTTCCCCTTTGGCTCCAAATCTGTCTGATCCGAAATATTTCCTTGATGAATCGTGGGTCCTTAAATAACGAAACAAAATATAAGAGTCATCGAGTTTTGAAGTAAAAGGTGATATTCTCTACAATTTATCTGTCCTTAAGTCTTGAGCAAATGGTTCAAATCCATTAACAAAGATGATGTCGTCACATTTACCACTGAGGACTTTCCTTGGAACACACTTCGGTCTAAATCAGTTTATAGATTCAGTGACAGTTTTATATGAATCGGAATCATTATTTTTAGGTTAAAAAGTGTTAGGTTAAACCTATTGATCTTTATTTAGCATCTGAAACAGAGTCTACAACAAAAAGTGTTAATTGTAGAATAGGAAGCTTGATATTATTGTGAAGAGATTACAAGTATATATAGAGTCATACAATGAGGAGACTAGGTTAAAAGTAATTACAACCTAATCCGTAATTATCTATTATTTACATATTAATCTCTCTGTTTCCTTTCTTTTTTGGACGAACAGAAATTTCCTTTTTTCGTTGAATATATTAAAAAATTTATACTTATATACATTTCCATCGTCTTGGTCAACTTTGTCAAAGAATCCAATCCTGGGATTGAAGAAACCATAAGGTGTAATCACATCCATAACATGAACATGAAGCTTGAACCTGCAAGAGTTATATGTGCTCTCTAAGAATAATTTACAATAATAAAATAAGTTTAAAATCAAATTTAAGTACATGAAAACCTAGTTTCTCATAAACCTATACATGAACAATATATAGACGAATCTCCACATATTTAACTATATATTGTTCATGAATGCATGATCTCTTAACCTGGACGCATCATACGTCTTTGTAAGATGTCAAGTCTCTGAGGTAGGCAAATCTAGTAGTCGTTGTTTTTTAGAAATGCTTTCTTATTGTGTTAAAAGGTAAAATCTGTGTCTATGTGATAATTTTATGTTAGCAAAATGAATACTACTGTGATTTAACATGTGGGGAAATTTTATTTTTACAAAATGTTGTCTATATTTTACGGATATATAATCTTATATTTTAATTATATGATTTTCCATTTTAGTATTTTTTATAATCAAATAAATAGTTAGATTTTGTTGCATGTTTATTGTATTTGCAAATTAATTTCAAAAACATCAAATTTAATTATTATAATTAAATTTGTAGTTTTTTTTTTTGTCGACGTCTAAACTAGATTGACTCAAACAAGCCAATTCTTCAGTTATGATTTCCATGGAATACAAACACAAAGAAACCTTACAAGAATTCATAAAAGAAAACACTGAAGAGAAATCAGGTATAATCACTGAAACGAAACTAGATAACATATTTGGGTATGAAATCAGAGCTCTTCAAGATCACCAAACGATGCAAAAGGAGAGTACGAACGAATTTCAACCAGCTAGATGCAGAAGAGAAGTAGAACTAAGGTTTCTTTAGCGTTAGTAGCATGTAACAATTGCGCTCTCTGCACAATATATGAACAATATATCGACGAATCTCCCCATATTTAACTATATATTGTTCATGAATTCATGATCTCTTAACTTGGACACACCATACATCTTTATAAGATGTCAAGTCTCTGAGATAGGCAAATCTAGTAGCCGTTGATTTTTAGAAATGCTTTCTTATTGTGTTAAAAGGTAAAATCTGTGTCTATGTGATAATTTTATGTTAGCAAAATGAATGCTACTGTGATTTAACATGTGGAGAAATTTTATTTTTACAAAATGTTGTCTATATTTTATGGATATTTAATCTTATATTTAAATTATATGATTTTCATTTAAGTATTCTTTATAATCAAATAAATAGTTAGATTTTGTTGTCTCTTTGTTGTACTTGTAGATTAATTTCAAAAACATCAAATTTGATTTTTAAAATTTTGTAGTTTTAGTAGTAAAAAGTAAATCTCTATATTACAGTAAAATCTCTATAAATTAATAATGTTGGGACTGCACAATTTTATTCATTTAGAGAAGTTTTAATTTATCGATAAATATTAATTTATAGAGAGATTTTTCTAATTTAGTAACTTTTCAAAATTTTCTATAGGATTTTTTCATTATAGAAAATATTTTTCAAAAATCAATTACAAATAAAAAATAATATCATGTTTAGAAAAAAACACCAAAAGTTTTTGATAAAATAAAATACTAGAACTAAAATTTAAATAAGAATAAATACAAATTTAAGCAAAAAAATATTAGAATTATATTTCAAAAAAAAATCTTACATATAATGTATATATATAATTGATATATTTATACAATTATTAATTTATGATATTGATGAGACCATATATTTACATAGGACTTTCGAAAAAGTTATTATCTTATTAATTTATCGATTTGTGTCACTTTTTACCCTAGTCCTAACTCCGGAAAAATTTATTAATTTATAGAGGTTATTAATTTATCGAGTATTAATTTATAGAGGTTTAACTGTATTTTATTATATGAATCTGAATCATTATTAGGTGACGTTATTCGCAAGTTACATACATGCTAGATAGTCTTTTGTATATATATCCATTACCTCAGTTGCTCAATGATCAAATAGCTGAATTAATGTTTAAAACAATGAAGTCACATAAATACATGAACGAATATAATAGTGAAGCTTGAAAAATTAAAAAGCCATTTTCGGTTGAAATTTGATTAGCAAATCATTATTAACATCATAACAATCTATCTTCCAAACCATGTTTTTTTTTGTTGCCATTGAAAATTATTTTTTCGATCAAACACTAAAACCCATAAAGTAAATATAATTTTAGATGGTTAAAGGCCCATACTAAAACCATGTTTTACTTATTGGACTTAAATAGGTGCAAATACACCATCTTTAATATCATCATTCATCTAATTAGGTAGTAAGAAAATTTAGGAGAGATTTCACATTTCCGATCACCAAAATACGACGGCAAAAATGAAGAATTCGATTCCGATTGATCTCATTTACGAAATACTCTCGAGATTACCAGCAAAATCAGTTGCCAGGTGTCGTTGCGTTTCGAAGCGATGGAGATCCATCCTTCGCCATCAAGTTTTCACCGAACTCTTTCTAACAAGATCCAACGCTCGTCCACGTCTCTTAATCGGTGTACAACAAGACGGTGAGTGGAGCTTTCTCTCAACGCCTCAGCCTCAGAATCGTCACGAGAGTTCGTCTCTTGTAGTAGCTGCCGCCGATTTTCATACCAAGTTTTCTTCAGGGAAAAGCAGACATCAGTGCACCTATGCCTCTGGTTTGATCTATTTTTAAAAAATGTTCATCCCAAAGGAAGATGAGGATGCAAAGCGTGTGTTGTGTGACCCTCTCACTGGCCAGTATGTGATCTTACCTGAACTTAGAGTAGGTGGTTCGTATAGCTATTTAGGGTTTGATCCGATTGATAAGGAATTCAAGGTATTGTTCATGGATACTTGTGATTTTATAGCTTCGAAGGATGAAGATCATTATATTTTGACATTGGGAACTGGAGAATTGAAGTGGAGGAAGATCCAATGTCCTTTTACACATGAGCCTTTTTGGGAGAGGATATGCATTAATGGGGTTTTGTATTACTCTGCTTACTATTCTGATTCTAATGGAAGGTCTCATCTCATAGCTTGCTTTGATGTTAGGTCTGAGAAATTCAATTTCATAGCCACAAAACATCGGTACGATCAGTTGATAAACTATAAGGGGAAATTATGTGGGATTAATTTGGAGTATGCTAGGCATGTTGGTGGATTTCCTGTTAAGTTGAGTATGTGGGTTTTAGAGGATGTCGAGAAACCGGAATGGTCGAAACATGTCTACTCTTTGTGGACGGAGAGTGAAGTCGTTAAGGTTAACCGGAATCTTTCTGTTTCTGGGATGACTGCAACCGGTGACATTGTTTTATCGATGGAAGATGCAACTAATCCGTTTTATGTTTTCAACTTCAATCCGGATAGGAACACTCTCCAAGTCCAAAGTGTTGAAATCCAAGGTCTTGGAGCTAATCGTGATCACATAGCTTGCCATGCCTTTGTTGACTATGTAGAAGATTTTAGTGTTAGCGATGCAGTGCTGCAACTCAAGTCAAGCCCTTTACAACAACAAGGCCAAGATACATCTCATGACCTCTCCAAGTCTGTGAAGAACAAGCAACTGGACAATTATGAATTCTTAGCAAACAAGCTCAATCACTCTGTTAGCTTAGCTATTTTATTTTGTTTGTTTTTCCTTCTTTTTAACTATCTCATTCGGTTGTGTTGGGTTAGATAATTCATTTCTTATCGAGTAAATAACGAAACAAAAATAAAGAGTAATCGAGTTGTGAAGTAAAAGGTTAATCGGTGTACTACAGGGCCGAAGTATCGTTATCAACAAGTCAAAGCCACAACAACGCCGGCATACATCTCGTGACCTATGCAAGTCTGCGCCGTCTGTGAAAAACAAGCAGCATAACAAGTATGAATCATTAGCTAACATTCTCTATCACTCTGTTGGCTAAGCTATTTTCATCAACTGTGGAGACATTCGTGAATATGCCTAATAGTTTGTAAATCTTTGTCAAAAGTCTCAATCGGCTCTTAAGCTCCAATCCCAATTTTTTCTTGATCATGGCCAAATTAAAAAGCTTATCCATGGATAAAAAAAAAAGTTTCATGTAGTTTTGAAATAGGACTAGCTTTTGATATACCTGGCAATGTTTAGCATAACTCTTAAGTAAGGATCTTTCTCTCCATAACTCTTAGGTAAACTGGTTCACTTTCAATGACAAATATGCTGCCATAACAAATCTTTTATGAGACTACCGCTAGGACTTTCATGGATATGTTATGGTGACTATTTAGAGCAGAATCGGAAGAAAGAAATCCAAGATGATCCTCGTTTTCTTTCATGGCTTAGAACATAGCAAACTGATCTAAAGCAATAGTTTGGATCCACAGGTCTAGTGTCAGAGGTTGCAATATAGCAGCAAACACGTACGTGAGCTCTTCAGCAGTTAGCACCGCAGACAGTCCTTTAAAATGGAAAAGCGCAATAAGATTAACCATACCATGAGCTCTAACCACTGAAAACGCAGCCAAAAGATTAATGGAAACAGTGACAAAAACAGCCAAAACTATATTCACAAATGAAAAGTCAGTTCAAGAAGAAGACATAAAAAGTCAGTTCAAGAAGAAGACATAAAAAGTCAGTTCAAGAAGGAGACAGAAAAACACCTAACAACAATCTGACCCCAAGTTAGAGCTCTTTGAGTCAATCCTCTTCCTTTCGAATTTTCAATTAACCAGTTTCGATCCCATTGAAATCCTTAGCAACCAAACCCCAAAAACAACTTAGCTTTTCTACTGCCCGCCAGCAAATAATCATATTACGGGGAAAATGTCATCAAAAGTATCAACTTACGAAAAACATTAGTTAACTTCATGAGCCCATCCATATGCTTTTGGATGCTTACATTATTTTTCCGATTACACGAGTGTTATTGGTTACTAATTTACAAAGAGTTTCGATGACTTCATTAAAATCCTACAAAGTAAATAAATGAAAGATTATAAACTATTGTTAGAGAGTTTTTTATAATCTTGTTGATTAGTTTTTTATAATCTTATAAAGTTTTTCAAACAATCTCTATATTTTGATAATATTTTTCATGACTCTCTATGATTTGATTTTGTGAAAAAGTGTGGAAAGTTATGAACCAATAACATAATAATTTAAATCATTAACAATCAGAGATTTTTTTGCTTTAATTGAATAACACAAAACTTTTACGACTTTATAAAAATATGAATCCAATAACCCCAAATTTTAAGATTTTAGATTACTTTTAAGTTAACAAATCTTAAATGAATAATACAAAACTTTAACATACTTCTATATTATACTTCACTAAAATTCTTTGAAATCATAAACCAATAACACCCCCTAAGAAGAAAGTTAATATAAATTTATATGATTTAAAGGCCCAATATCACCTCTAATATCATCATCATCCGTCCGATCACCAAAATACGACGGAAAACATGAAGAATTCGATCCCTATTGATCTCATCATCGAGATAGTCTCGAGATCGACAGCAAAATCAGTAGCAAGGTGTCATTGTGTGTCGAAGCAATGGAGAGCCATCTTTCGCCGTAAATATTTCATCGAATTGTTTCTAACAAGGTCCAAGGCTCGTCCTCGTATCTTATTTGTTGTACAAGACGGTGAGTGGAGCGAGTGGAGCTTTCTCTCGCTGCCTCAGCCTCAGAATTCGTCTCTTGTTGTAGAATCCGCCGATATTCATATGAAGAAGTTCTCTGCAGGCATAAGTGGATCCATTTATTTTACCTATGCCTCTGGTTTGATTTATTTTAAATGTATGCGTATCCCAAAGGAGGATGAAGATGAAAAGCCTGTGTTGTGTGATCCTCTCACAGGAAAGTATGTTATCTTACCTGAACCTAGAGTATTTGGTATGTATAGCTATTTAGGGTTTGATCCAGTTGATAAGGAATTCAAGGTATTGTTCATGGCTTCTGGTTATACAGCTTCCAAGGATGTAGATCATTATATTCTGACATTGAGAACTGGGGAATTGAAATGGAGGACAATCCAATGTCCTTTTACCCATGAGCCTTTGTGGACAAGGATTTGTATCAATGGAGTTTTGTATTACTCAGCTATGAATTCTGATGGAAATTATGTGATAGTTTGTTTTGATGTTAGATATGAGAAATTTAAGCTCGTTGACACAAAATGTCGTTCTGAATTTAATGGATTGATAAACTATAAGGGGAAATTATGTGGGGTTAAGTTGAAGTATGCTTATCGTGTTGGATTTCCCGTTAAGTTACGTATGCGAGTTCTAGAGGATGTTGAGAAAGATGAATGGTCGACATATGTTAAGGTTAAGGTTAAGCAGAATCTTTCCGTTGCTGGGATGACTGCTACCGGTGACATTGTTTTGTTCATGAAATTTGCGTCTAATCCGTTTTATGTTTTCTACTTCAATCCGGAAAGGAACTCTCTCGAAGTCCAAAGTGTTGAAATCCAAGGTCTTGGAGCTAATCCTGATCGCATAGCTTGCAACGCCTTTGTAGATTATGTAGAGGATCTTAGTGTTAACGATGCAATGCTGCAACTCAACTCAATCCCTTTACAACAAGACTGAAATATCGTAACCATAACAATGCTGGCATACATCTAGTGATCTCTCCAAGTCTTTGAAGAACAAGCATCAGAACAAGTATGAATTCCTAGCTAACAGGCTCCATCACTCTATTGGCCTAACTATTTTGTATTCTTGTCTTATTTATTTTGTATTTTTAGCTCTATGACTCTATTGGTTTAGCTAAAATTGTCACATATATAAGATCAGAACGCCTAATCAATAGTCGAATAATTCATTGGTTATGATTACATCATCCTTCCCTTTGGTTTCCTCTTTGGCTCTAAATCTGTCTGATTCGATTTTTTTTCTTGGTTAATTTATCTCAATGTCCACTAATAATGATCACATTTCCCAGTAACAGAATTTATAAATTGTTGTTTGAAAGCAATAATAGCTTTGAAGAGACTAACTACGACTTTCATTGGAACTTACTTGGTCTAAATCGGTTGACTGGTAAAGGCTCCTTGAGAAGTTTATTCAGGGAATCAAGAGAACTTTTGTACAACATTATGAGACTATATAGAGCAGAACCCAAAGGAAACAAACTGAACTGAGAAATCACAAAGTGATCTGGAGCATGATTTGGATCCACAGGTCTAGTCACAAAGGCTGCAATGTAATAGCAAACACGTGAGATCTACGGCACTGCGACAATCCTTTAAATGGAGTCAAAACGAACAAGTCGACGAGGCTTCCCAACGAAGTCTGTGTTACCAGGAGCTCTAACCACTTAAACTACAGCCAAAAGGTTAATGGGACAGTGACAAAAACGGTGAGAAGAATAATCTAAGGATGTGAAGAAGGAGTTGTGTTGATGTAAGAATCACACAAGTACGAAGTTGTCTCTAGGAATAAATGAAGAATCCGTCGAGGTTAACAAGCCAGCGATTAGATGAGAATGTAAAGACGAAGTGGAGTGAAGACGAGGCGAGATAATGAAGACGAAGCGAGTTCGAATGTTGTACTTGCGTCCTTTCTTTGTCCTTTCTCCGTCAGCGGAAATTGCGCATATCCTTTCATTCTTTCTATTTCTGTATTTATAGAACATTCTTTCTAGGGCTTTTCCTCTGTTGCTTTACACTTTTACCCTCTTTATTCTCTTTCACCGTACACATGTCATTCTCTTCCTCATTCCTTCTGTTCGTTGAATCTAGCTTTGACTCACTCTGGGTTTCTCATTCTGTTAGGAAATGGGCTCGGTTTAGCCCTTTACAATCTGGGCCCGAACCGACCCCCAACAAGTTGGAATTTATATGTGGCTTCAACGTCAATGTCAACTTGTATTTCAACTCCTGAAATATCCATAGAAATTTTTGTTTCAACTCTTTTTCTTAACAAATAGCACAAAGGTAAACTGATGAGCTCTCAACATTTCTCGTGTCTGTTCATCAACAAGAGAGTAAGATTATGCATACGAGGAAAGGAACCTGATCATGACAAAATCTTATCTTGTTTTGCGTTAGTGTTTTGTAAATCCAGTAACTTGACTGTCAAGAAACCATTGCCTCACTCAACCCTTTTTCGGAAAAAAAGAAAAGAAACCTTTGCCTCAGTTTTGGTCAATGATTGAATTGTTAGAGTTGATGGTTAAACAATAAAGTTCATTTTTTATGTTGAGATCTGATGAACCACATATATCCACTAGCCGCTTCAATACCAACAATGAAAAGATATATATGTTTTACTTAAACTAAAACAAAACACATCAAAATCTTGATGAAAACAGAAACACATCAATATCAAGTCAGTCACGTAATACTATTATTTTTTTTGAAAACAAATCAACACTGAGAAAATAAATAAACATTGATGGTTTTAACGGGATCTAAATTCTTCGTGTAGAAAATTGAAATCTTATTTAAAAGCTCATGTAGTAATACTGTTTTTTTTTTTGTTTTGTTCAATTTAGTTATTCTTATATATGCTCTAAGTTCGTGGGAGAATTATATATGCCTTTGTGTAAAATTACAATAAAACATTTCAGCTTAGGTGGTTAAGTAACGAAATTCGAATTCCAGATTTTTGTATGTTCTAAAAGAACACTTATTAAGTACTAACGAGAGTCATATATGAATAGATGAATGAAGATATCAGTGAAACATGGAGATTGATTAGAAGTTTGTACTTCATTTTCTCTTAAGATTTGATGAACAATCCACTTCACTAACTAACAATGAAACATTTATGCTTTACTTAAAACTAAACAAACACATCAAAATCATGATGCGAAAGAATTGGACACTTCTGATTCTTTAATTTATTTTCTCTAAAACATTTTCAAGAAACCAATTCATAGGTCTTCTTCATGACCTTCTTTCTGGTAATATTAAGTCCATCACGTTTTCGATCAAAACTGAATAAAAAGTAAAAAGTTAATATAAATGTTGATGGTAAAAAACCCGTATGCTTCTTGGGCTTAACTAGGTTTAATTTAAAAACCCACCTCCCCTAACAGCATCTACTTAGGTCGAACTGTTTAGGAGTTTTCACATACTGGTAATGATGAATTCGTTTCCGAATGATGATCTCGTTTACGAGATACTCTTGAGACTGCCAGCAAAATCAGTTGCAAGGTGTAGTTGCGTGTCGAAGCTACGGAGGTCCATCCTCAGCCGTCAAGATTTCACCGAGTTGTTTCTGACTAAGTCCTCAGCTCGTCCACGTCTCTTATTTGGGGTCAAACGAGCCAACGGTGAGGGCCTCTTCTTCTCGTCGACTCAGCCTCGGAATTCATATGAAAAGTCGTCTCTTGTAGTAGCTGCCGATTTTCATACTAAGTTCTCTGAAGTTATAAGCCGAGAAATTTGTAGCTATGCTTCTGGCTTGATCTATCTCTCTGATATGAGGATCTCAGTGAATGATGAAGATGTAGTGCGTGCGATATGTAACCCTATCACGGGAAAGTATATGGTCTTAAACTGAGAAGGTATGTAAAGTCGTATAGCTATTTAGGGTTTGATCCGATTGACAAGCAATTCAAGGTATTGTTCATGGCTTATCCATCTGGTCCTGATGATCATAAAATTCTGACCTTGGGAACTAGAAGAATGAGGTGGAGAAAGATCCATTGCCCCTTAACTCATGATCCTTTTTGTGAAGGGATATGCATCAATGGGGTTTTATATTACTTAGCTATCCAAATTGATGAACCCTTGGTTAACCAAAGGTCTTTTGTGATAGTTTGCTTTGATGTTAGATTTGAAAAATTCACGTTCATTGACGTAGATTGCTTTTATCATTTGATAAATTATAAGGGAAAATTAGGTGGGATTGATTGGAAACATGGTAACGCTAATGGAAGTCGTACCTTTGAGTTGAGTATGTGGGTTCTTGAGGATGTCGAGAAACATGAATGGTCGAAATACGACTGCACTTTTCTTGAGTATGAAGTCATGTTCTACAATATTTCTCTTGCCGTTGGGATGACTGCTACATGTGAAATTGTTTTGTCGGAGAAGTTTGCATCTAAATCGTTTTATGTCTTCTACTTCAATCCCGAAAGAGAAACTCTCCAAAGAGTTGAAATCCAAGGATTGGAGAATCATTGTAGAGTTTACACTATTACAGACCATGTCGAGGATCTTAATGTTAACGATGCAAAGCAACTCAAGTCAGGCCCATTTATCACTACGAAATAGCCTAAAGCACAACAACGTCGAAGTTGGCTGAATAAGCTTTATACCATAAGAGTCTAGCTATTTCGGCTGACAGTGTGACTTGTCATTTTACAAGTTTTGTGTCAATGTGTGAGCTCCATCACTCTGTTTAGCATGTTCGTCCTGATTAGCATGTCCTAATTGTGTTACACATTACTTTGGAGTTGAGCAAATAAATGTTTTATCTACATTGCGTTTTCATAAAACTCTTTGTTTTCTTCGTAGTCAATGTTAAAAAATTCTTTTAAGATCTATAGTATTCTTGTTTTCTTTGACATGTTTCTACAAAATTATTGTTAGTTCCAAAATCTAAACTTCAAAATTGCATATAATATATCTAAACAATAAAAAGAATAGGAACAATATCCATGACAATGAAAAGACTTTAAAAGGGTGTTTTTCAGAAAAAACAAATACATGAATTTTTTTTTCCAAACTCTTTTCCATAAAGCAGAGGAAAGAATTTGGATCGTCCTGAAGATATATACTTTTCTCATTATTACTTCTGAGTTCTGACATTCCAGATCAGAACTTCAAATCACTCTTCCTGCTCCTAAACCAAGCATATGAGAAACACAGGTTAACTATAAAAGAAAACACAAAATGGCTTTGGTAAGACGTTTCTTGGCTGCAAAGAAGATTATTGGTGGCTCTGTAGCGAAACTGAGGAAAGAAACTTCAGCAATATTATGTTTCTTGCAGTGTACGTCAGATAAAACCAAAAGAAGAAGAAGCAGAGACGCATATTTTGAAGATGGTTACATGGCGAAAAACACCAAATGAAGTGATAGAAATCGCCATGTAAAGCTGAACCCATTCTTAGATCTGAACCGATACTGGTCATATCCAGCCTCTACTACATTGATAAACTATAAGGGTAAAGTAGGTGTGATTAATTTGACGCATGCCTATGAACGTGTATTTCCCCTTCAGTTACGTATGACGGTTCTAGAGGATTTTGAGAAACAGGAATGGTCGACATATGTCTACACTTTGATGGCTGAGAATATAGTCGTTAAGTATGTTTCCGTGGTTGGGATGACTGCTACAGGTGATATTGTTTTGGTGAAAACAAATGCATGCAAACCGTTTTATGTGTTCTACTTTAATCCCGGAAGGAACACTCTCCTAAGTGTTGAAATCCAAGGTGTTGGAGAAGACCACAAATGCCTCAACTTTCATACAGTTTGCGCCTTTGTAGACCATGTAGAGGATCTTCAGTTTAGTTTTAAGAATTGAAAGAGACACCAGCTAGAATCCCAGCAGAACAGAAGCGTACTTAAAGATCATTAAGGGAGTACCGTTGCTCACCTGCAATCAGATAGTGAGGCGTTAATTTAATGCCTTGTGTCTTTTAGGTGACAAAATCTGATTGCCTCTTTTGCTCCCCCCAAGTCAGATGAAATATCTTTCTATTTGATGCGAATTTATTCTTCAGAAATTATGTTTTTTCTTCTATAATCAGAGCCATGCTGAAGTTTTCTTCATAATATTTATAACATAAAGCCTCATTTATGTGAGCTTTAATTTGCACTATATTGGCTTACCATTTTGTTCTAGTTTATATCATAGAGTCTAACTATTATATCATAGAGTCTATCGTGCCAGGTGAAGGAGCACACATATGTTGCAATGAAGCAAATAACTTGAAGTTGGATTTGAAATAGAGATATTCGTGAACATATGAGACGTGCATGCGCTTATTTCTATTTTCCCGTGACACATCAAGATTCGATACAATAACTTAATCAAAGTCAGAATAAATAAGTGAAAGAGCAATCAAGTGAATACAAATGAGTTTTTTTTCTTAATAGGAGAAATTCGTGAGCTTTTTTGAATGTGACATCTCAAGATTCATATATACCTCTGCAATGACATTATTAGAGACGCTTAATTAATTAGCGAAAGTGTACAAGAACTCAGATTAAAAGTAGATTTTGATTCAAATTTCAAGAAACAGAAAATAGATTTTGGTAAGCGGTTTTTAGGCTGCAAAGAAGATTTTGGTGGCTCTGGACCAGAAGAGAAAAGCAACTTCAGCACCAAAAGTTTTTCTTGCAGTGAAGTCAGAGAAAAACCCAGAAGAAGAAGTAGAAATACATTGTGCCAGTCTCTTACTTGAACTAGCCTTCGTTTCAAACTCTTCTCACTAATGCCGAGATATAATGTGGATAAAAAATGTGAGCCGTAAGCCGTCTTCGTATCGACAATCCCCTTGGTGTGTGATTGAGCTGAGACGGTTGCGAACATTCTTGTCAATGAGTTTGATGAGCCGATCCTGTGAAGAATGCATGTCTTCGAGCATTCCGTTCACGTTCAAGTCATTCTTCTTGCTGCTACGCCAAGCAGATACTCCTCATTGACGTGTTGATTATGTTACTTGAGATAAAAATTACAACTGTACAAGAGAAAACACTAATCTATAAAATAAAATACCGGTAAGGTTAGCATAATCATCAGAGAAAGTGAGAAACTCACGTATATTTAGATGGTTAAAGCCCATGTTTCTCGGGCTTTATAGGTTAGCGCCGACCTTGAACTTTACGAGATTTTTCCGTATATAATAAACTTCAGCAATATTATGTTTCTTGCAGTGTATACGTCAAATAAAACCAAAAGAAGAAGAAGCAGAGACGCAAATTTTGAAGATGGTTGCTCTCTGTTACATGGCGATTTTTATCACTTGACTATTCATCTTAGTATCACTGTAGCCTTCGTTCCTCTTTCGAGAGCTTCTTTAGGTTTCTTATGCCTTTCAGTTTAATTATACTGGTAACTGAATATAATATAGCCATAGAACAAATGCAAAAGTTTTAGCAACCATTGAGGAATTTTAAGTACAGAGTCTCTGTCAATTTTTTTCCAATTTTACTTAAGATTTTAGGGTCCAAAAATCTCTGTAATTAAAAACAGTATTAACTAAAGCCAATTTTTATAAATCAGCACAAGGTCTTCAAAAAGTTTGAGCCGGCCCTGTTCCTGACATACTCTCGAGATTGCCTGCAAAATCAATCCTTAGGTTTCGTTGCGTGTAGAAGCTATGGGAGTGAGGGAGTCCATTATTCGTCGTCAAGATTTCCCCCAGTTGTTCCACACCTGGTCATCCTCTAATCCACGTCTCTTGATTGGGATTGTACAAGAAGGGGAGTGGAGCTTCTTCTCCTCTCCTTAGCCTCAGAATCACTAGGGAAGTCGTCTCTTGTAGTAGCCGCCGATTTTCATATGAAATTCTCCAAAGACATAAGCCCAAACAGTTGTAGTTATGCTTCTAGTTTGATATATTTCCCTATTATCCAGATCTCAAAGGAGTGGGACGATGAAGTGCGTGCGATATGTAACCCTAGCACGAGACAATATGCGATCTTACCACCTGACCTCAGAACAACGTACCAAAACTTCGGTCCCCTTTTAGGATTTGATCCGATTGGCAAGCAATTCAAGGTTCTAGTCTTCAACTGTAGAGTCGGAAATGAATTGGTTTATCATATTTTGACATTAGGAACTGAAAATGTGAGGTGGAGAGAGATCATATGTCCCTTTACCTATGAACCTCGTTGGAAAAGGTCGATATGCATTAATGGGATTCTGTATTACTTAGCTGTTAACTCTAATGTATCTTCCAGTGTGATAAACTATAAATTGATAAACTATAAGGGTAAATTAGGTTTGGTTGATTTGGAGAAGGATTATGATGCTGGATATCTCCTTGGGTTACGTATGCAGGTTCTAGAGGATGTCGAGAAAGGGGAATAGAAGAAATATGCCTACACTGTGAGGGCTGATGAGAATAAAGTCTTTAACAACAATCTTTCCGTTGTTGGGGCAACTGCTTCAGGTGAAATTGTTTTGGCGAAGAATTATGCATAGAAACCGTTTTATGTTTTCTAATTTAATCCCGATAGGAACACTCTCCGAAGTGTTGAAATCCAAGGTGTTAGAGAAGAGGAAGAATGGTTTGACGATCATACAGTTCATTAATTACTTTGTAGACCATGTAGAGGATCTTAGGTTTGATGGTATGAAGACAACATATGTTGCACCATCTTTAAGCCCACCAGAACAGAGCACATCATCATCAAGTGAGGACCCTTGCTCACTTGGAACAAGATCATTTCGTAGTAGGTTTGAGAGCATTAACAAATTAATTTGATGCTTTCTGTCTTTTAGAAGATGATTGAAATTTACTAGATTTAAAACCTGATTGCTTACCTTACTCAGCTGAAAAAGCTCTCTAATTGATGCAAATTGTATTTGTACTCTCTATCTGTAAACATTAAGTTATGTCAAAGAATTTCTTTAGAAATTATGCTTTTATGAAGATCCTGTCAATTTTCATTTTCATCTAAAGTCAGTAATAGTCTAATTGAGGATTTAGAAGTAGTAAAGACCTTTGGTACTGTCGGAAAAAAAAGCACACACATATCAAGTAAATAAAAATGAAATTTTTATCAAGAGAGATATGTGAGTTGTTGGCCCAGTGGTAAATTTTCCCGGTGTAGGTGCGGGGTTCGAGGCACATTAAGACAGATCTCTTCTCCAAAAAAATAAATTTAACATGATGTAGATCTCTCACTGAGAAATATAAACTTTTGCGCTTGAATTTTTAAATATTAAGATTTTTTGGTCCGTGACACGTCATTTGTTCTCTGCAATGAGATTAGATAACAAACTCTTCTTTCTTTCTCTCTGCATGTAATTTGGGGCTTCCAAAAATAAAAGTAAATACTTCGATTAGAGGCTGCAAGAAATTATGTGTTTTAAAATAGTTTTTTTTTTCTTTCGCCGACTAACTTTGAGTTAACTAGTTTGAGCTCAGTGGTCAACTATTAAGCTGGCTTCAATTAAATCCTTAAAAGTAGAAATGAAAGATTTTAAATGATTGTTAGAGAGTTTTTTATAATCTTGTTGATTAGTTTTTTATAATCTTGTAAAGAATCTCAAACAATCTCTCTATTTTGATAATACTTTCCATGACTTTTCATGACTTCATTTTGTGAAGAAAAATGTAAGAAGTCATGAACCAATAACATAATAATTTAAATCATTAACAATCATTAACACTCAAAGATTCTTTTGTTTTAATTGAATAACACAAAACTTGTAATGACTTTATAAAAGTATGAATCTAATAACCCAAAATTTATGAAGATTTTAGATTACTTTTTACAAATCTTAAATGAATAACACAAAACTTTAACATATTTTAAATAAATCTTGATTGAATAACAACAGATTATACATGATAATTTAAATCACTAAAACTCTTTTAAAATCATAAACGAATAACATCCCTTAGTTTATTCACCCAAAAAATCAAGTTTAACACAAGCATTTTTTTAGAAAAATTCTTGTTCATTCACCCCTCTTTAATAACTAATCAAAATACAATAATATGCCATTTAACACTATATTTAAGAATAAATCAAAATTAAAATTAGAAAACAAATAAGGAAATCAAATCTGTATATTTTTAATTAAAGAAGATTAAATATCAGTGTATGTTTATAAATAAGAATTTGAGTTTAGATTTGATAATTAAACAAAATTAAATGTCGGTTTGGGTTTATAAATAAGAATTAGGGATTGTAATGACAAGTTTTAGGATTGTGTCTTTGAACAGAGATATTTTCCATAATCCAGAGATTCACCAATTTGCGATTTCTCGCAAACACAAGGACGATCATGAATAGTGAAGAAAACACAGATTCCATTCCTATTGATCTCATTCTTGATATACTCTCGAGATTGCCTTCAAAGTCAATCGCGAGGTGTCGCTGCGTGTCGAAGCTATGGGAATCCATGATTCGTCAGTCATACTTCACCGAGTTGTTCCTCACCAGGTCTTCATCTCGTCCACATCTCTTAATCGCTGTCGAACAAGAAGGGGAGTGGAAATTCTTCTCGTTGCCTCAACCTAAAAATTATCTTGGGAAGTCGTCTCTTGTAGTAGCCGCTAATCTCCATCTGAAATTCTTTGAAGACAAACGCCCACAACACGGTTGTAGTTATGCTTCTAGTTTGATCTATTTCCCTAATATGACGATCCGAAAGAAGGGTGACGATCACTTGGGTGTGATATGTAACCCTAGCACAGGGCAGTATGGGTATGTGATCTTACCACCTTTACTGGATTTCAAGAGCGTGCCTTACGGTAAATTTTTAGGGTTTGATCCGATTGACAAGCAATTCAAGGTATTAATCCCGATATTCGATTTTGATAAACATCAAACGGATCATCATATTCTTACATTAGGAGCTGAAACAGTTGGGTGGAGGAAGATCCAATCTCCCTTACGCTATCTTCCTCATAGTAATGGAACAATTTGCATCAATGGGATTTTGTATTACCTAGCTAAAATTAATTATGCAATGGATAAAAATGTGCTAGTTTGCTTTGATGTTAGGTCTGAGAATTTTGTGTTTCTACGTCTTAACACATACTGCTCTTCTACTAAATTGGTAAACTATAAGGGTAAATTAGGCATGATTAATCAAGAGTATGTTGATGATGGTGGTTTTCCCCTAAAGTTAAGTGTGTGGGTTCTAGAGGATGTCGGAAAAGAAGAATGGTCGACATATGTCTACACTTTGAGGGATGATAATAAAGTCGATCAGGTTAAATATAATCTCTCCGTTGTTGGGGTGACTGCTTCAGGTGAAATTGTTTTGGTGAAGAAGACTCAAACACTTAAGCCATTTTATGTTTTATACTTTAACCCCGACAAAAATACTCTCTTAACTGTTGAAGTCAAAGGACTACACCGGGGATTGTATGCCGTACACAGAATTTACGCCTTTGTAGACCATGTAGAGGATCTTGAGTTTAATATTATGAAGACAACATATGCTGCAAAATCAAAATTCTCTCAGGAAGACCGTTTTTAATTACCCGCAACAAGATCTTTGTAAGCTTGAGAGCCCCAACAAATTCAATGCTCTGTGTCTTTTAGATGATGATGATGATGATACATAGGTTCTATGGTTGCTTCCCAAGTAAGATAAAAAGTTTCACTATTTGATGCAAGTTGTATTCTCTCTTTGTAAACCATTGAAAATTTAATGAAGTTCTATAAGAAAATATGTTTTAAGATTTCTGTCTATTTTATTTTTTATTCAGAGTCACACACATCAAGATCCATAATTAACCATTGTTCCCTTCTATGAGATAACAAACGTTACTTGCTTTCTCTGTGCAAGCATTTTATTTATTTGGACTCCCAAAAATAAAAGTAAACACTTTAAGAGAAACTCGGATTAAAAGTAAAGACTTATTATATTCAGAAAAACTAGTTGAACCAGCGTTTGATTAATTGTTGCTGCCTCTTCAACATATACAGTCAATGCCTCTCCATCTAACTCTGCTCTACCAACCCGCCATTGTAGCTGATTCTGAAGCCATAAATTTAAAAGCCAAAACCGCTGTGCCGGGAATTGTTACAAACACAGCAAATCTAGTGAGTGAAACTGCACAAGTCTTGGCTTTGATACAACCAAATTAGACACAACAGTTTCATAGACTGAACACATTGAAAAGGGTTCTCCCACTGAGTTGAAAACTGCAATAAAAACTGATACTAAAACCATTACAAGAGAGGCTGCCCAGCCTACTACTTACTGATGGCATAGATGTTTACTGGTATTCATTGGGAAATAACCGGTTTGCAACACCTGAAGCGCCGGGACTGGACAGGGACGGGTATAATCAATCCAACAAGCCATCAAATTAGAGATGATGATAATAAATATGGGAGAATCTTAACAATGTTTAAACAATGAATAAATGTTTTCCTTTACAATCTTAATCAATCTATATAAAGTCATCTTATTATATAAAGTAGGATGGTTTTCAAAGCTAGTAATTCATATGATCGCGAAAAAAACACTCTCCAAGGTGTTGGAGCTAACGGTGAAGCTTTTGAGACCGATTGCAGAGTTAGGGTTCACTCTCATATCGAGCATCACATTGGAGATGAAGATGAAGATGGCTATGGAGATAGAGGTGAATATGAAGATTGATATGCAGATGGAGATGGCTATGGAGATGAAATGGTTATGAAGATGGCTATGGAGATGAATATGAATATCATGAAGAAGACAGTTAGGGAGAGGTCTGTGGATAGCTGAATCATATGTCCTTCATAGACTTTTTTGATTAATCAAGCTTTCATATTTTTAAATCGTATGTCTTTTCAGATTTAAAATCAATATATTTGATGTGGTTGCTTCAATTGGGGGTCAAACGTGGATTTGGGGTGTTCTGGTAAAAGTGGTCACAGTTCTTGTGGAAGATTCACAATTATATATATAACAAGCTGCAAGTCTCTTTCAAGTTGCTGCTTCAGCAGGAGATGAGAGTTTTCGAAGGACAACAACGGAATCACCAATTTCAATTGTTTTTCCAATTCCATCGCCGAATCCGTCTTTCCAAACCATGTTCTGCCCAAAGTATATCTGCATCATATTTAAATCTACCATTCAAAACCCTCGTATTCATTTGTTATGACGATAAACCGGACCACGGTCTTTCTTTACCTTTCCGTGTGGTTTACTCTTTGGCTGTAAAACTTTGTCTGACCTGAAAGTCCTCAAAGTCTCAATTGGCTCTTGACCTCCAATACCAGTTTCTTGACTAATCGTAGGTACCTGATCATGGACGGATTAAAAAAACTTATCCTTAAAAGAACAAAACCAAAAATGAAGAAGATTCTTCATGGAGTTTTGAACTATGACAAGGTTTTGATATACCTTGCAGCGAGAGCATAATTTCACACCGTGAAAGGTGAAACCGTTTATAAGGATCTCTGTCCATAAGTCTTCAGCAAATGGTTCACATCCATCAACAAAGATGCTGTAACATTTCCCAGTGAGAGTTATCAAGTGTTGTTACAAAGCAATAAAAACAGTGAAGGCTTTCTGAAGCATACTTGGGTCTAAATCGGTTGATCGGTACAGGCTCCTTGAGAAGCTTATTCAGGGAATCAAGCGAACCCTGGAAATAGCACGAGACTGTTTAACGCAGAACCGAAAGAAAGAAATCGAATTTGATCCTCTGACCTGTGATATAAGCAAGAATGGATACATATCCGAGAACATCGCAATGTGACCTGGAGCATAATTTGGATCCACAGGCCTAGTCTCATAGGCTGCAATATAACATGTGACTTGTGATGAAATATGCACCGCCAAAATCTTTCAAAGGAGTCAAGCTTAACTGATTAAGACAGGAAAAAAGTTTATGAGACCTGAATTAAAACGAACAAGTCGACAAGGCTTCCCAACAAAGTTTGTAAACCACTGAGATGCTTCTTCTCCTTCATCTAGTGCGGAGCCAGACCACTCCCAAACTGAGACACCGTCTGCTATTTTGTCGGGTTTAGCTAGGGAGACCTTAAGGGCATCCATACCAGGAGCTCTAACCACTGCAAACACAGCCAAAAGATGAGAAAAAGACCAACTTCATTAAAACAAAAAGCCAGCTGAATAAGAAGACATAAAAACAATCTGACCCATGTTAGAGCTCTTCTCAGGCTCCCAGTCCTCTCCAAACGCATGCTTAGGCATTTCTACTTCAATCAAAGAAAGCTTTGGTTCCACTCTCTGAGTCAATCCTCTTCCTTTAGAATTCACAATCAACCAGTTTCGATCCCATCGAAATCCTAAGCAACCAAACCCCAAAAAAAACTTAGCTTTTCTAATTTTCCCCAAACAAATCACACCAAAATAATCACATCAGCTCTCACAATGACAACTTCATTAAACTGTTTTGGATTACTTCACACTTAATCATTCACATTCCAAGTCTTATACACTTTTAGAGAATCATTGAGGACAGCACAAAAATCAATCTTTCCACTTAATAACTTTCAGAGACTCAGAGTCACACTAAAGACAACTTAGACCCACCAACAAGGAGTCTCACTGAATGATGATGAACCCTTAAACAACGGGCTAATCGAAAATATCGTAAGAAGACTTAAACCCAGATGAAGAAACAGCTCTAATATGAAACCCAAGAAGGAAAAATCGAATTCGAAACCAAAAAATGAGAAATTTTTCTCGAAACTAGTTTTTGTTGATACCGGTGGGAGTGAGAGCTGCCTGAGACAGAGAAATTCCTCGACATGATTTGATCGGATAAACGAACAAAGACGATACTCTCGCAGCGACTTCACTTGCCGGCGACGGTGACAACAACGGCGACAAAGTATTCTCCATCTCTTCTTTTTCTCTAACGTTGACTTCTCCCGAAGAACTTAATCTTACAATTAGTATATTTTCATTTATGTCCCCAAATTTCTTATGTTTTTCTATTAAAGCCTCAAACTTTGTTTATGATAAAAATATCCTTACTGTTACATTTCCCCAACCAATTCATTCTCTGTATGAGATGACCAAAGAGCTGTTTGATTTACCACTTTCAATACAATTTCCTTTTTAAATCTTAATGCATATATCTTATCTACAAGAATGAAAAGAGTCAATAAAAATGACCCAAAAAGAAGTATTTTTCAAGATTAAACAAAGAAATTTTTTCATCTTTAGCTCTCTTTAAGAAAAATTTCATCTTTTCAAGATTTATAAAATTAGGCTGCAGAAGTTAATCTCAGCTGTTGGTGTTGAGATTCACCAGTCATTGGATCGGTTGTGTTTTGGCTCTCTAATGGCATGTACTGAGACATAATCGCCATGATTTCTGAATCCATATAAGACTGCATTTTCGTTTTGACACAAAATAATGATCATTAGATAGATAATAGATTCATGATGATGAATGAGTTTGAAGATTAAGTAAAGAGAAGAAAAAAAATGTTTGGAGAAACATACCCTGAGACGATACTTGTAGAATACGTAACCACCTACACATATGCTTGCAACTGCAGCTAGAATCACAAATGTAGGGAACCATCCGATTCTTGATCCGCTTCTCTCTGCGAGAAACGAAAAACAAAGAAATGAGAATATGATTCTTGGATTGTTTCAAAAAGAATCTGAAAAGTTTTAGATCTTTACTGACCAATACAAGTGTCTTGTTCTTTCATGTAGAGACGATTTCCAGAGCATTTGCATTCAAAGCCTCCCCATTTGTTCTTACAGTTGCATCCATCACATTGACAAGCTGATTGCTCCTTACACTCATCAATGTCTATATGTCGTAGATGAATCAGTTTAAGAAAACATGATGAGAGATTTTGAATTCTAGAGAAAATAAAAGTTTTCACCTTCACATTTAAGACCATCTCCTTTAAACCCTGGAGGGCAGCGACATCCCGATGTCTCCAAGTTCTGAACTCAACAATTGGAGAAAATTTGTAAGTTTCAAACATTATGGCATTATTACTGAAAAGGCCATAACACAGTAGAGTAACTAACCGAGCAAGCCGAGAAAGTTAAGCCCTTTTTGGTTTCAGACCAGCAACCTCCTTGGTTAATCGAGCATCTTGCAGGGCCATAAGCTGTTATAACATTCAAGTCAGAACACAAAATGTTTATAATGAAGTGTTTCTACAAGATATCAATGTAGAAGTTGAAGAACGTACGTTCACATGATGTATATCCATCTCCTTTATACTGTACACCATTCACAACAGGGCATTCACAGACTCTTCCTCTAAATGTGTCCTGATAGAATCCATTTTTAGGTATAAAACTAACCAAATATCTATAAAAATGTAGTCCCTTAAGTTCATCGGTTCTAAGTACCTTGCAAGCTGTTACATTGGACTTCTTGTCCTCCCAACACCCTCCATTTGCTTCGAGACATTCATTTGTTTCAATATCTGTTTCAACAGTGTAAACAAAACAAGACTTCTTTAGTACATTCTATTACCACACATGAATATAAGCTTACAAGGGAATTTCTATAACCTCCACTTAGACAGATCCCGGGTTCGGTTCTTTCCTTGAATCCAGAACATATAGCCTTAAGTACTGCATTTCTCTCAAGTTTACCTGAGCAACAAAATCAGGTAAAGAACTTAAGAATCCTAACTTTTCGGTAACTGATTTACAATGAGAAGGAATGAAACAAACCGCGGTATTGAGCATTGTTGACGATCAATGTTGGCAAGATTGTGACATCTCCGCGGTCACCTTGTCCTACCTATAAGTAACAAAGAAAAAAAATCTCAGTGAATCGGTTTAAAAAGACGGTAAAATATAGACGCATTTAAGAAGAGAGCCAAGACCTGAAGTGCTTGCTCAGCTTTCAAAACTTCATTCTCCACATTAGCATCAGGATCACCAATACATTTCTTGATCTTGTCAAGTGGCAAACCTGAGAATAAGAGAAAACTCAAGACGCTGAATGTGAAGAAAGGGTACTAAAAATTATTGTGATGTCCCTTACCTAGAGATTCAACAACTCTCTCTGCACATTCTTTGCTATACTTCTTCTCCTTCATTGAACATCTAATGTGAAAATCAGTCACATAGTCCCACCAAACCCAAGACCGGTTATTCTCTTTAGCTACTTTATGAACACACAACTGTCTCAAGTTCTCGAAGACAATGTCTTTACCATCGTATCCATCACCAAAGTCTTGTTCAGGGTCAGGAGCACAATACCTCCCTTGGTTTATACACTGAGACTTACATTGATTGCTAGAAACATAATCTTTAGGACAAAACCATGTAATGTAATGAGGTGTGAACAAAGAGTATCCTCCTTTTTCAAGAATCTGCGCATGTCCTTTGAAGTTTTTTACGAAATTCATCTGCTCATCACACCGTGCACCACACTCATCGTTCGTGTTAGTCCATAGCTCATACTCAACTCTCTCATCCGGATGAGGTAATGACTCACTCCAGTCTATCTTCAGGACTACTTCCTCACCTTTCTTAAGAGCTTGCTTGAGAGTATTGGCGAAAGAAAAGTCTATTAAAGCCGATGGAATGTTGAGTTTCTCTATAAAGTCATCAGCTTCTTTGGATTCCTCAGGTGAATCCATTGTTATCAATGGCTCATCGACGTTATCAGCTACTAAAACTGCTGCTACACCGGATTGTTGACCGTTCCATACCTTTAATGCAAAGTAACACTCTAATGCAAAACAAAACAATGAATCAAAACCAAATATTTACCATTTCTGTCACATATGTAAATAACAGAACTTTCTACATCTACACAGAAATATGGAACAAATCAAATAGAAAGACTTGTCTCAATCTCAATGAACTTAAAAAGAGAAAGCTTTTAAGTTCTTCAACAAACTAAATTAAGATTGAGACAAGTCTGGTATACCAGAAAGTTGGAACATTACCAAATTTGAAGTAATATTTGGATCAAAAGGAGATTGAAAGATGTAAACTAAGACTTAAAAGAGAGAGCTTTAAAGGTTAAGACAAGTCTCCTATGTAAATGACAAAACTTTCTATCTCTTAACCATAAATTTGGTTGATTATATAACTTGCAAAAGAATTTGGATGAAAGATGTAAAACTAAGTCATAAAAGAGAAATCTTTTGCTATATTATACAACAAAACTTTCATGTAAATGACAAAACTTTCTATTTCTAACCAAAAACTTGCAATTTGGAACAATTTGAATGAAACAGTTACCTCCACGATCGATGATCAAAATGGTAGGACGAGGGAATTTGGGTTTGAAAGTTTTGTCAAAAGAGTCACATCCATAAGCTCCTTGACCGGCGTAAACGACGGAGCCGATCATGTAACCACCGTAGTTAGGAACACCGAAGTTAGCAATGGCTGCGTCGTGCTTAGACCGCATTGCCAAAGGGTTTAGAATCGTCACGCTACTCTTCTCAACGATGAATCTCCCGAAAACTCCGTTGACCACCATAGTCAACGCTAGAAACAGAGCCAAGGTGGCTCCTTTATGAATCAAAGACATTGTTTCTGATCAATAAAAAAACAGAGTTTCAAAACTTGTGCTTCGAATTTCTTTTGTGGGTTTTACGTTTGTTGCATGAGAAAGTGAGAAAGCAAATCGGAAAGTAATGATTTTTTTCGATTTTTCTTAAACAGAGTTTGAGAGAAAAAATGAATGACTCTGTTTTTTGTCCTTGTGGAGAAAAAGAGATGTGAGCGTAAAGTAAACGGGAGAGAAAGAGATGACTTGACAGAGTCAGCGGAACTAACCATGTCTCTGCAACTACTGATTCAACAAACTTCTCTTTCTTTCATTTTCTCTTCTCTCAATTTTAAAATGATTTACGAGAAAAAAAAAAAAAAGTATTAACGTTTTCTTAGAATGTAAGGCAATCGTGAGATCCTATCATTTTTATTCAAAGCTCTAATCTTGAAGATTAATCAAGTGGCAAAACGTTAAAAAGGTATGGGTGGCTTAAGTTTAAGTCCACAAGTTTCAATTTTTATCCGGACACATCATATGTAAATACTTTTGAATTTATAATGATAACAAAGATCAAGACTATGCTTACTTCATTGACTTTTTAAAATGCAAAGTCTATTGAAGTAGCATTTGGGTTAAGTTAGAAACTTAGAATCATCCAAACGACGATGTGACAATTACTAGGAGACATGAATAGTTGCTTAATCAATATTGATTAGTTTAATGAATTATCCAACCTAATTGTTAACTTTACCACTATTTATTACCAATATATTTAAGGCAGACCAAGAATATGATGTGTTTTTTTAATAGATCATGATGTGTTTATTTTAATATAAGTTCAGGGAAATGGTTACAAACATGCAATTTTTATTTAGCTGAGAGACTATGTCTCTAAGTGTAAAATGATTAGAATGAATTATAGTTAGTACTAAATATTTATATCTTCTACTTGTGGGATGAGAGAAAATTATTATATTCAGTGAACAATGATTTTGATTAATGATTACATGTCAATCCATAATTTAAATTGTCTCATTGGTTGGAGACTCATGCCAGCTTTTTTTCATATACAACAGGAAGATAGAAATGTGTATATTTTATTTTATCGAATTGGAGTTTCTACTTTCTACAAATGGAGATAAAATGGTAACAAAAAGTAGCAAGAGACTAATACAATGATGTTCAAAATAACTTTTTCTTCACGTCATGCAAATGAATAGAATAGACAACAAACATACATTGCCAAATGCCAAGAACGTTCAAATTACGCTACAAATACCAATAAGAATTCACAAAAACGTCTTTTTCATTTCAAAGAAGCCAATTAACACTAATGTTACCAAGCCATATCAAAAGTGGGAACTGGACCAAGGCTAAAAACAGAAGAAGGTAGTGATGTTTGCTCGAATCGTAACTTCTTACTTCAGCAAACAGAACACGTTTCATCGTCTTCACCAAGAAAATCCCAGTGCATAGACAAGTCCATGGCATCAACGCGTAGTACGAGTATCCCCACATTATTTTGGCAAAGCCCGCAAGACACAGACCAGCAAAAGCATACCCTCCGTATGCCACAATATCTAGTAATGGTGCCTCTCCACTACCAAGTGATAGAAGTGTTACTTTCAGGAGCATTACTTGCAAAAACCAACCAACCAATCCTTTCACAAACAGCCAATTCAAAGCTTCCGGTGTAAACCTAGAGACCAATCAGGTTTGAAATGGATTAATAATCACTCTGTCCACAACAATCATTCAAGACCTAAGACAGAAAACTATTTAGAGGGAATCATAGGGAGGGAGACGAAGCACAACACTTACTTTCCATTAAGTCCCAATGAAAGACCAGCAAGAACAACGTAGGTACCAAATGCCATAAAGGGAATGTACAAGTCTGGAGCATTGATATCATATATTGGAGGCTTGTATGAGAGCCTACCACCAACTGGTTCAGATATTCTGGTCCAGTGTCCCTGAGGGTTTGAAGCAGAACCCACAATAGTACAATTAAATGGCTGATAATAAGAGAAAGTCCCAAACAGAAGAAGAAAAGAGAAGACTAGCTTACCCGGTGTAGGAAAGGAAACAGAACAACCTTCAGTTTATTCCTCACATATTGATCATTCACTTGGAAATAGTATTGCGGATCAGAGAAGTACCGGCTTATCTATTCCATTGCGATAACAACAAGTTCAAAACCATGAAAACCAGATATTACGTGTGATATGGAATCATAAAGAGTTCACTTACATTGCTCTGAACATACTCAGAGCTCGATCCTAAAATTCTCTCCCCATACGCTCCCAAACCACCACGGATAAAACCCGAGCCAGCTCCAGTGAAAGGATTACCAAATGGACCAGGCTCAGGGTTTCCTGGAGGTCTTGGCATCCCCGGTTGAGGTCCCATGTTATTATACATCTCTGCCATCAAACCAAAACAATCACATCTTTATCTCAAACCAAACCAACCACAGTCAATACACATCTCCAACTTCTAAACTCTTAACTCTTGAAACCAAACAGTATTATCAACATTTACTTCTTAGATTCCACAGAATCTTCTTCAAAATTTCAATTTCAATTTCCACAGAATCTTCTTAGATCCTAATATCGATTCTAAAGTCATAATCTCAATTCGTAATCACTTCCATTGCTTTTTCGAATTTCAATCACGACAATGCATAACAAAGCAAAGCCAAAACTAGATCTATGATTCAACCAGAAGCATTCAAGTTCAATAACACAATCAATCCAAACCTAAAATCTATCGAAATTTATCAAATCTAACAAAAGAACAAAGATCTGATTCGCTAATCGAGAAACAACAACGCATACGAAATAGCAAGACGAAGAGCAAAATTCCACTACCGATCCACACCAAATCAAAACTAACCCGGAGATAAAGAGGTAGAGAGCTCAAAGCTTCAACGAGAAAGTTAGAGTTTTCTTCAAATGGAAACAATGGATTCTCCTCAGAAATCAAACAGTGTGATCTGCACGCAGACGAAGAAGGGTATTATCGGGTTTTCCATTCGAAGCGTTCTTCTCTATTTATTTGGGCCTAAATTGGGCCAATAATTTTCCGAATAGGCTCTAAACTTGGATAGGATACATTTAAACTCGTAACCAAACAGAACCGGAGCAATTCCTTTGTTCCTCAATTAGGTTTAGACTTTATAAAAGAAGTCCGACGCAGAAATTAAAACCCCTTTTGCCTCAAAACCCTGATTTCAAATCTCCCCAAGCACAACAATGGCGAAATCAATGAGATGCAAGAGGGTGAAGAGATTGAGAGCAATAAGAAGAGAAATAGTGGAGAAGGAATCATTCACTCTAACGAGAGAAGACGCCAAATCCGCCGCTATTGAAGCCGCACTCGCTGCTCCGAAGTTACCAGTTCGTCAAGCCCCAGTTTCTCCGTTTATGGAAGTTGCGACGCCTTCCTCTGAGTCTGCATCTGCCTCCACTACAATCGCCAACGATAGTGGTATGCCTCCTCTAAATTTGCCTCTTTGATTTTGTACGATTTGGTTTTAGATAAGGTAACGCTTGAAGAATCGAATTTAAGCTAAGCTTTAGAATCTGAAATTTAACTGAATCATTCATTTTAGTTGAAATCTTTGAAGGAGCTTGTTAGTTCATTACTCTTGGGAAGGTTGTTACTCTAAGAGAAACGTATCGCTCTAAAAGCTTTGTTTGGTTTCTTTATATTGAATTTTGTGTGCATCTACAAGTATATCTTTGAAAGTTTTGGTATTAAGGGTTTGTTCTGTTTTGGGATACTATTGTTGTTTGCTTGTAGATGAGGAAATGGATGATGAGAAGAAAAACAAGTCGCTAAAACCTATTGGGAAGAAGTTGAAGAAGAAGTTTAAGCTGGGGATGAAGAATCGTCGTAGTAAGGGTGTCCTTCGAGGCAAACGAAACTAAAACTGGTCTTGGCTTTCTTCTACTGGGTTTGTTTTCTACTTGCATAATTTATGTTCTCTCTTAATTTTGGGGTTCTTCAATGTCTTAGAATATAGCATCTTTTGTACTGTGTTTTTTCCATGAGTTTCAGTACTATAGAAACCCTAAAAACGTGATCGCGTCTGAATTGTGTCTCCCATCTTTCATTTTTCTTGCACCAAAAGCTATCATCACAACTTGATTTAGAGTTAACGTTTAGGGTTATTACCATTAACATCATGAACCCTTTGACATAAATTGATCATGTTGGACTGATATTAAGTATTGTCTTGATCAAATAGTGACGGTAAGTGTAGAACTCATGTAAATCGAAGTTGCAACGAAAATAATTCACAGTTTTTGTTCTTGTTCATACAACAAATTACAAAATTGCAATAGAAAAGAGCTCAAAAACCAAACAAGAAATTATTTCAAGAAACAAAAGATCCTTCTCATGAGGGATGATGATTATAATTTAGTAAGCTCTGGAGTTAGATTTGCTGCAAACCTTCCTGATCTCTCCGACACGATCTTCACCAGTGAGAACTCCAACGTTGACCAGCTTAGCCATGGACACAGCAAACTGCTGTCTGAATATCTGAGGTGATTGCTCTGCGAAAGTCTTTACAAGCGGAGCAGTCCTTGGGTCCTTAACAAGCTCCTGATCAGTCGACAAAACTCCCATATGCTTCTGAAGATTAATGTAGTACTGATTATCGAACACTGCTGGAGTTACAGGGTCGAGATCGACGGTCTCAGAGGCCCAGCGACACCTGCGTTGCAAGTAATCAGCGTATTTTGCGTCAATCGAAGGATCTGAACCACTGGTTGCGTTGTAGTTGTAAAGCCTCGACTGGATGGTGCCACAGGACGCTTTTCCGATGGTGTGGGCCCCGGAAAGGACAACTAGGTCGAGGACGTTGAGACCGTATGACTGAAACGTTTCGAGAAGGGCGGTAACATCACGACGGCCTGAAGGGACTTTCTCTACGTCTCTAGCGTAAGAGTGTTTGGAGTCACGACGACCGTAGACGTTGGGCCAGTAAGGACCACCAAGTTGGACGGTGGCGGCACGGCTGGCTGATGTTAGGATGTCGGCGCAGGATACTTTGCCGGGGCATGATTTCTCCATCTCGGACTTGATATCGTCAATTAGCTCGAAGCCTCTTAGTGTTTTGCTAGCCGGAGATCTTCTCTCTGTCCCTTCGTAGTCTAGAAGAACAGACGCATCACATCCCTGAAAGTTGTGTTAATTCATGTACAAAAATGTCAAGTTGTTATCTTTTAAAATGCATAACTATATTAGATATGCGCAAAACACTCAGATGCGTTTATACACAGAATAAAGTGCGCAAGTCCGTCTTCAATATTAAGAAACTTATATCTATATACTATCAATGTTCCAAGTATGGTCTAGATAGACGGAAGAACAATTCTAATCTCTAATAGAGTAATAGTGAAACCCATTTTTAGAACAATGTAAATCATATATGAATCAAAACATTGGCTATATATAATTGAACGATTAATTGCAATACCGTGACGCCACAATCGTGGAAGATAAGGCGGAGGAGGGCGGGACCAAGGGAAGAGTCACTCTTAGTCCATTCCCTCACTTTCGTAACAACGATTTTCTCAAAATCTGGACAAATCCTATCATAATAATTCAACGATAATAGGTTGTCCAAAGGGAACAATGACTTTGTATCATCATCGTCATCGCCTCCGTATCCTCCCGCTCCAGGTAAGTCTTTTCGGCCAGCCGATACCGGCCAAGCCACGAGAACTCCGAGTATGACAACGACTGAGACCACGGCCAACTTCATTATTTTGCTTTCTTGATATCTCTCTCAATTTGATTGGCTTTGATGAATTTGTTTGATGAGAGGTGTGTTGTGTAGTAATTTATATATACAATTGGGTTTGGAAACTAATGTGATGCTTTTACGTGGGAGGCACAACTTTAAGATTTGAATATTCGAGTGACTTGCCTGCATGTCGTATATAATGTTTATGATATATAATTTTTTTTTGATCAAATGATATATATTAATAGTATAATTTTAAAAAACCTTTTTACAAGAGAAAAAATGATATAATGATCTTTACATTACTGAAATCAGGGTTTTGACTTATTTGGATTAGATTAATTGTAAAATTTATTTGTCAACAACTTCCATTGATTTAATTTTGTTTGTTTTTTGGTCGGTTATGTGAGACTATTATTATTTTATTTTGTTGTCTACAATTAACATACGTATATATACACTGGATGATGACATCAAAGTATGTTTTCGAGTAATCCGTAAAGCAAAATGTGATATATCGAAATTAACAAATTTTTTGCACAATCATTAATAATGAATTTGCTCAGATCCTCTAACAAAAATAGCGATATTACCTCTGCACATTTTTTAGCACGGAAAAATAGGTCCATTAGAGACATGTTGACAAAAAAAAAAAAACA
>Ga0041059_1000339_pt1 | contig 33994 bp, 27 predicted proteins | sample AraColnosormetaG_FD_56232 | JGI IMG/M metagenome (GOLD analysis project Ga0041059, IMG submission 56232) | Arabidopsis roots microbial communities from North Carolina, USA - Col MF nosort | ecosystem: Host-associated > Plants > Roots > Unclassified | place: USA: North Carolina | collected...
TTATCAATGTGTATATATAATACACACATATATAAGAAAGTGTTTCTTCTGTATTCGTGGGAGAAACAAACAAAAAACAATTTCTTCTAGGTAAGTTTTTTTTTTTTGTTCTTCCTGCTAAAGTTTCGATTTTTAAACTAATTGATACTTGTGTGTTCCTTTGGCTCTAGCGGCAATGAGTTTGTGTTAGTGATCCTGCTAAATACAACAAAAGGGTGAAGTAGAATAAAGTTGGTTTCTTTTTTAATCAAAAACAGTTGGATGATCACAGTTTAGCTTCTTCGATATTGAAAATAGGGTTCTTGTTCTGTTTCCTTTAGTTCCCTCTTTCCTCTGCTGTGATCGTTTCTGTCTTGATGATGATGATTTACCCCAATAAGGTTTTGATTAGGGTTTATAAACTCAGTGGAATCAAAGTTCAGGGTTTATAGAGATTGAATCATTAAGGATTTGTTTGATTATTATTGCTAATGGAATTTGCAATCCTCTGTTTTTTAAAATTGTATCCATCTTGGTTTAGAAAATCATATTTCTCTGTTTCAATTGGAGTCATCTTTCAATCACTTGCCTCCATCAGGGTTTAAAAGAGTCCCCTTTTCGTCGTTGTAGCGAAGAAGCAGAATTAATCAAAGTTCAGAGCTTTCACTATGAATATCCCAAGTGGAACCTTCTCAAGATCTGATCATTTCCATGCTTCAAGTGATGCTTCTCTCTTTTCAAGCTCTCTTCCTCTTATTCAACACCAAAACAGTATGTACATTGAGTTGCCTAATTCGTCTTTATATCGTCATATGTTGGATGATGTTATAATCTTTAACTCTTGCAGTCAACCCTCGTGACAGCTACCATCAGTCTGTTGATGAAATGGCTTCTGGCTTAGACCATTTTAGTGGAGGCATTGGCAATATGCTTGATGATGGTGACTCACATCCAATCGGAAACATGCTTCCTGATGATGAGGAAGAGCTTTTCTCTGGTCTAATGGATGATTTAAACTTAAGTTCCTTGCCAGCTACGTTGGATGACTTGGAAGATTATGATTTATTCGGTAGCGGAGGAGGTCTTGAATTGGAGACTGATCCATATGACAGTCTAAACAAGGGCTTCTCAAGAATGGGTTTTGCTGATTCTAACGTTGACAATGTTATGCCTCAAAACATTTTCCAAAATGGAGTGGGATCGATTGCTGGCGAACATCCTTATGGTGAACATCCTTCAAGGACTTTGTTTGTTCGGAATATTAACAGTAACGTAGAGGATTCTGAATTGCAAGCTCTTTTTGAGGTAATTTCTCTTTTGTATTCTCAAAAATCGGTTCTTTATAGGGTGAAAGATTGGATCTTTATGTTTGTTTTCCCGTTCTTGGCAGCAATATGGACATATCCGAACTCTCTATACAGCTTGCAAGCAGAGGGGATTTGTAATGGTCTCTTATAACGATATCCGTGCTTCTAGAGCAGCTATGCGAGCATTACAAGGCAAGCTGCTTAAAAAGAGGAAACTTGACATACATTTCTCAATCCCCAAGGTTTCATATTCTTGAATTCTCTTATATATATCATTCTTGTATTCTCCTTTTTTAATAGATGATCTTTTCATTTTATAGGATAATCCATCAGAGAAAGATGTTAACCAAGGAACTCTTGTGGTTTTCAACTTGGCTCCATCAGTTTCCAACAGAGACCTTGAAAATATATTCGGTGTTTATGGCGAGATCAAGGAGGTGATGCGTTTTTATTCTGTTGTTTCTGTTTGATTTTTTTGAGGTTTTAGGTTTCTCTCACGACCTGCATAATGGTTAACGTTTGTGTAAGTTATTGTTCTGACAAAGCAGATACGGGAAACACCAAATAAGAGGCATCACAAATTTGTTGAATTTTTTGACGTTAGATCAGCTGATGCAGCTCTCAAAGCTTTGAACAGGACAGAAATTGCTGGAAAACGTATCAAGCTGGAACATAGTCGTCCTGGTGGTGCTCGTCGAAAGTGAGTTTACTGATACCAAAGAAACTGACTTTAAAGAAACTGTGGACTAATTTTCTGTTTTGCTTTCTTCTCTCAGCATGATGTTGCAAATGAATCCGGAATTGGAACAAGATGATTCCTACAGCTACCTGAATCATGTCGAGTCGCCTTTGGCAAGCTCTCCAATAGGAAACTGGCGTAATAGTCCTATTGATCATCCTCTACAAAGTTTCAGTAAGTCTCCAATATTTGGAAACTTGAGTCCAACAAAGAACATCCGTTATCCAGAATTTTCGATGAAGACTGCATCGGTGAACAATGACCAAGAAGGAAGAAGGTTTAGCCACTTGGATCACCTGTTTTCAAGTAGCAGCTATAATAATGCAAGCCACAAAGCTTCTACCTTTCAGCAACCGCAGTCGTTTGGATCTGTCTCTTCATTTGGTTCTTTGAACTCACACCCGAGTCATGTAGAAACATTATCTGGATCAGAATTCCTGTGGGGAAGCCCTAGTTCTTCAGCCTGGCCTGTGAATCCATTCTCTTCAAACAGAGAAAATCACAGGTTTCCGTACTCAGCTCAGAACGGATCCCTCCACCAGCTTCATCATATCGGATCTGCGCCATCTGGATTCTTCCCGAGGTCCCCTGAAACTTCATCAATGGGTTCAGTGGCTTTCCGAGGAGCAAGTGGTAATATGAATGCTCAAAGGAACTTGCGTGAAACTAGCTCTCCAAATTTTAAAATGTTGTCTGCTCCAAGACGTAGTCAATTGTTTACAGGCAATGGCTCTTACCTCTGGCCTGCTGCTACAATGGTTTCCATTGACGACCCATTGGAGGATGGAAGCAACCAACAGTTTGATAGTAACGGTAACCAAGCCGACATCAAGATACAGTTTCAGCTTGACTTGAGTAAGATTATGAGGGGTGAAGATCCACGGACAACCTTGATGATAAAAAACATCCCAAATAAGTAAGAGTATCCTTTGATTTTGCTGTGGTCCGGTTAGTTTACCGTTTTGCGACCTGAAAGAACTGATATTTTTTCCGTGTTCTCAGGTATACCCGGAATATGCTCTTAGCTGCCATCGACGAGAAAAACAGTGGAACTTATGATTTTCTTTATTTGCCTATTGATTTCAAGGTAAAGACCATTTAGGTTTGTTTGTTATATCTTTGATATCACTTGATCTGAATTCTATAATGCCCTCTTTTGGTTTCTTTGTGTGCAGAATAAATGTAATGTGGGGTATGCATTTATCAATATGGTGTCTCCTAAATTCACCATTGCATTGTACGAGGTACAAAACCTGATTGAGTCTTTAGTGTTGTTTCTCAGAGAGTGAAAATTTTGGGGATAAACTTATGCTTCTGATCTGTTTCATAGGCCTTTAATGGAAAGAAATGGGATAAGTTCAACAGCGAGAAAGTTGCTTCATTGGCTTATGCACGAATCCAAGGTAAAGCTGCGCTTATTGCTCACTTTCAGAACTCAAGTTTGATGAATGAAGATAGGAGATGCCAACCTATTGTCTTTGATGGATCAGAATCTAAATATCCGGTAAACAATCTCTTACAACAAACACATGATCTTAAAATGATCATTTATCTTTTCTGTGTTTATCTGATGAACTGGTTGACTCATACATCTATATTTGAAACTAGATCATCCGGGAGAATTCGCAGCTCGAGGCATCAAATTCAACGGTTTCTCATCCTCTTGTCGGCGAGAACACACATCAAAGCTGACAGTCAAGTGAATCACGTTATTGCCTCTGGTTTAAAACGTAAATATCAGTTTCTAGGATGAGATGATGATGAACAACAACAAACTACTACATAGTACCCTTTAGAAACATTTCTGGTTTTCTCAGTTCCTTCTAGTTTGCTGGTATCCAGAATTAGAAAGAATTATTGTTCTAGACATGTGAATTGATGGTTGTGTTTTACTTTTGTCTGGTTGGCCAAATGATCTCTCCAAATTGTATACATAGGATAGTTAAGATACAATCTTATTGGTGGTAATAAATAATGTACCTTTGTTCTAATTAATACATTTGGTAAGAGACCAAATTTCATTAAATTTTATAAGCCTTGTAACTCAAAATTTCTACTTTATGCTTGAACTACCCTCTGTTCCTCTTGACTCAACACCTAACATTGTCTTCACTTGAAGATCCACCTGAAAGAAACACCGTTCGTCTTCTCGGACATAACTCACACGGCCATTCATCTGCTCCAATAGTTTCCGCGAAAGCTTAAGCCCTAAACCATCAGGGGTGACCCATCCATCTCGAGTCTCAAACATATCACTTAGCATCTCTGAAGGAAGTCCTTTCCCCGGATGTATCATCCTATCATAAAACAACATCGAACGTTTTAAGTTAAAAACCATCAAAATCTGCAAAACGGCTGCATTGTGAAAAGAAGTTGTTTTCAGTTGTTTCTGTTGACGTTTACCTGAACTGTAGATGGATATAGCGACCATTGTCACGTGAAAGCTCCTGCCCTGGTGAGATACTGATACCTACCCAACTATTTGGAAACGGCGCATGATTCACAATGTTGCGTAGAAGATCAGCAAGAATAAGCTGGAGCTTGACTCTGTCACCATTGAGAGGCAGAGTTTTGATCTCCTCGGCGACTTCAACCCTTAGTTGTGAGTTCCTCTCTCTCAATATAATCATCACTTGGCTAATGATTGTGTCCAAGATGTTTTCAAGTCGAAACTCTTCTGTTTCCAATTGCAACTTGCTGATCTCATAAAAGAAAACATTTGTTTTTCAGATTCAAAATGTAAAAACTTCAGTAGGTGAAGATTCAAAACGTTATGCTTTACCCTTCCTCAATGCTTTTCAAGTCCGTGCTTTCGATTATTGTCGTGATTTGCTTCTCACAAGCATCACTAGTCTCCAGAAACTGCCTTTGGCTAGCTGAAATCTCTGAGGATTCAAGAAGCTTATGTGCAAATCGGATACCGTTGAGAGGATTCTTGATTTCTTGTCTTACGTAAGTTAATTCGTTGAGGCTTTGAGCGCTCTCTTTCAGTTCTGGGCAGCTCAACCCCGATTCCTTATTGATAATCTGCAAGAAGAAGAAACATCTTATAACTTTTCCTTCGATGTTTGTACTCTTGTTCGCGGTTAAGGATGCTTCTATGTACTTCCCTTCCTTATTAAAGAACTCAACCAGTGAACTCTCGGGAACATTATCACCAGCAATTCCTTGGTACAGAGAGATCAAGAACTTTGTGAGCGAATCTTGGCATTTCACTTTACAAAAGACTCCAAAGACTTCACCGGGTAGCATTTTCCCAATCACCTCGTGTTTTGACCATCCCGTAAGCTTTTCCATTGCTGCGTTCCACTCAGAACAACAAGCATTTTCATCTGAAGCAAATATCGGTGGAATCAAAGGATTTAAGCTTTGAACAATAGTCTTGTAATCTCCTTGCAATCTGATGAATCTATCTGTTATTGCTTTCTCACTAGTGATGTCTTGACCAACGAAGCAGACACCGATGATATTTTCAGTATAATCCCGACTCGTGCAGGAGTTAACGAGAACACACACATCAGAAGAATAATCCGGATGATTGTTTTGACCAAACTTTCTCAGTTTCAGCATTACACTTTTCTCCTCTTCACCTGAACAACACAACATATCAATGTTACAACACAACATATCATTGTTTTGTTAGTTGATAAAGCTCATAACATGAAATTTGTATGGAGAAAATCTTCTTTCATATAACCTTGTAGGGCTTTGCACAAGAGACTTTCAAGAGCTGCGCGTGATTCCTCTTGAACAATCTCATCGGCAAGTGACTTCCCCATTGCTTCACTAGCTAGTAATCCCGTCATTTCAGCGGTTTTCTTGTTCCAACCATTAATACATCCGGATGAATCAACCCCAAAAATAGGTGCAGTTGCGGTTTCAATCACCCTAACCATTTCACACACAAAAGAAGTAAGCTCATTAGCATCTCTTGCTACGCCATTACCAGACAAAACTGGCCTAGAGCTGGTAAATGACTCTCTCATTATAAGTCTCAGGGAATGGATAGCATCAATTTCTGAGATTTCCCACGGCAAGCTCCTGCTCTTCGCAACTTCAAGAAAGGCTGTAAACGATGACCTCGGATGCATTCTTCCGGCATCATCTTTATCCTTTGGATGATGTTTAGCTCCTCCCCATTTGATTGCACTTGCAGTATTGGACCTGAACCAAAGTAAGTAATCTTTTGAAGAAATTCCTGCGGCAGCCACACCACAAACGGCATCTCCAAGTGAGATGGCACCAGGGTATCCCGCATCCACCAAACTATCAGTGGTTAAACCCGTCGAATCATCACCGTGATTCTCCACCAGCCAATTCACCAAGTCTTTAACTTGTGACTCATTAGGAGTAACACCAACCAACCAACATTTCCCCTTGTAATATAACGCAGCTCCATCACATTTCACAAGGTCCATAATACCCGGAGATTGTGTAACAATAGCGGAAACAGTATCACGGAGAAGCATATCGCACAACAAGGTCTGCGTCCGCATAGCCTTCTTCTCGGCTAACTGTGATGCTAACTGAAGTTCCATTTGAAGCTGAAGCCCAAATGCTTGCATCAGAAACTCACAAGCATACCGCAACGGGAATGGAACGTATCTAGGAGAACAATGATGACCAACAACTAATCCCCAAAGCTTGCTCGAATCTTTGCCTTTTACTACAATTGCGAGTGCAAGAGAAGCTACAGAGCCCATATTCGCCATATACTGCGTATGGCAGCCATGAGGAGCTCTTAGAGTAGAATTAACTAAACAAAGTGGTCTCTTGAGTTCCTCACTCTGAACAACCTTAACCGGAGTTGCATTGCAGTCACAAATCATTCGGACACGGTTCTGTTTGAACAAGAACCGAGCAGCCTGAGGAATATCTGTTGCCGGATAATGTAAACCCAAATAAGGCTCCAAATCAGACCTTCTAATCTCAGAAACAACTTCACCATGATCATCTTCATGAAACTGATAGACCATAACACGGTCATAACCGGTAAGTCTCTGAACATCTTCCACAACAGTATCACACAAGGCACCAATATCTCCTCCGGGAAGTGACTGCAGCCTAGAAATGGCCCTAACGGCTAGCTTCTGAGACTGAACTGCGCCTGCAAGGGTCAAAGCCGGATCACCTGATTTAGCAGGCTCCAAATCCATGACAATCCCTGCATCAATCCTGTGAAGAATAGCATAAAAAGGCTTCTGGGTCGTCCTAGAATGGACCAAAACAGGATTCAACAAGGAAATCTCAGTAAAGGAAGCAGCTTTAGACAAAGAAGCTCCAGAGGAAGGAGTAAAAAGCGTCCTTGCATCGATTCCAATCAAACCCTTGACTTTATCAAACTCACCAGAATGGGAGGTGGAAGGAAGAGACAACAAACCAAGAAAGTCAGAAGAGTTGTCACTAAGACCAAGTATCCTAAAACTAGGTTCTTCGACAGCAATCAAACAACCAAAGGGCTGAACTAGACCGCCTCTTTGGATGTTAGACAAGTAAGCTGTGATGTGTTCATCAGGAACGTGATTGGGAGGTGAAATAACAGATTTGGAGTAGTTAAAAGACTTGCCGGTGTAAATGGATTGAGCGAAATCAGCAAAGAGAGCAGCATCAACAGAGTATTGAGCAGTGTTGGATTTTTGAGGTTGAGGTTTCATGTTGCTTGCAGCTGAGCTTGAACTCTCGAATCCCATAGCTTAGGGGAAAGTGTGGAGTGAGTTTCGACCAGAAGAAGAAGAAGAAGAAGCTGATTCTGTATCATTTGCAGCAAGAGAAAGAAAGAAGTAAAAAAAGTTTCCTTTTTGATATTTGGGATTCGTTTTTACCTCAAGATTCTTCTTTTCATGTTTTGTTTTGCTTCCTTCAATGCTTTTTTTTTGCTACTCTGTTTGCATTCTCTCCCACACGTACAGCTTGTTCGGTGACCACCACCGATTCACTTTCATTTTTTTTCCCTTTTCTTAAATTGCTTTATTTTTGTGAATAAAAAAGTTCCATGGAATAAGTATTTTTTTGTTACTCTGAATCTATTGAAGAAATGGCTAATGTCTTTCTCAAATTTAATAGACCTTCAAAATTTCAACATATTTTGGTCAAAACTTTCAACTTTGATAATGTCCTCATACTTCTGAAAAAAAAACAAAGTTTCTTTTGAGCCAAATTTGAAACTATGTTTAGTCGAGAGTTACCAAAAGCAATCTCCAAAGCATCTAAACGACTGATGTTATGTAAGAAATCAATGACTTTCTTGGTTCATAAGAACCAATGTTAGAAAATATGATTCTTCTGACAGGTTTATTAACTAGTAACAAGAATATATGACTATCAAATGTTAATGAAAACAAGTTAACATTGTAAAGATGTACATATTGGCAAGTTTGTCAGGGAGCTTAAGACCTTAGACAAAACCTTAAGAGTCAAGTTAACACAGAGAAGAACAATAGTCAGGTCACTTCCTTACGCCTAATCAAAAGAACTTCTTGTTGAATGATCTGCACAATAAGGACCATGCCAACAGAATCATGAAACTTTTACTGAGAGTTATAGATTAAATAGCTTATTATAATACCACAGAACCACCAGATCCGGGCGCCCATATACGATATTCCTCCTTTATGAAAGACCACAGAAGCTAGAAAATTCGATAAATTCACGAAAAAGAAGGTTCCAGATTGAACCTCTCTTCATTTATATTACTGACAATGCAGTAGTACAAAGATCTAACCAACAGTTTGAATTTACCACAAGGAGATAATGGCTGTTGTTAACCTCCAAAACTGATATTTCACTCAATAGTTACTCACTTTTATACATTCAGTATCTCAGCTTCACCAACTGTACATTTAGAACACTTAAGATTTCAATGATCTATTATCCTGGCTAAAACAAGGGTTACGCTTTACTTGTGTACTAATATCACCGAGCATTATTCTATGGTTCACTAATTAAATAGCACCTAAGAAGTCTTGAGGAACTAAACTAGTCTATGACTAAATCTGTTAAAGAAACCCAGAATCTGCAATCAAGATATAGTGGAAACAAAAGGAAGAGATTTCTTATTCCTTGTTACCGAATCTCTTGGCAATGACAGGACGAACATCGTTGGCATCAGCCAATGTCTCTAAGAAGGGAAGTAATGTAATCAGACCATCATCAGTTGGATCATCATACCAACTTTTAATAGGGATCCCATTGTTTATTTGCAATCTGTACACCTGAAACAAGAACAATGAGGGTCCATGTAATACTCAACTAAACTACAAATTCTGCACTGTAACTATCGTTCTTTGAAATTCGATTTGCTTGTGGTGTCTATCACTGAGACTAAGGTAAAAGCAAAAATTAATGAAACAAAGGTAGTGAAGTGAATCCTTTAGAAAATACCTGTGGACAGTTGTCAACTATAGCCACTTTTGCTAGATCAAGACCCAAAACGGTTAAATCCTTGGTATAAATACCATCTGAAAGAATGCATGAATCCCGGTAAAAACGTTGCGATACAAACTTCCCATCTGGATCCAATATATCTAGAAGCTGAGACGCATAGATGCTGTGACTAGCCGTGAAGATGACAACATGAAAAAGTTCAACCACCCTCTCTAAGAACCTATAAAGGTATGGTCTTTGTTTCACGTAAACAGTGTTCTCTTGCATATTGAAAGTGACTCTGAAGGAAAAGTCTGTATCTCTACAGACTTCCAGAGTCGAATGGACCAGAGTTTCTGCAATGTCATTTAAAGATGATTAGTAAGTGTGGTTGTACCATGGAGGCAAAACTTAACCAAGTGGTTCATATCATACCATCCAAATCAAGAACAAGGGTTACCGCCTTCCTTTTCGGAGAGTCCCTAGGCTGCTGCATATCCGGGAAATAATTGAATACCACATCAGCTAATTCTGGTTGATTTCTTAAGAAAATCTGTGGATCAAAATCTTCAGTTTGTTCAGCTTCAGTGTGATTCTCTGCTGCTTCCAAGTTTTTTGATCTTGACCGATTAATCCTGTTATCCTCATCAGACTTAACATCATCACTGCTGGCTGATCTATCTTCTAAGTAAGGTAATAACATGTACTGCTCAGCTGCATCTAGTAACACACTTGGCTCTGGAAAGATACAATGAGGCAAGGGACTTATCTCAGTGAAAAAATCAACATTTCCACTCTCATAGAATGGCAAGCTTGCAATCAGCACATCAGATAGAAAGTAATCAGAATCGTTGCAAAACTGATTGTTGCTGCAGTCATCAGCTCCCCACCTAGGCATTTCCCATTGCACATTGTTCCCTTCCACAAATACTAAGGAAAACCATTCTTAGATTACTCGATTCTCAATCAAAAAGACAGCTTAAATAAAAAAATGAAAGAGTAAGAGAATATACCTCGGTCAGTTTCAGAATACAGTTCATCATCAAGAACAGGTGAAAATATTGTATCCATATTCGACGCATTTTTGGAACTGTCTTCAACTAGCAGGTCTTGGGGTTCATTTGTTACAACATCCCTAGTAGAAGAATCCAAACCTATAGTAATCAAAAGCATCATCAGAACAAATTTAAAACAAAAAGATGACCGACCTATTTGTAGAATTCAAGAAACAAGCCTTACCTATATTCTGTTCCTCGTTGTTGTTGCAATTCTGAGTAGCAGTGACCAAAAGTTCCATTCTCTCCGATATTTTGGGATCAAAGCATGAATTTTTAACATCCTTATGAGGTTTCTTACAAACACCAAGAACTCTTTTCTCTCTTAACGAGTCCTTGCTTATCTTGCTCTTCATTTTCAAAAATGGCATTGGCATAGTCTCTAGAAATACAACAACAAGCTGCAAAAGAAATGGTCTCAAGATCAAACCAGCAGCAGATACTGCAAAACAAAGTCAGCTTGTTGATGAAATTACAGAATATAGTAAGATAAACATACGGATCTGTAACAGGAATTTTTGATCATTTTCACAAACTCAAACACAAGTCAACCGATAAAACCAAAATAAAATTGCTAAGAAACGTTAAACACAGATAATTAACAATCAAAATTGCAGAAAAACAACAAGAATTAGATTGAGCTAAGGAAGAAGAAGAAGAAGACCTACCTGAAGAAGCAAGAGTTTTTTTTTTCTTCCTCCTCTCTGGTTTTTTTCTTTCTGAAAGACAATTCCACGAATGAGAGAAGCTTATTAGTTATTACGTTTTTTTTATTCCGATCAAAAACTTTTGGTGGGCGGGTTCTTAACCTGTAATAAGATGACACGTATAGAGTTTTATCCAGCTCAGCTACTCACCCTTGTAACTTGACACGTGCTTCTCCTTTTAATTCTTTTAAAATTTGAAGTTAGGTATAATGGGCTTAGGCCCATATTACACGTAGGCTCGGACCAACGTCCTTATCCATTAATCAATCATTTAAAAACTCCCAGATTCTTTCTCTCCGCGCGTTGTTTTAGTAGCGCGTGACCTTTACTTTTCTCGAATCTAAAATTTCAAAAAAAATCTCCAATTATTTTTTAAGCCTTTTTTTTAATAGAATCTCAGACAACAACTGTTTTAAACAAAATATGTAAAATTAAGCTTATTATTATCCAAAACCTATTCATGTCTTAATTGAAAATCTGCTAAAAATATATAAAGTTAATAAAAAAAGTAATTAAGCTACCAAATAATGATAATTAACACATATACCATTTTCTTTACATAACTTTCCAAAAATTTGAATTTCTTTCCTTTTTCCCGAACTCATTATTTAGTCCCAAATTCAAAAGAAATAAAATAAATAAAAAAGAGGTTTTTTTCTTCTTTTTCTTCCGATATACTCGAAGTCAATAGAACGAAAGAGATACAAACATCAAGAATCTTTATTTTGGGTTTTAGAATTGCTCGTCAAAGAATCGTGAATCTAAGAAGTTTTTGAATTCAAATCTGATTTGTGTTGTTTTCCGGTAATCCGGAGAGAGAGAGGAATAATGGGTGGTGGTGGCGGCAGCGTTAGTAACGCGAATGGAGGTGTTCCGGCGTCTTCGAGGAAGGTTATTCAGGATTTGAAGGAGATTGTGGAGTGTTCTGAGTTAGAGATTTATGCGATGCTTGTTGAGTGCGATATGAATCCTGATGAAGCTGTTAATCGTCTTCTCTCTCAAGGTTCGTTCTTCCAGCTTCAATAGCTTTTTATCTCTTTTTTAGTTTCTGGGTTTTAGCTTCGAATTTGTTTAATGGAACTTGAATAGCAAAAAAAAAATCAAAACTTCAAGGAGTTTTAATTTAACCTTGTGAAGAAATTTTTGCAATCATGTTGAATCTGTTAGAACTTCTTGTATAAGAGAATGTGTCAGAACTTTATTTGATTTCCTTAAGTTTCTTGAAATAGTAATGTTATTTTGGATTTTGTTGAATCTTTTTTGTTATCTGTTTCTGGAAATAAATATATAAATCAGTTTTTTTCTCTTTTTTTATGTTACAGTTTCTTATAATGTTGTTTCGTTAAAACTTTTCAGATACTTTTCATGAGGTGAAGAGTAAACGAGAGAAAAAGAAAGAGGTTTGTCGAATATAACATAAAACAGCTACTAGTTTAGTTACTAATGCCATATAGCTTTAGATGATTAAAATCTTTTTATCTGATTTTCATTTATTTGTCTGTTTGTTCAGACTAAAGACCATGCAGACTCCTGGACGCGTAATGTCCCGAATCGTGGAGCTAGAAGCGGTAATGACAGTTACAATACCTCTCGAGGTGGCAGAAACAAGTATAAATCTAATGGTAGTAAGATGCAAATTGTGCAAGAGATAGTTTTCTCTTTTTTCTTATGTTCGTTGTGGTTTTGGTTATCTTGAAAAATGTCTAAACTTGTTTCTGGATTTTGCTTCAGAGACAGGAAAAATTCAAGGTGTACCTGTGAATAGAAGAGAAAACGGAGCACGTAATCATTTGGCTGGATCTTCTGCATCATCTGGTTTGCTTGGACGCCTACCTGGTTTGCTTAGACGCCAACCACCATCAAACAGGTTCTTACCTTCATGTGGTCTTTTGGTATCTAATTTTCGTAACAATGTCCAATATTTTGTGTTATCTTAGTATCTCCTTTGCATTGCAGTGATCTTCCAAGCTCTAAAGTCAAGAAAGCACCAACGACCCCCAGTGATGCAGTTACTTTGTCTTCGTTGCCTTTTCCTGCGTATCAATCAGCTTGGGCTAGCGCTAACCCTGGGCAAAGAACTATGGCTGAAATTGTGAAAATGGGTAGACCTAACCTGCAGAAGAATGTCGCTTTGCCTCGTTCATCAGAGGCTCAAGAGAGCAGCAGTAAAGCCCCTTTGAAGGATGAATGCCCTTCAATTGAGAAGCAAGACGTTTCTTATCTATCATCCTCTGTCTTGAAACCATCTGCTGAATCTAAGATTTCTTCCGACCAATTTAGTGAGTCTCAACATTTGGATGAGACTCTTTTGGATGACATCCACCGCGAAACAAAAACTTATCCAACTGGGTCTCCTCCTGATGTGGATCACAATCCGCTAGCTTCAGTATCAAGCAGAAATTTGGTTGACGATGAATCTAGAGATTCCTTAGTATGTGACGATGAAAATAACAAAGCTGAAAGACATTCTTATGAGGAAAATCAAGGTGAGATATCCATATTCTCTGTGTGAGTCTTCTTTTTATCTCTTTCTTCCTCTTTGTCATGTTTTCTAATGTTTGCTTTTTCCATTATTTTCAGATGAAGATGTTTCTACTTCTGTTGCTACTGGTTTTCAGCAACTAACTATTTACAATGAAGAAGAGCAGGAAGCATTACCAAAGGAAGAAAAACATGCGGTGATAATCCCCAATCACCTGCAAGTCCATACCTCGGAATGCTTGCACTTAATGTTCGGTTGTTTTTCTTCTGGGATAGGATCTGGTCAACCTAGTGCCTTGAATGATAACTTGGAAGAACCACTAGTAGCAGAGGATGATTCATCATTCAGACATCCCGACACTAACTTCTATGGAGAAGAAGAAGCAGAACAGCCGAGAAATGCTGTTACAAATGAACAAGTGTCTTATCAAATCGATTCAAGTACCCAAAATTATAATTCTGCCACAGATTCTAAGACAGACGCAGTGCAACATGAACCGCCTCAAGAAGTCATCAATACAAGTTTTCGTCTTCCGAAGGTTACAGATTTGAAAACAACCAACTGTTCCATCCTCCATCAGAAACAAATCCTCAGAGGCAGAATCTCGATACCTACCCCAACATAATGGTAAACATCAAACACTATTCAGATTTAAAAATCTATCACACAATCGAAAAGGATCACTGAAAAGATTTTAACCATATCTACTATTTTTTTTTTCTTAATGTGCAGCAGCAAGGATATACAAGTTCGTTACCCAACACTCTACTCCCATCAGGCATTCAAGATGGAAGAGAATCTAATCTTCACTACTCGCCTTTCACAACACTATACAACACTGAAATTTCCATGGCCGAGGTAACCAAATCCCCGTTTCTCTTTCATATGATCTTATTCTAAGCTTTCCTTCAATACCATTGCTTACACAAATTTGATTGCAGGCACTAAGAGCTGCGAGTATTTCACCTCAAAACGCAATACCCAGTGCAGGACAGCAAGCAGCAACTCTTGCACAACATCTTGCCTTAAATCCCTACTCTCATCAGCCTGAGATGCCTTTAGGACATTATGGCAATTTGATAAGCTACCCATTCATGGCACAGTGTTACAACCCTTTCATGCTTTCAGCTTTTCAACAAGTGTTTCCTACTGGTAATCATCAGTCTTTAGTTGATATGCTTATGCAATACAAGACTCAAACAACCGCTCCTCCTGTTCCTCCTCCCTCTGCCTATGGGTTCGGTGGAGGCGCTGTCTCAAGTAATAACTTCCCTTTGAATCCCACAAGTGCTGCAAACTCCTACGAAGATGTCTTGAGCTCACAGTTTAATGAGAGCAACCACTTGGCATCATCTCTTCAGCAGCAGGTAAACCATGAAATTCTTCTCAGGTTTTATAATCATGTTGGTGTGTTTTGGTTCTGTTTGGTTTCCTTCCTCTGTTTAGTCAGCTGGAATTTATACTGGAGTATTCGATTTTATTTATTTTTGTTCGATTTTGGATGGGTTTGGCTCAGTTTTGAACTGTTGGATTTTAAGAAAATCGGTGCAGTTTGGTTTCTGTTATTTGTGCGTTCTCTTTTTCGCAAACCTTAACGAGTAGCTTTCTTTGTTTTGCTTTGATCTACAGAACGAAAAAACAACAGCATGGCATCAAGGACAACAAGCCAACTCGCGAGTGGTTCCAGGAAGCGGATATTACAGCTACCCTGGTCATCAGAATCAGCAGCCTCCCGGTTTCCGTCAAGCCCAACAACTGCAACATCAGCAGCAGTCGTCTCAACAACAACAACAACAACAACATTATGGAGGACATGGGTATGTGAGTCCTTACCATTCACAAGCTGTAATGTCACTAGAACATCTTCATCACCAATACCAACAACAGCAAAACGCTAGAGACGCGTCGAAACAGTCCCAACAATAGTTATGGCCCAACAACTACTGATGAAAAGCAATCCATTCAAATCCTTCTTTCCCCCTTATTTTCATCTCTCATTCCAGAGCAGCGATGGGATGATTCCGTTGTTTGAAAATGGCGTTGTGTTGTGTGTGTGTTTAAGGTTCAGGGTAGGGTCTTATGAGAGGGTTTTGTGAGAGAACCTTCAATGGGTTAACTTGTTTACTTGCTAACCTTCTTATATTACTAAAAAGAACTCTATTTTTCTTTCTTGTCTGTTTCTTATCATTTTACTTTTTAACTATTTAGTCTTGACATTCTATATCAGACCAAACTTCATAGTAAAGATTATTAAGCTTAGCATGTCCTGACTAACCTGCGTCATATTAAATAGTATGGAAAGAGAAGAAAAATTTGAAAACAGAGAAATTCAATTACTATTTACACATTTTGACGGTGTGATTATGCTAATTTATCTACTATTAAATAAGTTGTGTATAATGAAGAAAGCTAATCAAATCATGTGTTCTTTGTTTGGTACTAGTCTACTACACAATATTTAATTGGATAGTATAGTTAATAGAGAGATGTGTACTTATCTAACTCTGGAAAACCACGTCATGTGAGATTTGTTAACAAAACGACACATTTTGCCGTTTTATTTGTTTTCAGCTCCAAAAATTCAAGTCATCTCTGTGTTTAAAAATTTTAATATGAGAGAGACGCTGTACCTTTTTGTCAAACATAGTTGACACTTTAATTCGGTCGAAGTGTTTACTGGAATTCAAACTTACAACTTCGACCCCTCCATTTTAAAATTACGGTTCCCAATGGTGACGAAACCGCACGTTGCAGTACAATTTTAATACTCCCTCCATTTTTATTTAGTTGATGTTTTAGGAGAATACACATGCATAAAAAAATTATTTAACTTTTATCTATTTTAAAACTAAAATATCATCTATTATTTAATCAACCAGTAGAAAAATAATCTGCAAAAAAAAATCATTAAAATCAATAAAAATACAAATAATTTTCCATTGAAAATTTAAAACATCATTCCTTTAAAAACAAAAATAAAAGTTTAAAACATCATTACGGAAAGAGTAGTAACAAAATTTTCTGAAATTGCTAGAATTTTAGGGCCACAATCAATTGCTTCTTTTTATTTTGCTCAGTTACAATATAATAATACAATGAAAACTACATCGCATTTGATATGTAGTTAAACCGTATATCTCCATTCGGAACTTATTTATCTGATCTATAATGTCAATTAGATTTATTATTCGGAACACAATTCATATAAATGTTAGTTTTAGATAAAATTTTAGAGAAAATATGAAAGGAGCCAAACTCAATCTTAGACTTAATAAAGAGTATTTTTCCACAAATAGTTACAAGAAAACCAATTCAATTATTAGCAGCATGTGTAATGTGTGCAATCTAGTAATCTGAAATAGAATAACAAAATCGGTCTGGATATATTATTATTGAAGAAGATGCCATATTATTAATTATTATAAAAAAAAGATGCCATATTAATTTTAAAAAATAGCATGTTATATAGGTTCTTATAGTATCATATGTAAATGTTTCTTGTTTTTTGTGCAAACCGCATCAAATCATTATTAAATGAATATCAGTATATAACCTTTGATTTCTCTCTAAAAAATGTTAATAGCCACAAGAAAAACTTAAGAAAGCGCCATTTCTGCTTCTTCTTACTTCAATCCTTTGCGAGAGAGAGAGAGAGAGAGAGATAAAGTTTCTTCCTTTTTCCCACGTTTCACGTTCCTCCTCTTACCTCTTTCTCCTTCGCTTCAATCCCTTCAAGTTTCAGTCTTTAGATCAAACCAAAAAAAAAAAACGATCTTTTTCCGATAATTCAGTTAACTTCAATCGGAAAACCATTTCCAGTTTTCCGGCGAGATGGCCAACGAAGGAAGTGACCCTTTACTTCAATACATGATTAGCCCGAGATTGAAAAAACCTCCACAGCTGCTGTTTCCATTACCAGAAGACAACGAAGTTGCGATTCCGATGCCGATGACACCGTCGGAGTTCAAAGAGCGTTTAATCTTCGGACCCTTTTCATGTTCGCCGCGAGATTCGTCTCACTTCATCGATTCCATGAAACAACCGTCACCGTCGTCTTCTTCAACCGCCGTTAATAATCCTTTCTCCGATTCCTCAACCCTAGATCCTCTGCTTCCACCACCACCACCACAACCAGAGCCATGGTTGTCCGATCAAACTTCGAGTCACTGTCAAGGCCACGCTCTTCACCGATCCAAAACAGCACCAGCAATGGCTGTAATCAATGATCTTCATCACCCAATTCGTCAAAAAGATCCTACAGAGACGTCACGATCTGTAGTAAGACAAGCTTTTGCTCTTCTCGTTGTGTATCTCTCTCTAGGTGTGCTTATCTATTGGCTGAATCGTGATCACTACGTTGTGAATCAAACCCATCCTGTAGTTGATGGATTGTATTTTTGTATCGTTACAATGTGCACCATTGGTTATGGAGACATCACTCCAAACAGTGTGGTTACTAAGCTGTTTTCGATTATGTTTGTGCTTGTTGGGTTTGGTTTCATTGATATTTTGCTTAGTGGGATGGTCTCTTATGTTCTTGACCTTCAAGAGAGCTATATGTTAGACTCTGCTAAGCGGAGAGATGAGCCTGAGAAGAGGAGATCTTATATAATCGATGTCAAGAAAGGGAGAATGAGAATTAGGTTGAAAGTGGCTTTGGCATTAGGTGTTGTGGTTTTATGCATTGCTGTTGGTGTTGGGATTATGCATTTCATTGAGGAAATCGGGTGGTTGGATTCGTTTTATCTCTCGGTTATGTCGGTTACTACTGTCGGGTATGGAGATCGGGCTTTTAAGACATTGCCCGGTAGGCTTTTCGCTGCGATATGGCTGCTTGTGTCTACATTAGCTGTGGCTCGAGCTTTTTTGTACTTGGCTGAGGCGAGAGTGGATAAGAGGAATAGAGAACGGGCGAAGAAAGTGCTTTGTGAAACAATGTCTGTCTCTCAGTTTTTCGCTGCAGATATTGATAACAATGGCTGTGTGAGGTAATTTGACTCATTCCTTATCCATATTATATGCTCTGACACACTCCTTAAGGTTTTAAGAATCTTAAACTGATATCTGAATTAACTGTGTGATGCTTATGTTTGTTAAAATATCCATTGTGACATCCGTAATGTTTATGCATTTCTTAGAAGTCATCCAAAAGATTTTGTCTTTGCTATTTATTATTAGTCTTTTAATTTTCGTTTGTGTAGAGGATCTTTGAAAACAAAAACATTCATAGCTCATTAGCTAATTAGATTCTTGAAGGTGTTGGATTTCTAAGTTAATTCATATTCTGCACTTCTTCTTATGAATCTTTTTGTTCAAGAACATAGTTTGTGGTCTTAGGCTAAGTTGAAGATCTGTGAATGTGTGATGCGAAAGCATCGTGTCATTGTATGTTTTCGGCTTGATATAAAGTTTGAATGACCATGAAAGGGAGGCTTAGACGCATTTTCGGATTTAACACAGAGAAATGCTTTGCTTGTATACTCACTCAAACCTGAGATATCTTCTGGTTTTTTTCTTTGTTTTTGCAGTAAAGCAGAGTATGTGATATACAAACTGAAGGAGATGGAGAAAATAACCGATAAGGACATACTACCAATCTCCAAACAGTTTGACAAACTCGACCGATGCAGCAACGGAAAGATCACTCTTTTAGATCTCTTGGAAGGTGGCAGTGGCGATTGATCAATCCTCTGCAACTTTTTGTTTTAGCTTAGAATTACAGTTACTAATTACAACGGATCAACGATCCTAATGATGCTAATGGTGATGATGAGGAGTCCAGTCTCCAGTTTATGTAAACTGGTTTGGACCGATATTATGTCTTTGGTCTTGTCTTGCATAATTGGTTAAGCAGGATTCACTGATTCACATCACCAAAAGTTATCCTCTCCTTTCTCACCCAAGATTATGAAGAGGAATTGTGGGATTTTATCTTAACCGGTTTGATGTGTTGCCAAATGGTTATGTGATCGGTTTACTCTGGTACGATGAGATTTTGATGACCCCCTGTAATTTTTGCAGATATATGGGCTCAAGCCTCAAGGTATATAAATTTGGTTGGATAAGGTTTGATCCAAATTTGTTGGTCCAGTATGCAAATAAAACTGTAACTTTCAAGTTCCAATCTAAAATATGTAAATTCGAATTTCTTATCAACAGTTTTAAAAGAGTTTTACTGATACATCATCAGCTTTTTCATATTAGTTCTTTTCCAGTTAAAGAGAATTTCAATTCGCATTGTAATGTAATCGACCATGTATAGTTACTCAACATATTGATGTCCTAATATCAATACCAATTAATGAAAAATTTAGTCTTTTCGGTTATTTGTTTTTAAATGCATTTTCTTATTCTTGATAATCTATACACAAATATCATATATATTAAATTAATCAGCTGTAACAACTCAAATTTCAGAAAGAGGATAACGTGTGTGAAAGAACAGAAAATACAAGAGATTCCTTTTTATTCATATATATTTTATATATACTAACATGAATAATAATGATAAAAATGTCACACATGACAAACCTAACAACAAACCTGCCCCAACTATTCTATTCCAAAGCTAAAGTCAACAATTTCACTCTCTTTCTTTTTATTCTTCTTTACGTTAAATTGAAACTTAAATAATGTAATAATTATGTGTTTACTAGAAAGTAGAAATAAATTTCATAATAATATCTTTATATGTTAGGCACAAATCCCCAAAAATAGGTCAGACATTTCAACTGCAGACAGATACAGTTATGTATACGTGTAATTGTAAGCTAATGTTTTTTTTTCACTTACAGGTTACAAATTACATAGAGGTCCACGGTCTAACTTTGGGTAATTTAAATGTGGGGCTTATGGATAAGACAACGCAAACGATTAGGCACCAATTACGGCGTTTAGTTTCTGCCTAAATTAAAACTATAAATGTGTATTAATATATATCTTAGTATGCATTAATGTGGTTAGGTACGAGAAACAGATTCATATACCACCATTATGGCATTATTATAGTATGCAATAGAAGATTGAATATATATTTGACTTCGAAGATTGAATTTTTTTTGGTTTAGAGATTATTCTATTACTCATATGGAATCTGATAAGAGTTGCTGTTTCTCTTTCCCAAATTAAAGTATGTATACGCCTTGATGTTCTTGGTCAAATGTGAATGGTTAATGTCTCTTTTGGTTCAAAGAGAATTATTCGGTCTTCTTAATTATTTCGACCAAAGATTACTAGATTGGTATTGATTTTCTCGAAAACGTTTTTCATCGTAGTTTGTTTTGACCAAAAAGCGTTAAAAACATGGAAATTATTATGCCCTTCTTTCATTGATCAAATTTTTATATACCAAAGCCATAGTATTTTGATTCATTCCAATATTTTATACTGAGTATCACTGAGACACTGACTATATATATGTATGTATTCTCGCGCTATCCGTAATATGCTAGGTAATATAGCAGTGATTATTAAACGCATTAAGATCATCATACGTAATTCACGATAATTTGTAATCCAAAAACTTAGGTGTGACCAAAAAAAAAAAAAGAGTTGAATCCTTCACCTACCAAAAAAATGGATTGTGACCAAAAGACCATGACATATCAAATTTTTAGTGATTAAACCGATTTCTTCCAAGATGCTAGTATTTGTTTTTATCTTGCCATATTTTAGTGATTTTTCATAGTAGTAAATATATCACTTTGACCACATTTAAAGTTGATGTATGTCCCCTTCGCATTTGTCATGTCGGTTAGGCATTATATGTCTCCTTTTTTCCTGATCATATGCTCCTATCAATTTCTACAAACTCATGAAAACGATTACTAGCTATATAAATCAAGCATAGGGTTCATAACATGCAACTTTAATTCCCCACAATTATCGCAAATAAAATTGTATATAAAGGGTTTATCGTAATTATCATAATGTTAACATTTTCATAATATAGATACTTTTGGTTTGACCATCTTTTCCTTAATATAAGTTAATAAATTAAGATGCTCTTTTACTTGCAAACAGAAAGTTCTAATGTGAAAAAGAAATTGTTATTGCGTAATCATGATCTCACTTATCCGTCAGCATAAGTAACGATCCACTCCACATAGCTACGTCACTTAAAGTCCCATAGTAACTAATTTTCTTTGAATGTTATAGCAAATTATTAGCAATGTATGATTCTTTGGGTCAAATCTTACACTAAAAACATGAAAATAATTTGAATATCAAGAGATTCATATATTCATATTTTATAACCAAAATATGTAGGGTCTAAATTATTGCTTCTTGACTAGGAATTACCTATGAATAATTATTAAGGTTCGTGAAACAGTGAGGGAAAAAGAAGAAGAAGAAGAGAAGACAGTCTCTAGCACGTGCCAGGTCATGTGTCGGCGACGGTCAAATGCCGGTGCAAGTGTTTCCACGTGGCAGCCTAATACTCCCAAAATATAATCTTTTGTTTTCGTAAACTTTTTTCCCTTTGAATCTTTGACTGCCTCTTACTGCATTCTTCACACCAAACGACCGGCCGGTGACTGAGTGTTTCCGGTTTCCGGTAACACATAGTCTTCGCTGACTAAGACTCCTTCAATAACGTCGTCTTCTTCCACGCGCCGTTTAGTCGTAGCGCGTGTTATCAAGCCCGTCCACTATATATGCCACGTATAGAGTGGGGAAGAAAATGAAGGTGAGAACTTTTCATGTCCTACTTTTTGGCCCCATAAAAAAGGCAGCACACAAAAATAACCCAAAATTTATGCATGTTTATCAAATGTGGAAAAATAAAAGTAGAATTTTAGGAAATTTATACGAAGATACAATGCAAAGACTCGAAGAAATGTATTTAGTGGTATAGAAATACTTGCAAGTAAGCATATTCTGAATTAAAAATATAGAAGCTTAAGTATGTTTCCTCACTAGAAGCCAGTTTTGCAGCTCTATTTTTGTCAACTTAGCTTTACGTAAAGTTCTTATTGCCCGAAACCAAAAAGTCATTCAAAAGGCATAACATGATATCACAAATAAAATTATCATCTACTTCTATATCTTATTTCTTGAATATATATATATATATATATACCTATCTATTAAGTTGCTTATCGTTCACATTATTAATTTATAATTAACTTTATGTACATTTGACTGATAAACATTAAAAAGACTTATTTGAACCTTTTTGTATATGAATTCAAAATTATACTGATAAAATAACGTGAGGAAGAAATATTATGAAAGCTTTTAACATATAAATTAATTTGCATAGGAAAAAATTACACAACTTAAATTGAGATTAGTTAAGAAACAAGAAAAAACAAAGTTGATAGAAAAATAAAAGTATTAACACGACTTTGGATTCACACACGTACCATTGAATTATATCTCAATACACTTTTACTTAATTAACTTATTTCCAAACCAAGTAGCCAAAATCATATTATTCTTCTCTCTCTTCCTTTTTTGAGTTTCAAAATGCATAAATACGAGAACGAGAGACGAAGACCAAATTAAAGTCCAAGCACCAATCTAGACCTCTTAGGAAAAAAACCTAAAAACCTAATCCCCAAACCTAAAAGGCTTATCTCATCTCTTCTTCTTTGTCTTCTTTACTCTTTTTTTACCTCTCTCTTCATTGTTCTTCACCATGTCTAATGAAACCAGAGATCTCTACAACTACCAATACCCTTCATCGTTTTCGTTGCACGAAATGATGAATCTGCCTACTTCAAATCCATCTTCTTATGGAAACCTCCCATCACAAAACGGTTTTAATCCATCTACTTATTCCTTCACCGATTGTCTCCAAAGTTCTCCAGCAGCGTATGAATCTCTACTTCAGAAAACTTTTGGTCTTTCTCCCTCTTCCTCAGAGGTTTTCAATTCTTCGATCGATCAAGAACCGAACCGTGATGTTACTAATGACGTAATCAATGGTGGTGCATGCAACGAGACTGAAACTAGGGTTTCTCCTTCTAATTCTTCCTCTAGTGAGGCTGATCACCCCGGTGAAGATTCCGGTAAGAGCCGGAGGAAACGAGAGTTAGTCGGTGAAGAAGATCAAATTTCCAAAAAAGTGTAAGTCATAACTCTATAGGAACTTTTATGCAAAACATTGAACATCATTTGATCTCTTCGTTTAGGAATTTAGTCTAGCATGTGTATTAATTTTATAGTGTATTATTTTTCAGTGGGAAAACGAAAAAGACTGAGGTGAAGAAACAAAGAGAGCCACGAGTCTCGTTTATGACTAAAAGTGAAGTTGATCATCTTGAAGATGGTTATAGATGGAGAAAATACGGCCAAAAGGCTGTAAAAAATAGCCCTTATCCAAGGTAACTAAACTTTCCCTTTTTATTTTTTGAAATTGCTAGGCTTGTGAAAATTTGTGTTTAGAAAAATGCGACCATTATAGTGTAACTGATAATAGCCAATGGAAACGAAAATAGGAGTTACTATAGATGTACAACACAAAAGTGCAACGTGAAGAAACGAGTGGAGAGATCGTTCCAAGATCCAACGGTTGTGATTACAACTTACGAGGGTCAACACAACCACCCGATTCCGACTAATCTTCGAGGAAGTTCTGCCGCGGCTGCTATGTTCTCCGCAGACCTCATGACTCCAAGAAGCTTTGCACATGATATGTTTAGGACGGCAGCTTATACTAACGGCGGTTCTGTGGCGGCGGCTTTGGATTATGGATATGGACAAAGTGGTTATGGTAGTGTGAATTCAAACCCTAGTTCTCACCAAGTGTATCATCAAGGGGGTGAGTATGAGCTCTTGAGGGAGATTTTTCCTTCAATTTTCTTTAAGCAAGAGCCTTGATCGATCATTGTTATAACTACATATATTATATATATTGAGAGAGAGAGGTAGAGAAAAAAAAAACTTATATGTAACTTAAGATCTTATTTTGTCTCTCTTATTTGCATGTACATATTTTTTCATGAAAGAATGAGACAGTTGGGCTTGCTTATATATTTGATGATGTTTAATGTGTTACCGTTGGATACATATTTTCGCTTCCATTTTGTGAAATTATATTTTCTTCTTTTGGTTAGTTTTTTACATTATGATATTATGCTGTGTAATTTGTACTATCATATGTAGAAGCGAAAAAGACATAACTCTAGCTAGGAGCCTACGATTGATCTCCCAAATGTTGATTATAATATATACATATGCTTTTGGGAAACTTAAGTATTAAATTGACAAGTTCAAATGGTCAACTTCTTACTGATTTATATCTTAATAATCAAAAATTACAAAAAAAAGTTACAAGCTCATATGTGATGAAGAAATTAGAATCGGAAATTTAATGTAAGGGTGTTGATATAAAAGGTTCAAGTTGTAGACGACGAATATCTATGTGTGTGAACAAGTAAAGAAAAAACAAAACAAGTTGAGATCTAACCTTGTGTCCTAAGAGAATGGACCCGAATAAAAGATTTGACTGCTTCTGCTTTCTATCTTATCCACACACACATGGAAACATAGACTGTGGACCAATAATATTACCCCTACCATCAAAACTGAAAACAATGTTTTAATTCAAAAAACGAAAAATAAAAAGAAAATACTAAACAATAATAAAATTATATATCAAATCTCAGATTTATAAAGAGTGAATGAATTACAAAAAAAATTTGAAGGAACGAGAAGGATGCGAAGAAGAACCTTAGAAAAAGATCTCTTTATATATTAACTTGTAAATGTGTTTGTGCAAATGAAAGTATAGGCAACAAAGTAATAGTGGATTCTCTATATATAAGTATTTTATGAGGAACAAGAGGACCAAATTTCTGAATTAATAAGCAATACTATTATTTGGGAGCGCATTTGTGTCATATACCAAAGTCATTGAATTTAGCTGAAACTTGAAATCATGAGATGAACGAGTCATGAGATCATAGAACATGTGGATTTCTGAAATTTCAACATGCGCGCTCCAATGTAACTTCAGTTTCCTATTTGAAAACTATTCTTAAATTTTGAAATTCAACTGATATGTCCAATCTCGAATCTTTTCATTATCAATTATCATACTCAATTTGTATTAAATCACTTCAAATACAGTAGTTTTTTTTTTTTTAGTTTAAAGACGTTTCTTAAAGGTTTTAAATGTTATGACACATTCACAATTATCATCACTGGTAAAATTTGCATTGGAGTGTTCTTGGAAAACATTCTTTCAATATAGTCATAAAATTACGTTTGACATATAATTCTTACAAACCTAAGGTATATTCGCAAAAATGTTATAGCAACTTTGAGAAAACATATTAAATATATACATAAATCCTTTCTATGTTCTAGATTTTGACTAAATATGTACATGTTTTGACTGAAGAATGATTTGGCCTACACAGATAACTATTAAAATGATCATATACCAAGTCAAATCATATATTGAATCATACGGGAAATCCATTTGACACAAATCTGTATTAGATGGAACATTTATTTTAGTATTTTCATATTATTTTGCTTATAAAAAGAAATCTCGGTGATAATGATTTTGGTTTTGTTTTCGGGGTCGTTATCAAATTCACCTAACAAAAACAAAAAAGGAAGCCAGAATGTTAGAAAGAGAAGCAAAGTTATAAAAGATCTTCCGGGAGAATCAAGTAATTGCCAAACCCCCTAGTCCCTAGACAACTACAATCATATGACAAACATTATATTATTTTAGAAAATACATACAAAAGCTCCGTTTTTAAATTGAAAAATAAGCTTATATCTAAAGAAAGATCAATTTATTACGTCAATTTTAAGAAGAATTTTAAGCATATTCTAATGGTGGAATATCATCTTTCAAATACTTCCCAAACACCAAATCTAGGCATCGAAACCGTTGTGGACGTGTAGATATCATTTGTAATCTATTGCCAATGACCGATTGATTGTATCATCATCAAAATGAAAAATGCGTGGATATTGTAAAAATAAAAATTTTAGTTGACAAACTCATGTCATGCGACATAACTCATTGGGTCAGGCAAAATACTACATTCGAATCCAAATCTGGCAATTATAGCTAGCACTATTCCTTGTATCAAACCGGTAATAAAGCTAGAGGTAAAGTTGGCAAACATAGATAGTTTATAAACAACTATGCTTTCGGATATCATTGGTCTTCTTTTTGACTTACATTCATATTATATAATGTTGTTGCAAGTATATGATATGTTTCGAATGAAAAGAAAAAAAGTTTCGAATGACCAATCTTCTCTTCTCGATCAATAATTGGATTTTGCTGGTAAATGAATTATTTACTATATATCTTCTTTGATACGTCTCTTCTTATTTAAATGACATAAAACAAATACAATAATCCAAATTTTAGGCACGTCAACATTATTAACTCTTAAGTGGACATAAATAATCTCACTCTTGACGGTCTTTCAAAGGTATTGTATTAGCATGAAATTCTATATTAATTCTTAACATTTACCTTTATCTTGTTTTTGTTCCTAAGAACGTTTTCTAAAATTCTCCAAAATGGGCCCAAAAGTATGAAATCCAAATTGAGCCCAAAGTTGTGATCCAGTGAAACGATAAAGCTCTCACGAGGTTCAAGCTCCCACAAGCTCAGATCGTGGGCGGTAAAAGAAACGGTTAACTAATTGTAAAAAATGATTTTTTTTTTTCTACTTCACTAAAATATTACAGTTTTTTTTAGCAAAAGTAAAAGTTTCGAGAAACTCTGAAAAAGCAGTTTTCAATCTTAGGAGCAGTGTATGTGTCATGTACATCGAGATGGAGAATTTTCGTTACCTGAAATTTTTCTTCTTCTTCATCTTTGTAATATTATCTCCTTCTGAAGCAGGAAATATAGTAGACAAAAGCTCTGTTTTCCTTGTTGATGTCCGTAGCTTTGGTGCTCGAGCTAATGACCACAGAGACCACACCAAGGTTTTTTTCAAACAACATTAGATCTGTGTTTTTTGTTTTTGTTTTTGGTAGATTCATCTGTTTAGTTACAATAAATCAGCTAATAACTTGATGTTTTAAAAGGCCTTTGTAGCAGCATGGGACAAAGCATGCAAATCATCTTCAAGCTCTGTGAATCTTATAATCCCAAGAGGTGAATTCTCTGTTGGTTCTCTCAGATTCTCTGGTCCTTGCACTAATGTATCCAATCTCACTGTCCGAGTTAAGGTAGTTTTATCAACACTCTCCAAAATCTGTCTTTGTTGCGTTGTGTGCTTGATTTAATGCTTTCTTTCTGTCCACGTAACTGAAATTAGGGTCATCTCAAGGCATCAACTGATCTGTCAAAGTATAGATCAGGCGGTGGTTGGATTCAGTTTGGATGGATCAATGGCTTAACTCTTACCGGAGGTGGAACATTTGACGGTCAAGGCGCTTTAGCTTGGCCGTTTAATAACTGTACTTCTGATTCTAACTGCAAACTCCTTCCAACTGTGAGATTAACTCTACAAACATTGAATTTGATCTTAAGGTTTTCTCCTTTTTTAAAGTATATTAATTGATTTCAGAGCTTGAAGTTTGTGGGGATGAACAGAACAGTTGTGAGAAGGATAAGCTCAGTGAATAGCAAGTTCTTTCATATAGCATTAGTAGAATGCAGAGACTTCAAAGGGACAAGACTCAACATCACTGCTCCTTCTGATAGTCCAAATACAGATGGTATACATATCGAACGCAGTTCGAATGTGTATTTCTCGCGTTCACATATCGCAACTGGAGATGATTGTGTCTCGATAGGACAAGGAAATTCTCAGATTACAATCACAAGTATCAAATGTGGACCAGGACATGGTATCAGGTAAAAATATAACAGAACCGCTTCTTTTTTTTGGTCTGTTTCTGCTGTTGAGTTTATTAAACGGTTTGATTTCTTGCGTTTCAAGCGTTGGGAGTTTAGGGAGATATCCAAATGAGAAAGATGTTAATGGACTGGTGGTGAAGGATTGCAAGATAAGCGGTACGACGAATGGGATAAGGATCAAAACTTGGGCTAATTCTCCTGGTCTAAGTGCTGCTACCAACATGACTTTTGAGAATATTATTATGAACAATGTGACTAATCCAATCATCATTGATCAGTCTTATTGTCCTTTCTCTTCTTGCATTTCAAATGTGAGTCTTCTTTAACACTCAAATAAGATTTTTTTACTGAAATGGGTATGAGAGATTTGTTTTTGATATATTTTGTTGTTGTAGGTACCTTCAAAGGTTGAGCTGAGTGAGATATACTTCAAGAATATAAGAGGGACATCATCTTCACTGGTCGCGGTGCAGCTGCATTGTAGCAGAGGAATGCCATGTAAAAAAGTGTACTTAGAGAATGTTCATCTTGATCTTTCTTCGTCTGATGGAGGAAGAAAACAGAGTAGTAACAGAGGAAATGAAGCTGTCTCTTCTTCTTGTAGAAACGTTAGAGCTAATTACATTGGGACTCAAATCCCACCTCCATGTCACTAATCATCATCATCATCATTACTATCGTCAATTCATCATTTTGAAGTTTATCTAGTACTTAAACTTTTGTGCTTTCTTTTTGGACACGTTATCTTCATATGGTCATATTAAGTTTGCTACTTTTGTTGTCTATAGATAAAGTGCTACTACGCTAAGGAATATTTTTGGCTAAATAATAAAAGAAATATGACAAGAAAAAACTGGTTGGTAATAAAAATTTAAATTTGGTTCGTGTTTAACGGTTGATAATACTGGTTGGTAAGTTTGATACTTTTGTCTATAGATAACTTGCTAGTACCCTAAGGATTTGTTTTGGCTAAATATAAAATATGGCAAGAAAATTCTGGTTGGTAATAAAATTTGGTTCGTTTAAAGATAGGATCCTACAAAAATGGAGGAGATGATTCATTCCAAGAGTGCCATTTAACAATTCACGGGAAATGGTTAGTAGGACAAATTATAACGATATATGTAGTACTTATAATTTTAAAAACTGAAATCTTAATGTAAACTAATACTAACTTTATTTATTAAAGAATAATATATGCATACGCATTTGCCTGTTATATAAGTAAGCAACACCATCTTTATTTGTTCCCTGACATATTTCTCCTTCAGGTTTCTATGATGGAACTAGAATCAGAAACTCAAGAACTCCATCTTCACGTAAATGGCGGTAAGTATTGTAACAGAAATTCCGGCGTAGAGATTCTTGTGTTCTTCTTCTTTTACTTATGTTCTTGTTCTGTTTCATGTGTTGATGGTAGAACCTGAAGGGAAATTTTCAACAGAAGAGAGAAGTCACAAGTACTCTTGGAGGTTAAGAGTGTCTCTCTATGTCACTCTCCTCTTAGCTGGAGAGACAATAGCCACTCTCTTAGGTAGACTTTACTACGAAAAAGGCGGTAAAAGCACATGGCTCGAAACCTTGGTTCAGCTTGTAGGGTTTCCTTTAACCCTTCCTTGCTATTATTACTTAAAGCCTGAGCCGTCCAAGACTAAAACCATTACCAAAAAAACTACTTCTTCCTTCTTGACACTATCTTTAGTGTATATTGGACTTGGCTTGCTTGTTGCTGGACATTGTATTTTGTACTCATTTGGGCTACTTTACCTTCCTGTCTCAACTTTCTCTTTGATCTCTGCGTCGCAATTGGCTTTTAACGCCGTCTTCTCTTACTTCCTAAACTCACAAAAAATCACACCATTTATACTCAATTCACTTGTTCTCTTAACCATATCTTCTACACTTCTTGTTATCCAACATGAACCAGAATCTCCCTCTTCTACTTCAAAGTCCGCAGCCAAGTCCAAGTATGTGATTGGATACATCTGCGCGGTCGGTAGCTCAGCTGGTTATTCTCTGGTGCTTTCTTTAACAGATTACGCGTTCGAAAAGATTCTAAAGAAATACACATTCAAGGCTATTTTAGACATGGCCACATATCCGTCTATGGTAGCTACTTGTGTAGTTGTGGTAGGACTTTTTGGAAGTGGTGGGTGGAAAAAGCTGAGTACAGAAATGGAAGAGTTTCAACTAGGGAAAAGCTCATACATTTTGATAAACATCGGTTCAACGATATCATGGCAAGCTTGTTTGATTGGAAGTGTTGGTTTGATTATCGAAGTTTCATCGCTTTTTTCCAATGTCATAAGCACTCTTTGTTTACCAGTTGTGCCTGTTCTTGCTGTTGTCTTCTTCCGTGATGAGATGAGTGGAATCAAGTTGGTTGCAATGTTTTTGGCCATCTGGGGATTTGTTTCTTATGGTTATCAGCATTATGTCAATGATAGAAAGCCAGAAGAAGACCAAGAGCTTCCTCAGTCTAAAGAAGAAGAAGAACAAAAACAAGTAGATACCATTCATGTCCAAGCTTAGGCAAAGATCCAAGAAAACCAAAAGCTTTTGTAATTTGAACCAGTTTAATCTAAAATAAAAATGAGTTATATATATTGTAGGCACTACAAATAAAATTGGTAAGTGTCTCAAGGTCTCACAGTCTTCATGTATCTTTGTTGACTTCTGAATCCAAGTCAAGTGTACTTATGGCCTTCCCGTCTTGTTGTATCGTTGTTGACTTCCAAATCCACAAAATAGATTACTAACATAACAAAAACAAGTAATAATTTTTTTTTTTCAAGTGGACGGACACTTGAGCCAATAAGATTAGAATAAGATACAACAATATCAAGCGTCTATATATCTGTTTTCACCAAACTCAGCCTACTTTAACAACGTTGTGTATAAGAAGTTTTCTTAAAACCGCCAATTAAAAGGTTTCAATAATTCAAAGTCAACGGTAAACATCTTTACAGAAATATGATGCACTTGTTCCCACCAACCTTCATATATATAAAAGCTTTACCAAAACTCTGTTTGTGGGAAGTCCTCTTAGAGTGGTCATGGAAATAACTCAAGTAATCTATGTCAATGGTAAGCAAGATGCATCTCGTAGTGTAGATTACTTGATTCTTTTCGCTAACCTGTTGTTTTTGATGTTTTCAGATCATAACAACATAGAAGCAAACCTAACAGGTCAGGAGGAAATGAATACCACCATGGAAATCGAATCTTCGTCCGTACCTCAATCGAAGAACTATAAGAAATGGCTTCGTATTTCCATTTACGTGTTCTTTGTCCTTGCTTGCCAAGCACTTTCTACAATTTTGGGCAGAGTTTACTATGAAAATGGTGGGAAGAGTACATGGATGGGAACACTTGTCCAACTAATCGGCTTCCCTGTTCTGTTTCTCTTCCGCTTCTTTTCCCAAACCAAAAATCCCAAACCAACAGAAGCAGATTTCAGAAAGTTCTCTTCCTTCACCATTCTTGGATCAGTTTACATCGTTACTGGACTATTAGTGTCTGCTAACTCTTATATGTCCTCTGTTGGTTTACTATACTTACCAGTTTCTACTTTCTCCCTCATCTTGGCCTCACAATTGGCCTTCACTGCCTTCTTCTCATATTTTCTAAACTCGCAGAAGTTCACACCTTTCATTGTGAATTCTCTGTTTCTCCTTACTATTTCCTCTGCCCTCCTCGTGGTCAACACTGATTCGGAAAACACAGCAAAAGTGTCTAGAGTAAAATATGTGATAGGGATAATATGTACCATTGGTGCTTCTGCTGGGATTGGATTGCTGCTATCCCTGGTACAACTGATCCTCAGGAAGGTTTTAAAGAAGCAAACATTCTCAACGGTCACTGACTTGGTCGCTTACCAATCTCTAGTTGCAAGCTGTGTGGTTCTCATAGGACTTTTCGCAAGCGGGGAGTGGAAAACTTTAACAAGTGAGATGGAAAACTACAAACTGGGGAAAGTGCCATACGTTATGACTTTGGCCTCGATAGCTATTTCCTGGCAAGTCTACACCATTGGCGTCGTGGGACTGATCTTTGAGTCATCTTCTGTGTTCTCCAATTCCATAACTGCTGTGGGATTGCCTATAGTTCCAGTTGTAGCAGTGATTGTTTTCCATGATAAAATGAACGCGTCAAAGATCTTCTCCATCATTTTAGCTATCTGGGGATTCATTTCATTTGTCTATCAGCACTACCTCGACGAAAAGAAGTTGAAGACTAGCCACACAAGTCCTGTAGGAGATCCTCATCTACTACCTGCTGAGGAAGGTCACACAAACATACATAGTGTATGATCAAAACATATTTCCAGTGTAAAGCCAATGTATCTTTGTACAGTTTGAGCATAGATATAAAAACGTGTATCTCTAGTCAATCATAAGTAACTGATAAGTTTTGTACATAAGATACCAATAGTTCGGATCTTTTTTACTTCTATATACCGGAGATACCCATAACTTAAAGATGCAAATGCAATACTCTGCTTTGTCATTTTGCAATGCATTTGAATCACCAAAAAACAAGAGCAAACATCGATAGCAGAGAGGCAAATAGGCTAAAGCATCCTTGGAAAACCAGAGCTTTGAACAAAAAAAAAGAAACAAGTGAACAAAAATAATACCCACTTACCTGGAAGCCACTGACATAACAAATAACCAATGTAGTGACTTGAACAGTGCCTTGTAAAAAGACTCCTTAAAATACCAAAAACGTATACTCCAGGAGCTTGGATTCTTGTATCTTTGTTGACTTCTGATTAAACGTCAGTAGACACTGAGAAAATAAAAAAAATTCTCGTAGAGCCGCCATTCAAAAGTTTCAAGAATTCCACAAGTCAAGTGTAAGCAAATAAGAAAAGTCACCGGTCAACATGAGACTACTAAATAATGATACTGCTACTGTCATCTATCGCCTGCCCCATCCATATAATACGATTTACTAAAAGCCTGCCATGTTTGATAATGCAACTTGTGTAGGGTATTTAGATGTTTTTTTGTAATACCATCAATGTGTGTTTAAAGAAAGGCCTCTTGTGTATCTGCACGACATCTCAAACAAAACCAATCAATAAAAACAAGAAACAATCTTCTTTCTCATGGACAGATCTCAAGAACACTATGCCAATGGTAAGAAGAAGCACCTGATAAAGTTAGATCCTTGAATTCATTTTTTCATGAGATATAATAAACATGAGTGTTAATTTTTCAGGTGACCAGAACTTAGAAGCAAACCTTATAGATCATGAGGTGGTAACTGAATCATCATCATCAGCTGTGCCTCAAACCGAGAACTATAAAAGGTGGCTTCGTGTCTCCATATACGTAATCTTTGTCCTCTTTTGCCAGCCACTAGCTACAATTCTGGGTAGATTGTACTATGAAAATGGAGGAAATAGCACATATGTGGTAACACTTCTTCAACTCATTGGCTTCCCTGTACTGGTTCTGTTCCGCTTCTTTTCTCGAATCAGGCAACCCAAATCAACAGATACAAATTTCAGTCAGTCCCCTTCCTTCACCACCCTTGCATCGGTTTACTTGTGCACTGG
>Ga0041059_1000340_pt1 | contig 33941 bp, 18 predicted proteins | sample AraColnosormetaG_FD_56232 | JGI IMG/M metagenome (GOLD analysis project Ga0041059, IMG submission 56232) | Arabidopsis roots microbial communities from North Carolina, USA - Col MF nosort | ecosystem: Host-associated > Plants > Roots > Unclassified | place: USA: North Carolina | collected...
GCTTTCTTCAAGGTTTGATTTTTTTTTTTTTTTCTTTGCTGATAAATAAATTCATAGAAAGGATTTTTCCTTTTGATTAAGATGTTGTTTTAATTGGAAAATTAGTCTTTGATTCCTCGTCTCAAGTTTGTATTATCTTGTGCAGTTGCATATAGTTATTTTTTCTCAAAGCAAGTCCGGAGGAGTATAGTGTATGGAGATCAACCAAGGAACAGGTTTGTGTGTGAACTGAATAGAATCTTACCTTCTCCTTTCACATCGGCCTTAAGTGGTATGTTGAATGCCTGCTTTTATCACATCACCTTTGTCTTGAGATTATTGATGTATGAACGGTGATTTGATAGGCTGGATCTGTACTTGCCAAGCAACAACGATGGCTTGAAGCCGGTTGTGGTTTTTGTGACGGGTGGAGCTTGGATTATTGGGTGGGTTGCACATCAGATTTACAGCATTCTCTTCTGCATAATGTTGAAATTTGTTTGTTTTACAATTTCTCGTGTCCCACTTATAGAAGTTTTCCCCTTCACTGTTCTTTTGTTGATGTTTGAGTTACAAAAAGAAAAAAGTAAAGATCATGATGGGCTCTGTATTCTTATCTCACTGACTCACTCAAGTTTCATCTTCTTGTACTAGCTGGTTGCTTGTTAATAAGTTCATGTTTGCTAATCTTGTACTGATATTTAGGTACAAAGCTTGGGGCTCGCTCTTGGGAATGCAGCTAGCAGAAAGAGATATCATTGTAGCATGCCTTGACTACAGGTAAACAAATTACACAATTCAAAAAACTAGTCGTCTTTTATGAATATAGGAAGAACTTTCATGCATTTACCAAGCAATCCGTTCTTTATGGTATAGGAACTTTCCTCAGGGAACAATTAGTGATATGGTGACTGATGCTTCTCAAGGAATCTCATTTGTCTGCAATAACATCTCTGCATTTGGAGGTGACCCCAACAGGTTTCATCTCATTGGCTTTGTTTTTATTTACCATTTGATCTTCCAATTGGTCTCTCGGCTATTAAACTGCATGTATCTGCTTGTCTCTCTAGGATCTACCTGATGGGGCAATCAGCTGGTGCCCATATAGCCGCTTGTGCTCTATTGGAACAAGCTACTAAAGAATTAAAAGGAGAGAGCATCTCCTGGACAGTGTCCCAGATAAAAGCTTATTTTGGATTATCTGGAGGGTATCTTCTAAGCTTTTGGATTCCCGTTGGCTTCTATGTGCTTTTTGGTCTACAGCAATTGATCTGCTTATCATTTTGAACTTCAATAGGTACAATCTATACAAGTTGGTTGATCACTTCCATAATCGGGGTCTGTATCGCTCGATTTTCCTAAGGTAAATGCTTGGTTAACCAAATCCTAAACGCAGTCTGATCAGATCTAATGTTCAACTCCAACTTGCAGCATAATGGAAGGAGAAGAGTCCTTTGAGAAATTCTCTCCGGAAGTAAGACTGAAAGACCCAGTTGTTGGAAAAGCTGCTTCTCTTTTACCTCCTATTATACTTTTCCACGGATCCTCAGATTATTCCATACCATGCGATGAAAGGTATATATGATCATCTTCTTGAAGTGATACATTACTGATGAAACCTTTTGGGATACTAAAACCACCTCGTTTGCAGCAAAACTTTTACAGACGCTCTGCAAGCTGTTGGAGCAAAAGCCGAGCTTGTTTTATACAGCGGAAAGACACATACTGACTTATTTCTTCAGGTAAGCCACATAAATCAGTCAACTTACCTTACATTGTGTCACACACACAAACACTTAGCTCAGTGTGAGTACAATAAAACTCATGAGAGTATTGTTTATAGGATCCCTTACGAGGAGGTAAAGACGAACTCTTTGATGACATAGTCTCTGTGATACATGCGGAGGACAATGATGGGCTGACCAAAGACTCGTTGGCTCCTCCCAGAAAGCGTCTTGTACCAGAGTTGTTACTGAAACTGGCTCGTGAGATTAGCCCTTTCTGACTGCCAAGAAAGGAAAACAAGCTTTGTTTGTTGATCCTCAGTTTTTACCTTTGTTAGTTGCTGTGTTTTTAATTGCATCAGTAGAACATCATGTAAATAAAAACAAACTTTGTTGCTCCACCAAATTTATTTGACCCATGTAGATTTGAACACATGAATATGATTACTTCCACAAGTTTGAAATCTAATAAAAGCTAGTAAAGATAATATCGAGTTTTATCATATTCTCAAAAAGGTGATTGAGATGTGACAAACACTTGATAGACTTATACATGTTTTGTAACTATGAAATATGATGGTGATCATAAGCAAATTGGACTTGTATAAACAGACCACAGGTGATGTTGATATAACTATCGTTATTCACCTTAATTTGGACCCACCATTTGCTTCAACTTGTGGCTCCTAATCTCTAGAGACTCGTAGCGACTTGGCAGATTCCAATTGGCTCCTTGGATCTCCACCGTTGGCCAAATCAGCTTGACCGACTTGATGTGGAAGGAAACAAAGTTAGGACATGCCATATCTATTATCTCCAACATATCACCAAAAAAGACACCTAGCATCATTCGAAGATAACAAATGGTTAAGAGTCATAATCTTTTTAACAATGCTAAACAGTGATCATTTAATTTTTATAATTGAAATCATGAGACGATGAGAGAAACCTGAACAGTTAGAACATGGCAAAAGTTAAGAATCAAGATAAACATTAGGCTAATGGTCAAGCCAAAGAGCTACTAAAGTTTCCAGCTTTACCAAAATAGTAGTAGATGATACAAAAATAGTTAGAAGTTGCACGTTTCAGAACCTAGGTAACATGTGGATGGGTCCTATAGAAGATTACATAGGAAGAGGTGTTTACACTTATTGAGGAAGAAAGAGAGAAAAAGTAGTAACTATTGGTGCCATTGCAAAGATATAAGAAGACAATTAGTTTTTTTCTTTCTTTCACATTTCGTGCTGGTTGATGATTCCAAAGCTGTAAGCATCTCTGCACTGGACCCCTTCTCAAAAACTCAGCCAGCCACAAGATGATCACTCAACATCAAACCCACAAACTTCTCGCCACGTGTCCAGCCCTCAGAATTCTATCCTTCCTTTCCATTTCCATTCAACAACTAATATAGCCTTCTTAGTCCCCTGCTGCCTTTACATACGATCTCACTCACCATCAAACAACTACAACATCTGCGGTTAGTATGTTGAAAGTAGAGAGTAACTGGGCACAAGCCTGTGATACATGCCGATCAGCCGCCTGCACCGTGTACTGCCGGGCTGATTCTGCCTACTTGTGCTCCAGTTGTGATGCTCAAGTTCATGCTGCCAATCGTCTTGCTTCCCGCCATGAACGTGTTCGAGTCTGTCAATCATGTGAGCGAGCCCCGGCTGCCTTTTTCTGCAAGGCAGATGCTGCATCTCTATGCACAACCTGTGATTCAGAGATTCATTCCGCAAACCCACTTGCTAGACGCCATCAACGAGTTCCAATTCTGCCCATTTCTGAGTACTCTTACAGTTCCACGGCCACTAACCATTCATGTGAGACAACAGTGACAGATCCAGAGAACAGACTTGTGCTTGGTCAAGAAGAAGAGGATGAAGATGAAGCAGAGGCGGCTTCATGGTTGTTGCCTAATTCAGGGAAAAACAGTGGTAACAACAATGGCTTCTCGATTGGGGATGAGTTTCTGAACCTTGTTGATTATAGTTCGAGTGATAAGCAATTCACAGATCAATCCAATCAGTATCAACTAGACTGCAACGTACCTCAGAGGAGCTATGGGGAAGATGGAGTTGTTCCACTTCAAATTGAAGTATCAAAGGGCATGTACCAAGAGCAACAGAACTTTCAGCTGAGTATCAACTGTGGCTCCTGGGGAGCTCTTCGAAGCTCCAATGGTTCCCTCAGTCATATGGTAAGCTTTCATATATTTAATTCAGATCCGTTACTATGACCAGCATGCTGCTTCTTTCACACAAATCCATGAAGTAAATTTCTAAGAATGTCTTTGTTACTGTCATTAGGTGAATGTTTCATCTATGGACCTGGGAGTTGTGCCGGAGTCAACAACGAGTGACGCAACAGTATCAAACCCAAGATCGCCCAAAGCGGTAACAGACCAACCACCTTACCCTCCAGCTCAGATGCTCAGTCCAAGGGACAGAGAAGCTAGAGTCCTGAGATACAGAGAGAAGAAGAAGATGAGGAAATTTGAGAAGACGATAAGATATGCTTCAAGGAAAGCGTATGCAGAGAAAAGACCACGGATCAAGGGCCGGTTTGCAAAGAAGAAAGATGTCGATGAAGAGGCAAACCAAGCTTTCTCCACAATGATAACATTTGACACCGGATATGGAATTGTTCCATCATTCTGATGCTGCTATGGCAAAACTAGACTGCATGCTTGTAAATTACTTCTGGTTTGAAATTCCTGCAAGTTATTACCACGGTTTTATGCATATAGGGTCTGTAGTTTACTAGTTTTGCCTAACTAGTACGAGTTAATTAGATATACACTCATACTTAGCTGCTGTAAGTTAATACAAATTTTGCCCACTTGGTAGAAGTCCTCTTATCTATGAAATACTGCCCTACAGTCTAAATTCAAACTGATGCTACAAAGAGATATGCATTAGTATAGCTAGCTGTACCAAGAACAGTCAACACGTAACTCACCTTGCCTAAGTTCAAAGTTAATGATTCCTTTCTTGGTGACACTTTCCACATCACTTTATCACGTAGAAGATAAATGATTCCACTTATGCCGCCCCAAAGACAATTTCGCACATCCCTGAGAAAAGAAAGTTGTACTCAATATGATTTTATACCAAAAGTAGATTACAGAGACAAGTGTAAACATGTAAAACTCCAATAAAATCACACACTGAATAGTCAGGTAACAAATAACCAAGAATCCTGAGTGAACAATGCTAATAGGTACAATTACATCAACGCATATTCTTGTACTGATTAGTGATTAGCATTGGTGCTAAATCCATTCCCACGAGGTTGTCTCGGATAACAAGATTCTATCACTCACAACCACTACTAGCAGAATATGTCAATGCCTATGGACCATCCAAATGAACAAAGATATTCAGTGTGAGAAATCTATTTCTTGGTCTATCTTTTAGAATAATAGCTCACTTTTTCCAAGGTATATACTGGCACTAAAGAATAACGACGCAACCAAAAGAAAAAGGGTGACACTGTAAAGCCTTCACTTTTTGCCACCTGGAAAGGGCCAGAGATCAACTTATTTACCACTAGGATAGCTTCCCACTTCAACGGTTAAGCTGATGAATTCATGTACCAAATCAATACTTTTTAGCCATAAATGAGTCAGTTTTAGTATCCACATGAATTTACCTACCAGAGTGTTGTAAATTATGTTCTTTTGGGGCCACTTACATGGATCTCATTCATTCACTGCAGCGAGTTCTCAGACCACCAGAAAATTTATTCAGTGATCTGTTTTGATCATGCAACATAAACTTATAAGCCACACAAGCAAAACAAAGATATCCCATGTTGCATATAATACGAGCTAGCATATCATAAAGAAGGAAACTTGAAGTAGCAAAGTTTCTACTAAATTTCTTGTCAGGAATTTTTAAAATGCAATGACAACCACTTGGAGCACTATGAGTTTCAGAGCCAATAGAATGTTACTATTTGGTGTGGATTCGAGCTAGCACGTGAAAGTGCATAAAAGTGATTACCTTTTGCCAAAGGTCACTGCACTTTTCCTCAGATAGTTTCTCACAGCCATGGAAAGTGGAGAATCCGCATAAACGTACAATTACAAGCTTTATATGGTCCCTCGACTCTTATTCTCTTCTCAGTCTTTGCAACTAAATAGGGTTTTCGTTAATCTGAAAGAAGCAAAGTATTCGAAACCACGGAAACCTGATAAAGAATGAAAACAAATAAGCAATAGTGTTTTCTTGAAAATCTCGATGCAACTTTGAGGATATTGTTACATATGATCTATTACTCGTAACAGTTATCCGAAGGCCTACACATGTGAGAGAAGTTCCAAACCGCTACAACAATAAACTTAATTAGAGACTGTCAACGAGCAATAATAAGCAAAACTACTTTTTTCTTGAGCTACAAGTGAAAAGGCCAATACACAATTTACTCTTCATGAACTCGAACCACGTTACAATCTCCAAAAAATTTCATCACCAAAGCACTAAAAGCCAAAGATGCCTCAACTTATCCAACTTGGCAGGATAAAGATCTCCAAAAATGCTTACTAAAGAACCTAGAATCTTTTCTTTAGAATTCAATGATCATATAACCATTTCATAACAATTCTAAATGCCATTACATTCATCGTAAAACCAGTAAATAACAAGAACTTGTATGTTAAGTTCCAATTACCAAGCAAAAAAAAACTTTTCAAAGTTTAAAGTTCAAAATGGGAAAGAGAAGTGCGGTGTAAGCAAATATGAAAGAGGAAGAGATGCGAAAAGTGTATCCTAGGACCAGCATTTTATACAAAAAAAAAACACTCACTTTTCAGCTCTTAAGGCATAGAGTGAAGGTAGCCATATGAATTTGGCCACTAGAGCGTCCGTCAAATCTCATTCTTTTTGGACCACATAATGGGTATCATACATTCACTGGACCCAAAAGCGTAACTGGAGCTAGTCCTCAAACCTAGAGAGTATCGTATCCTGTAGCTTCCACATAGTAAACATTATGAGCATAACACCAACAAGGCAACTCCAAGTACTAATGGTTATTAGTACAGGAAAACCCACGATGCTAAACACATGAATGGGTCACCAAATAGAGTGAAGATGGTTAAATTGCATCTATGGATCATGTGGACTAGTAAATGAGTGTAGCAGAAAACTTCACAATTACCTCTGTGATCTTAGAAACATGTCCTGAAAATTCCATACAAGTGTCGTTTGTATTAGATTACTTCCACAGGTTGAGATCTAATAAAGCTACAATAAATAGTATAGAGTATCATCATAAACCCAAATTACAGAGATGTGACAACACTCATGAGTCATGTTTTGTAACTACTTACTATAATGGTTACCAAGTGCAAATTTCTACATACTATATATGATAAATCTAATTATTGCTCATGTGGACTCCAAAATGCCTTTTAAGTTTTAACTTGTGCGTCAGGTAAATTCTAATTTGTAGTCTCAAGACTACTTGGCGGATTCGAGTTTGATCCTAGAAAATCCACCGTCTCTATGTTTTTCATGTCACTTTTCCGATATGATTCTCATTACCATGACTTTATGAACCAGATTAAACATTATAACACTTTTCATCAGAAAATCCTTCGAAAGTTTCAATTGCAAATCTTTCTAAATGATGCAGATGCATTCACAAATAATGGAACAACAACTATACCATATTCACGAGTTTGTCTAACCTTTGTATAGGTAGTCAACCCATAACAGTTGGTGATGGCTCTGACACTCGAAGCCTTACTCGGAGAGATACCTGAACAGTAATCACAAGGTTCAGGATGAATATTCAACCACTTAAACTTTGTATAAAGCCAAAGAGATAAAACGAATCTAGCTTTACTTTAAATAAAATGCATATGAAAATAGTAAAAGGTGATACGAAAAAATAGTAACAATTTGCCTGCAACACCATGGCATTATCCGGACCACTTCCTCTTGAGAATCTCAGTATGGCAAGTGGCAAAACCTAAGCAACTTGTGAACGGGTCCCAACGAAGAAGTGCATAGGAGGAGATGTTTACACTTTACACTTTACACTTTACACTTTACACATAGGCCTTCCCAAAAGCTCAACTAGCTGCAAGAGGATCCAATAACATGTAAGAGCCACTAACGCTGTGCCACGTGTAGGCACTCAGGATTCGATCTCCCCTCTACTTATTCTCTCACACCAGATATAAGCTTTATTAGCCCCTTCTTTCAGATACCAGCTCCCACACCATCAAACTTACTACATCTGAGTTATTATGTTGAAACAAGAGAGTAACGACATAGGTAGTGGAGAGAACAACAGGGCACGACCCTGTGACACATGCCGGTCAAACGCCTGCACCGTGTATTGCCATGCAGATTCTGCCTACTTGTGCATGAGCTGTGATGCTCAAGTTCACTCTGCCAATCGCGTTGCTTCCCGCCATAAACGTGTCCGGGTCTGCGAGTCATGTGAGCGTGCTCCGGCTGCTTTTTTGTGTGAGGCAGATGATGCCTCTCTATGCACAGCCTGTGATTCAGAGGTTCATTCTGCAAACCCACTTGCTAGACGCCATCAGCGAGTTCCAATTCTACCAATTTCTGGAAACTCTTTCAGCTCCATGACCACTACTCACCACCAAAGCGAGAAAACAATGACCGATCCAGAGAAGAGACTGGTGGTGGATCAAGAGGAAGGTGAAGAAGGTGATAAGGATGCCAAGGAGGTTGCTTCGTGGCTGTTCCCTAATTCAGACAAAAATAACAATAACCAAAACAATGGGTTATTGTTTAGTGATGAGTATCTAAACCTTGTGGATTACAACTCGAGTATGGACTACAAATTCACAGGTGAATACAGTCAACACCAACAAAACTGCAGCGTACCACAGACGAGCTACGGGGGAGATAGAGTTGTTCCGCTTAAACTTGAAGAATCAAGGGGCCACCAGTGCCATAACCAACAGAATTTTCAGTTCAATATCAAATATGGCTCCTCAGGGACTCACTACAACGACAATGGTTCCATTAACCATAACGTAAGGCTTTTGTATATTTGTTACCCCTTCAATTTAGCATCTTCCCATAACGCAGCAGGGTGAATTCTTTCATCATACACACAAATCCACTGATCCACTGCCAACAGTTGATCTATAGCACATAGAAATTTCACCAGAAGTCTATAATAAAAACAATATATGCTTCCTTTTGCATCGACTCTCTTTAGTCCTCTTACCAGGGGGATTGAGAATGTCTTTGTTTCTGTCATTAGGCATACATTTCATCCATGGAAACTGGTGTTGTGCCGGAGTCAACAGCATGTGTCACAACAGCTTCACACCCAAGAACGCCCAAAGGGACAGTAGAGCAACAACCTGACCCTGCAAGCCAGATGATAACAGTAACACAACTCAGTCCAATGGACAGAGAAGCCAGGGTCCTGAGATACAGAGAGAAGAGGAAGACAAGGAAATTTGAGAAGACAATAAGGTATGCTTCGAGGAAGGCATATGCAGAGATAAGACCGCGGGTCAATGGCCGGTTCGCAAAGAGAGAAATCGAAGCCGAGGAGCAAGGGTTCAACACGATGCTAATGTACAACACAGGATATGGGATTGTTCCTTCATTCTGATACTCCTGTGGCAAAAAGAAAAACTAGATTGCAAGCTGTAAATTACTTTTAGTTTGAGATTATGTTAGGTTTGGTGAAATTCTTAGCTTCAAGAAGTATTACTACTGTTGTGCAAATGGGTTTGTAGTTTTGGCTAATTAAAACTATAGTATTCTTCTTTCTCTGCATTAGTTAAACAAAACCAGTCTAATTGGTACAGATCCCCATTTGTGAAATATGGATCATCAAGAAGTGAAAACGCAGATTTCACCTTGCTAACTACTAAGAGGGAAGCCAAGGTTCAAAGCCAATAACTTCCCGATAACCTGAACATGTGACACTTTCACGCCTCCCTGACAACAAAAAGATTCTACAATTCAAGTTGATAACACAGACTCCTCAGCTGTAAATCACAACTTCTTACTAAAATGAGTCATATCACGTTCCTAATTGTAGAAACCATCAGCCATATATGTTCTCGGCTTCAAGAACTGTAAGAAGAAATAAGTAATAACAACCAAGTGTATAGCTTATACTATGTGTTAATGTTAAGTGATGGATTCGAGACCTCACGTGAAAAGTTCATAAAGTGATATAAGGATGCTGCACTTTGCACTTTTTTGCACTTTTCCAAAAATCTAAGGATAGTTCAGATCGATTCTCAAAGCCATCAAATTTTAAAACCATTCCCAAACTTTACATGGTCCCTGGGCCTTCATAGATTCTCACTCTTTTAACTTCTTGCTTACAAAAAAAAAACCATTCTCCTTAATCTGAAGTAGGAAAAAGTCTGCAACTACAGCATGAGTTTGACAGAAAAATTATAACACTCTGCTTTCTAAGGTTCTTATCTTGCTTCAATGACCATATACTAAAATAGCAATTTCCTCCACATAATCCACAAAAAACTTTGGTGTCATGTGAAGAAGGCCTGAGAGTAGTTCCTAACTAACCAATAACCATTACAAAGGAAATCCACAGACTGACTAAGAAGAAGTAAAGACAGAACAAATGAAAAATGCCAAAACAGAACAACACAAGCACAGCTATATCTGAACACGCCTTAAAACACCATTTAATATATAATCATCTCTATACTTACCAGAGAGTCAGAAACCAGTATAAACCCTAACATTTATACAAATCGGAATCAGTCACCATCAAAATATAAACCCTAACATTCATTCAAACTGATTTTCGATAAAGAAACTTACTTTCAACCCGTCACAATAGATTTGGGATGATTTTGGATAAATTTGAGGAAAAATATGCGAAATTCAATAGATTGAATATGCAAGGGTTTAAGGATGTGAAATTCAATAGATTGAAAAAACACAATTTTTTGCTCAATTAGATCCAAATTCATCCCAGATCGATTTTGTCTGACGAGCTGAGATTAAAGGAGTTTACCAGAAAACCCCAAATCGGGATTGTGAAGTGAAAAGCCCTAAATTTTGAGCGACGATCGATCATCAAACTTCGAAATATTCAACAATGACGCACGCAACTGGTCTTGTCTAATACTAACGGGCTGGGCCAAAGGATCTGATATAAGGCCCAATTATTCTTGCGCGATAAACTTCTGTTTCAGGGGACGGCCCAAGTAGTCTTCCGAACTAAGCTTATCTTCTTTCAGGAAGTTTCCTTTTTTGTTGTTGCATGATCATTTTCTATCTTTATCTTATCAAAAGATAATAATCTTATCATTCACGATGAGTTATTCTAAGCATTTCGACAACGAACTTCATAATTGCACAACGGATAGTTTTAAGTAAATGAATGATATTTTTAATCATCTCATTGATTTCAGAAAGATCCTCCTCGAACTATCCTCACTGAGAATGCAGAATAATTAACAAGATCCGCGGCCTTTTGAATAATTTACTTTTCTTCAAGTATATCAAACTTGGCTTCTCTATTGGGTGAAGAGGGTTTGGTGGTAGTTGTTTGTCTTCTTTTTATTTCTCTACGTATAATTATTATAAAATTATACTCTTCTTTTCCAAATTTATGTATATAATTATAAATCTTTGTTTACAGCATCATCTTCAAATATCCATCATTTAATTATCTTCTGACAAAACAACAGAAAAACAAATAAAACCCAAACTTTGGTACGTAGTTAAACGGTTTAAAAAGTGATACCAAAGAAAGAAAATAGATAAGATTAGAGGCAGAAACTTGAAGTAATGTTTTTCTCGATCAGAACAACTCATGATGGATGATGAGTTCTTGGATCATCTGTGATAGAAGAAAAGTCTTGATCCAATTCATCCATAGACGACGGAGAAGAATATTTGTCATGTATGCCTCCTCCAAGCTTCTTCATGGATGTGATAACCTGACGAAGCTCCAAGTTTTCTTCTTTAAGACTCGAGTTCTCTTGAATAACAAGATCATTGTTGTCGGAGACTTGGTTAAGCTTATCTAAAAGCTGGTGGTTCTCGCTTCGAAGCCAAGCAACCTGTGAGAGAAGCTCATCTAAGTGTCTTTGCTTTCTCATTCTTGATCTTCTTGCTGACTCTCTGTTAGATACCATACGTCTTTGCTTCCTCTCGTTGATGACGAAGATTTCTTCAGTTGCGTCATCGGAAGTTGTGGAGTTGTTGCTTACCGGAGATTGTAGGTTGAGTTCTTGAATTTGAGGGTATTGGAGGATATTGAGGTTGTTGTTATTGGTTGAAGGGTTTAAGTTGTTGTAGTAGTTGTTCAAGTTGAAGTAGTCTTGTTGTTGCATGTTGTTAAGACTTGAGCTATCATAATTTGGCTGCATGGTCAATTTCTCTCTCTCTCTTTAGAACTCAAAGAGGGTGAGTTTAATGGTGGAGATTGGATGAGAAGGAGTGTTTATACAGCTGAGAAAGGCATACAAGTGGACCACAACTTTTTTTGCAAATTGGTGGCTTTCGTGACATTGGCTTAAGAGGGTTTTGCTTTTTAAAAAATAATTTAGATTATGTCGATATAAGACATAACCCATTGGCTATGGACATAATTTTTTTTCTTGTAAATGACTTACTGAGAGAAGTTTAAAAAAGTATTTACACGTTGCTGTGTAAATCTGCTATGGCTACTTTGCTGTTGTAAAGATCGATAAACATGTTGGTTAGAAGTCCCCATACATATATTGTATATTCATTGGTTGTCCATGCATGAGAATGAGACTTGGGAAGGAATTGAATGCTTGAATTTTATAGTAACCTTGGCTTCATGGCTTGTATGCATAGATCATAGTGTATCATATTCACATAAATTATATATGGATGTGTATATATGATGACACGTGAAGGTGCTACTTCATTATAGGATTAGTTTAACAACCAAGTGGTGGCATCTTGTCGTGTACATGTGAGTAGCAGACTAACAGGGCCATGGCCATCTAGTGGTATCTCTAAACGATACACATACAAGAAACATGATCATGATGTTCATGCAGGACATGAACTGGAAAAGGTTTCTATATCATGTTCATGCATTATGATGATAATGACACATAAGGACTTGGGTACCATATGTACATATATATTGTGGATAAAATCAAGCTTTAGATCAATGTTATGTGCTTACATCAGAGATAAAAAAAATTGTAGTTTTTAGTTGTGGGGTTTTCAAAATTATTTTAGTTTCGAAACACGATGCTTTTGTTAGCCAATATATAAAGTGGCGATGATGCCAAATAAGTCAATTTATAAAGTATATATCTTTTTCTAAATGAATTAGTTCTAACATCTACGTAAAATTAATCACCAATTTCTCTTCTTCTTCCTCTTTAGAAAAAAGAAGAAGATTATATATCTATAGGACCTTTAAGATTTGCTTCTCTTCTTTAATTAATTATTATATTGATTTCTGCATATATTAGGTCCTAGATAAACTATAAAAAAATGTGGTCTTCTACTATAATACTAATATCACACAGACAGACGTAAACAAAAATAAAGCAAACCTAAAGACTTAATAATTAATATATAAATGTTAGTAATACAATAATTAATAAATTAGAATTTTACCGAAAAAATGACAATCTTTTCCTATTTTTTCCACACACAAACATGGCATACCGAAGTTTCAATATACATTGTATACAAAACCCAAATCTACAGTACTTAGTAACCCATTGATTATGCATGATCTCTTAACCAATCATCCCATATCATATATAGTACTAATTAATCTTAGAGATATGTGAAATACTTGTTTATTCTTGTCATTGAAAACATTTCCAGTCTTCAGTCCTTAGCGCAATGGAAATACTCGAACCATGCATGGTCTATTCACATGATTCATCCTTTAACCCTATTTATGGTTTTTTGTTTGTCTCAAGTGGTATGTTTTTATACTTATAGAATCAATACAAAGAAGATCATATTGATACAAGAACAGAATTATTAATTCAACTCTTCTTTTATTATATATAGATATATGGTCAAAGACCACTATTTACAAAAACAAACTCCTTACTTGCACTAGGAAAGCAAGATGTGTTAGGCAGGCTTGCCTTGTCGTTTTATGATGTTCATTACAAAGGCTAAGGCAGAGGCTATAATACAATTGAGGAGCCGATGACTCAACAACCACTTAAAACAATACCTTTTATTTAGTTTAAAACCACACACACTTGTATAATGATCATTGATTAGTGATTACAAACTAAAACCAAAAGAAAATTCATTGATTTAACTAACTAACTAAGTTATAAAATGAGCGAGTGTTATCTCTTAGTTGGTCAAGATTAAGAGAATAGATGTCTGGATTTTTATATAACGATATCAAACTTTAGGAAAATCGTTTTTGAGTTTTGTACAATTAATGATTGGAGAATTGAAAAAATCGTTTTTTTGGTCTCCTCTTTTCTTTCTTGCTACTATTCTACTATTAAAAACATATCTTTCTTTAAGATAAATATAACCAAAAACTTAGGCATGCATGGGTTTATAATAATCCATCCATAGAAAGGCAATGTTAATTAAAAATATGTGCATATTGATATTGGTCCTCTTTAGATAGACTTTTTGGGTGTCGACTGAAAGTTATACAATAATGGAGCTTGTTTATTTCAATAACTAATTTCGGGTTTTACTGATGCACCTTACTATTTGAGGAAACCACATATATTCAAGAAACACTATAGTTTATGTTGAACATGTGTAGTATAGTTTTTTTTAATTCATCAGACTGGATATTCATTTGGCTGTACTTGTTGATCTCATAGATTCTCATCTGGTGACTTTAAAACTACTTTATAACTTTGTAATGTGAAATTCACAACACCTAAAAATATTTGACTGACTTAAACTTTGAAATTCCCTGTTGATGCATAATATGGCAAATTAGAATAAAATAGAGTGTGCATATCACTGTGTTAGTCAAACGAAAGGCAAATACACACCATCAAGTCATATCATTTAGACAAAGTCTATTTCATCTTTATTTCAGTCTCATGTCCTTTGCACGGTTTGTTCTTCTTCCACAGCCTCAAGTTCTTTTTCTTATTTTATCATTTTCTACTTTTTTCCAATTTGCTTTTTCTTAGTGTTTCCTTTTCTGATATTCTTTTAGTATTATTTTTCACTGGATCATAAACTATAAAGTGTTTTTGAATGTTTCATTGTTTTGGTCCCATCAATGACACTACCACCTGAAATTGGCCTACCTTGATTTTTCATTTTTTTTACCAAAGAATTCCCTTAGATCTTCTATTCTGTTAAGAAATTTATAATTTTGTGTAACTGTAATTTAATCTAAATAGTACATGCCATGTAAATGTTGTCGTATCTAAACATGCTATTCTAACTAAAACAAAAACATATAACTTTTGTCACATTTTTCTAACATATATATTATATTTTGACTCGTTGGTAATTGTTCTTGAAACTCTTTTTTGGTCAGATTATATTCATCGGCCTCTTAATCTTTAATACCATATGAGAATTCGAAATTCCACGATCTTCTTTGTTAAGCAAACTCCAAAAATCATCAACATATTAATTTATTGTTATAATGTTTTTTTAATGAAAAATGGATGATGTCATGATGGTACACCTGATTGGTGGATTAAGGATAAGCCAATCACCAAATCAAAGTCTATTGTATCATCACACCTTTTACGATAATTTTTATAATTCTACACCTTTTGTTTTTATGAAAATATTATAATTGTATATCCATTTTATACTATGGTATTTTGTTTTCGTACCTTTAAATAATTCTATCCAATTTGCCAAATTAAGAATACTTATAAATATGTTTTAACTATATATATATATATATATACCTAACTTTTTATTAATATTTGCGGTGTAAATTTGATCTCTTGTTTAAATAATCTTTATCAGATAATCAAATATTACAAAACTACATGATCTATTAAATTATTGTATCTTAGGCACGACCGTAGTCCATCATTTCTCTAATTTAATAGAAAGATATGGAGAAAGGCCAAAACAAATATGCTAAGATACTTGTAAACTTTACTAAGGTCTTGCTCCACTAACCACTATTACTGCCAATTTTTACAACTATATATTGCCAGTCCTAATCATAATAGTTATGATTATGCTAATAATTTTACGAATTCTCAAATAACCCACTTATCATTGCCTAACTGTGTTTTCCTTTGTTTATTTTAGTTCTTTTTAGTTTTTAAAAAGAATTAGTGTGCTTATGTTTTGTATATATCAAAGCCAGATTTTACAATTTGAGTAGGAAAACGAACTATAAGATAACAAATTTTACCCATGCAAATTTAATCACACAACACAATCACAAGTTTACCCCATGAAATTATTAGTCTAAAATATGATTTACGTTGAATTTTTAACTTGATAATCTTGTCTAGTTATTATTGGTTGAGAGTACGTAGTTGATGTGCATTTTGGTCTAGAAAGCTTAATGTCCCTTAAGGAGAAGAGAGAGAATCCTAAGAGACAAGAAGACAAAGTGGGAGAACGTCACTGAAGACTCGAGCGCAAATGTCAATCCCAAAATGATTGAGGTAATAATTATCTAATGAAAACATTTCAAATGGTGTGATGAATTTGTTTTGATGTGATGTTATTCACCCACTCCAACTACATTACGTTTTATTTTGATTTTCTTATACTTTTTTCATTGCAGTTCACTTATTTAATCCGTTTGTACTTCGAAACATATCCACACAAATAAAGTTTTAAAACGTCACAAATGTTTAGTCATTTAAAGATATACTGTATATAGCTTTGGTAAGATGAGTCTAAACTGAGGAACATGGAAATTCTTGCCAAATTCCATATACTAGATCATTTGCAAGTAGTTAATTGCAACTCTCTATGGTTGATGTGAACAACGTAAATGACGCACAAGGTTTAAAATTAAGATTTCATAGAGGAGCTTATAGTTTTAGAAGTTAAGAAATTTTCTGTGTGGAGTATTTGTTACATCGAATGAGACAAGAGACATGATTATCGCATATGAGAGGATAAGCAAATAGTGTTGAGCCAAATGGGTATCCAAGAGCCAGAAAAAAAAATTAAAAAAAATCTAAGATTATTAAAAAGAATTTTTATTAAAAAAAATCGACACTCAATGTTTGAAGTTTGGCTCTTTAGAAATGTAGAGTCACTATAAGAGAAAAGAGGGAGCCACTGCCAGTGAAAATGACTTTTAACTTTAGTTTTGTTTAACAATCTTATTGCTAATGGACTTTCGGTTCATATTTCAAGTAGTTAGTGAAAATGAAACATGAAAATATAAATAAATAATTCAAAAGCTTTTAAACAACTAATTAAAAATTGACCTAATTGGCAAAATTCAAACGCATGCGAACAAAAAAAATTGTGTATAGAGTATGGTCGTGTGGATACCCAAATACACGTTCATGTGGAAATTCTTAGTATTTGTAGCTTCCAAATAAAACCAAATTACACCAATTTAAACTAGAGATTCTTTAGTGGACTAAAAGGCCCGTACTTTGGATTAGATCAGGTCCATATGAGACCCATTCCCAGAAGACCACGTTTAACCGGACCAAATCCATCGTTTTAATATGTTTTTGGTTAACCACAAGGTGGTCACAGACTCACATGACTTGACTCTGGATCCGCCGGATTCATCACATCAGACAATGGATTAGCCCCATGGCAACAACATCTCATCTCTAATTGATTCAAATCCTAGATAACACAAACGGTAAAAATAACATGATTGAGCTTTTCACTTTCTTTCACGTTTTACAGTAGAATCTTGCGCTGTTAAAGCAACAAAACCACATCCGAAAAAAATCATATTTAGAACTAATCAAAGTCGGATCAACAATTAAATATAACCTCTGACTGCAATTACCTGCAAAGTCTAATAAGATTAATGAACCTAAATAACTTGCAAAAAGATATGGCTAAAAAATGTATGCTTCCTATTATCTAGAACCAATATGTACATCATATCAACGAGGAACAGATCGTTACTGATTAGACAATTATCGAAGATATAACGCACAGTTACTCCTTCTCTACCCGAGCATCGACTCCCTTTCCAACCCGCCACTACCACGCCTTCATGCTCTCCTCTTCCTTTCATACTCCAGATCATCAGTAGGAAGCTCATGCCGACAAACCGGGCAAGTATTCCTTATCCCCAACCAAGGTATTATACACTCTCCATGATAGTAATGCTTACAAGGAAGCCTCTTAACTTTCTCCTTAAACACAACCTCATCTTTGCATATCGCGCAAACAATGCTCACACTGCTCAATTCTTCAATGGTAAGCTCCACATCAGGAAGACCATCTACTACACTTTTGGATGCAGGAGGAGTTCCTTTGATTCCAGTCTCGTTATCAAACATTTGTCCTATGATAGCATTGTAATCCATAGGAGCATATCCATCTACACTATCTAGCCAAACTTCAACATCCAAATCCATAGGAGCAGAGTTTGTCATGTTATCGTACAATAATATTTCCCAAGCATCACTATAAATGGATGCTGCAAATTCCATTACTACTTCGTCTTCTTCTTCTTCTTCTTCTCCCTCCATACTAGCATAGGCAGGTTCTTGAACCAAGTGGATAGCGTTATTGAAATTCTCCCATTCCAATACTTCATCAACCACCATAGCTTCCTCTCCAAAGAGATTATACTCAACAGGAGTAACACCCCTACCAACTTCGACCCCAACCCCACCTGAATCACCAGGTAACTGACCCGAACCCGACCTTGAACCTAACCCGATTCCAAGCCCTAAATCTACATCCTGATCCCAAATATTGAAATAACCTGGAGTACTAACCCTCTGATTCGAACTTACACAAACCTCACGGACCGTGTCGACCTCGTACGACTCTCGATCGAAGAAATCGATGAATTCAGGTTCTGCATACATAGAATCCGATCCAGAATCTGAATTCGACTCTAGAAACTGGTAATATGTATTGCGAACGCCGATTTCCATCTGATTGGAGAAACTCATAGCTTCACAATCCGGTTGGTTACCAGATCGAGAAACCTCCACGTTGGTTGAGCTACCACCGTCACCGCCTTCTTCTTCCTCTGCCTCAACGTTAACGTTAATAGAACAACCGAAAAGTTTCGCCGACGACATTGCTGGAGTTTTCGGGTTCAGAGAGAAAAGAAAAACAAAATTTGACAAGGTTAAAAGATTCGTATCTCTCTATACATAAAAAAAGATTTTAAGATGATCACATTATGACGTGTATCGTCTCTGTTACTTTCACTCGTGGGCTGGGCTTTACGATTATGCCGTGGAAAACTTTGAAAAGGAAAAAAGGAAAAAGAAAAAAGTAACGCCGTTGCCGGGGATCGAACCCGGGTCACCCGCGTGACAGGCGGGAATACTTACCACTATACTACAACGACTTATTTGCTCTTCTTTCTGTTTTATCGTTAATGAACTTGTTTGTTATACAATTTGTTTGCTGCTTAGGATCAAAAGTTAATGATACTCCATGATTATTGTTTTCCTCGTTTATGTATCAATCATATTGCCAATAAAAACTGGAAATAATGATGAAAGATTCATAGAAAAGTGTTACTGATGAAAACTTACACATTACAAGGTTTTTTTAAATAGTCTCTAACAGATCTGAAGAATCCAATAGAGACTTATAAGTTGTTTGTTGTAGAAGTCTGCAAAAATGGTGAAGTGCTAGGATCAAAAACGCAGAACTGTGATAACAAATGTTTAAGAAAAGAAAAGAGAAAATCTTTTGCAAACAAAAATATAAAATTCTTGTGTAAACATTCGCCCTATGATGTTGAGGCAAAATCTTCTGTTGTCTTTTGGCGTTTGAGCTCTGGCTCACCCTCGATGATATCTTCTTCGGGCTCTTCTTCTTCTTCTTCTTCTTCTTCGTCTCCTGCTTCTTTATGATTGTTATTGAGATGACCGTTTACTGCTTCATGACCAAGAAGCGATACATGTTTGCTTGTGATTGTACGACCTGCCCTTATCTTGGGACCCCAATGCTTCTCTGGGTTTGGTAGAAACCGGGCTACTTTCTTCGCCTGTGCTTTACTAAGCGAACCGACGTGGCGCGAAAAGTCAGCCTGTCCGAAAGAAAGCGGTGTTTAAAGATTCAAGTTTGGAACTTTAAATATATAAACAATGAATGAAGCATTACAACAATGGCTTAGTGAAAGAGAGACCTGATGAGATGGTTCTTTAGATAGAATCACACTTCCAGGATGTTCAGGTGATTGCGGCTTTATGGGATGATTTTTCACCTACAATCAAACAAACGAGTTCATTCATTATCAATGAGGAAAAGAAATGACATTCAAAGCTTGTGCCTTTAGACTTAAATGGTTGGTTTACCCAGCACCGCATGATGTCCCAGATAATCTCCATTGGAGCATCAGTTTTAATCCCAAGCGGGTTCACATGGGACCCAGAGACACGGTACTTTGCATTGATTACCGCTGATCGAAACAAAGCAGCTGATGGTGAAGTACATTTTAGCGTTGCAGAGAGACTATGCAGGCTCAAAAAGAGAGGAACATCTGGCAATTCCTGGAGACAAGCCAAACATTTAGGGATTTAGAGAAATTGATCAAAACCAAAAACTAAAGCTATCAGAGTGTGGAGGAGAGTTTTGCCTCTGAGATTGTGGTAAGAACAGCGCAAATTCGGTCGTAAGCAGGATATCTGTCTTTCATGGATTTAACACCGTTTAGTATCGAATTCACCCATTCTTGATCGTGGATTGGAGCAGACCATATTGGTCCACCCATATTATATTTCTTTCCACAATGAGTGCAATCCTGAGGAACAACAGGACCAACTCCAGGTAGATATCTCACACTGTTATTCTGTAAGAAATTATAGAAGAGGATTATCAGAAAAGGCAGCTTTCAAAAACTACTAAACTAACATTGCAACGAGACAGCCACAAAACCTTAGGGAGAGATCTTCCAACAGACTGAAGATGAAAGGAATCACAACCAATGCATTGGTAGACATATGAGAGCTTTAGTGGAGTATTCTTCATTGCACTCGCCGAACTGCATTTCATAAAGCTTCAATCTTTACTTCCCTTTAATTGAGAGGAACAGTTTGAAAAGAAAGGAAAACTCACGTGTAGACGCGGACAAAAACACGAACGTAGAAATCCATTTGGACCGATAGAACAGGAACAATATACCGCTTGTAGCGATTTGCATGGCTCTGCAAATAAAAATATGACCAAAGTCAATATATCAAAAACAAAAGCTTTTTAGAAAAGAAATACCAGTCGAGCATCTTTAAAACAATCAAAGCCTGGAAGATTTGGCGAGAGTGAATCAATTCAACGGTAGCAAAAAATTACCTCGATGCTGGCGAGGAGGATCCTCAAAGCCATCTCATGACAATATTTCCCTTTCAGTGGATAAGAGCCATATCTAACAACAGACAGATTTAAGACATTCAGACAAAATCAAAGATATTTGTTTTCAGAATAAGGTAATGAAGGAGTAAAATCTCACTTGGAATAGCAGACCTCGCCGTTAGCTCCACATAACACTGCCATGTCAGTTGCTGTACACATCAGCAAACCACCATCGGCAACTGATTGAACAGCTGAGTCAAGGAAAATAGACGGCGCACCATATGGGTCAAGATCAACCTAAGACATCACTGAACCAAGTTAGTTATGTGATCAATAAGATGAAAAGATTTTGCAAAAATTGGATACTTACCACATCAAAATCTTTTGGGTGGCTGAGCATGTGAACACGAGCATCAGTAAGATGTGACTCCACCTTTGAAGTAGACATCAAACCATTGAACTTAATGTTTCTCTGGCAGGCTTCAACCGATGCTTTAATAGGAAAATGGAAATACTATATTATTCTGGGATGTTAGGACGAAAGAAAAGTAGAGTCTCGAACCTCTTCACAAGCACAAACGTTGAGAAGGAAAAAATACCTGGGTCATTATCTAAAGCCACAACTTGACCAATTCCTTCAACTTCACGAGCATACCTCAAAGCCCGTAGCCCTGAAGCTGACAGGGCCTATAAAATAAATAACACAAGAAAAAGTTATCAACTAGAAACGCATAATAAGCAACGAAATAAGAAAACAAAAGTACAGCTATTACAGTCATAAAGGAAAGAATATAGGTAAACCTCAAGCACTCTTGGTGGTTTGAGTTCCCTTCGTGCAGATTCATATGCGGTCTTAGCAGCTTCCTTTGGTCCATCCTGAGTTGTTACTTCGTGTTCTCCATTGGTTTTTCCATTATCGTCACCGTTTTCAGTAGGAGTTTCTTCCTTGGAAGTTTCAGAGACATCCTTCTCAACCACTTTCCCAGATGATCTAGCTCTTTTAGATAACATAGCCTCATGCTCTTGCTTGCGTTTGATTATAAATGCCCTTAGCACAGCAATAGACATGTCCCTATTGTTAACCTAACCATAAAACAACACGCAATTAGTTTAGCTCACACTTATATCCATATGGATTCACACAAGAGAACATAATTGCTAAGAAGGATTTGGGATCAGTTGCCTTCAAATTTCTCACTAACACAAGCATGACACTAATCCATAACAAGAAAAAAACACTAAATTTGAAATCTTAAACCAAGATAAAATGCTCAAAACTAATACTTGATCAATCCTAAGATTGCCCTTGACATAATTCAATCAATTATCACCAAAGAGGAAGAACCTTTGCAGAAAATCAAATCATATAGCAAACCTGAGCTTTGTTGAAGAAGACTTGGTTCTTCTTGTGCATAAGAACCTCAGCTTCTCCTTCCTTAATGACAGTATAATCATTGAGATCCGTTTCCATTGCTGATCTCAGATTCTTCTCTTTAGGAGCAGAGGATTCAGAAATTGAATTACCAACACGAATCTGAAACCCGAATGGCAAATCACAAAGCTTGAATCTATAGATATGTGAATAAAGATGTCGAAATTTAGCGACTGGTTTGAGTGAAGCTTGAATAAACCCTATCGCTTCAAGCTTTGTTGCAGTTTCAGAGAGACACAAAGGTGAAACTCTAAAGAGGCCGTACGGGTTTGGAAGCGAGTAACGGAGTATACTAAGTTGTTTAAACCCTACAAATCGTTTGGAGAAATTCATTTATTTAACTTTGGGATACAAATTGGTGAAATCAAAAGATACGGGGTCAAAATTGAAATTATTAAAAGAAGGAAAAACAAAAAAGTGGCCTATACAGGGATCGAACCTGTGACCTTCGCGTTATTAGCACGACGCTCTAACCAACTGAGCTAATAGGCCATATCTGATAAGCTCTAGATATGTAAAATATTTACCCGTTTGAAATAAATTCAGGATATCATTATCATCAAGTTAAGAAGAAGGAACGAGAGAAGAGAAGAGAAAAAGGAAGACGACGATGCAGAGTTTAACGTCAAACGAAGTTGCGGGTTTGGCAGTTGGGGCTCTGCTTCTTGGTGCCACCATCGCTGCTCCTAAAGTTGATGCTTTTATCGCTGCTTCTCAGAGAAGGTAATAAAGCTTTTCAAGTTCATTACATAAGATTTCTGAAATTCCACAAAATCCAACTTTTTGCTCAATCTTTCATGTTCTGAGTGGAACCCATGTCGTGTTATATCCTGTTTTGGATTTAAACCGTGTGGATTTGTTTTGTTGTTATGTGATAATGATGATGCTTGTAGTAGCTGCTTAGAATTGCAATGAGCTGCTTGATTTTAATCCAAGAGGGTTTGATTTAAACTATTTTTTCATCCTTAAGAGTTTCTTTGTGATCTGTAGTTTGGAAGGATAGATTCTGAATGAAAAAAAAAATCCATTGTTGAGTTATGTTTTTAGTTTCAATCTCCAATGGATTACATTTTTTTTCTGAGTTCACACCATGTGAAAGTAATGGTTTTCCTGAAATTCTGTATTCCTCACTGAAAGATCTTTTGATTTTTGAAATATTCAGGTATTGAATCATTCTTGATCTTGATTATGGATTCTGAAAATCTGACCTTTGTAATGAGACATGATCTTAAGACTGTTCATTGTGGTTGCTGACGGCTATAAGAAATGTTCTAGAGTGTTGTATGTCCATGGCTGAATGACATTAGACTTGTTTTTGAATCTATAACTTGCCATCATCATATGTTTCTAAACACAAGTTTTGCAGATCTCTTGGCATGTGTCGAAAATGTGGAGATCTTAAGAATGTAGCTTGTGGCCGTTGCAAAGGAACAGGAACAATCAAATCAGGAGGATTCTTTGGTTTCAGTGACTCATCAAACACAAGATCAGTGGCTTGCGATAATTGCCAAGCCAAAGGTTGTTTCCCTTGCCCTGAATGCTCAAAATCTTGACCATTTTCTCGGTATTTTATAGTTGTTTCATCTTCTTGACACTATGATAAGTGTAATCGGTCCATTGGTAATGGTAATGTTAAAGTTGAAGAATGTCTTGTTTATTCGAGAAGTCTCTTATTCCAATTCTTGATCTGTTACTGCAAATAAGGCACTTTGCTTAGATGTACCGGATGCTTATGAATTACTGAGTAGGTTAACTTTAACCGGGTTTTATCGTCATTAAACCGGAGAAATTCATCTAGTAACCAAATGCTCTGCTGGACCTTTCTTTCAGTGAGCAACTATAGGTGGGTTTTTGGCAGTTGATGTACCATAATTGGTGCAAACACACATTTTTCTTGAATTTTTGTTTAACTTAAATAAAGTTACTTCGTTTTCTTGTTTTTTTTAATATGAATAAAAAAAATCAACCATAACTGATAGTAGGTTGGTTATCTTTATCAAAACAAATAAAGTTAATAGGCAGAAAAATAATTGTCTATAGAATCAATTATGAAAATGCCATTTTTTGGGATGGCATTTGTGGATTTTGCCCTTTTTTTAATAGTTTGTGAATTTTGCCATTTTTCAGGTTACGTGAATGAATATACGTTTTATTCATTATGTTTGGGTTTACTCGGTTGTGGTTGTTCTTAGGGTTTAGTATTTTGTGTAAACTACGTATTTTTACCAAAAAAAGTCCGAAATCCATATATTTTTAAATCTTAGAAAATGGCTTATCCGTAAGATTTTAGTAAAAATGGCAATTTCAAAAGATCTCTATAAAAAATGGCAAAATCAACAATAATCCCTTGTCTATATGGTGGTATTTCTGCTAAAAGTGACTTATGGGTAGATTTTTTAGCTTCATAGATTCTTTGTCGAAAAAAAATTACTTTGTACATTTTAGTGGAGTTATTTAAATTTCCCAATTGAACAAAACCATATATTGATGAAATTCGCAAATGCAATCCAAAAATAAATATGTTCCACTCTTTTGGTTAGCTTTTAACTAAAGATGCGTTTTACTTTATGTAAGTGGTTGATCTTTTGGCAATGGGGGACAATGACTATACAATCTAAGAGATCATTTTAACGAATATCATTCATATTTCATCCTCTTCTTCAAATTTCAGTTTCACTAATTAACCACGTTTCAATTGTAGTGTATCGCGAGCTGTAAATATTATCTAATTTATGTTACATAATCATAACTGTAATCTTTATTAGACAAAAACATATATACCTCACTGCAAACACCTTCAAACATGGATAACTTGATTTAGGCATACAAATATTATTTCTCATTTATTTGATATGACCTATATTATGTGGCTATTTTATCAGTTTTAGTGTTTTTTATGATAATTGAACCACTTAAATGTTTATCTCATTTTTCAATTTATTTTAAACTGAATTAAAAAGTAAGAAAGTATGATCCAATAAGGCATCGACACATGGAAACCCATTTTAAGGTAGAAGATGCTTTTCTGCGGCTTCTGAAAACAACTAGAAAATGATATGATACGTTGCTTTCATTTATTGTAAGTATTATTTAGTTTTAATTCACGCGCTTCATATCCAGCTGCAAGACTACTACAACTTGCAATTATGAGACTCTCGTTAGAAAATTACCAGGTATAATTTAAAAACAAAAAGAACTAGAATATATTGGCAATTATTTGAAGTAAGAAAATATGAGATTCTTGACCGAGTTGTTAAACTATCAAACCCAAAAGTTTTGGTTAAAAAATAAGCTAGTACTATGTACATATGTTTTATGTTGAAAATATATTAAACTGTATGTAAGAGGGAGTGTACTTTCATTTTAGATATACATTTCCAGCTAGTACGAGGTCTCTATATATAAACTTTCTTAATATCGCTAAACAAATTTTACTTTCAAGTTTGTAATGTGATAAGTGAAAGACCGTATATACATACACATGTTAATCAACTGATAACCTTTGTGCCTCGTGTGTCTAGTTACTAGTCAACCATCAAACGTGCATGATGCTGTTTTTCTTAGAGTACTATTGTTGTGTTATATATAACTAAACATAAACAATTTGCTATTATGATATAAACATAGAATTTTCAAGCAATGATATGTTTAGATGTTTTGTATAAATATTCCATAAATAGTAGACACCCATATATACACAAACATGAATTCTACCTGAGGAGAAACACATAGATGTTCAAATTAAATAATAACCCTATAATGAAAACTCTAAAGTAAGTAATACGAAATAAAAATTTATCCTTTAAATAACATATAAACATATATATACAAGTTTAATTGGTAATTGTATCACAAGAGCCAATTATTTGGTGACTGTATCACACGTGCTTAAAGAGAGCGTGGGAATGAAAGTAAAGAAGAATAAAGAAGCAGAGAGATGGGCTAGAAATGAGAAAACACACCAAACCCTAACCTCACCCTCACACATTTCTTATCTTTTGCTCTCAATAGATTCCATTGATTCAAAACAAAATTTTCATTAAGATTTCACAACCTCCACACACTTCCAAACACAATTAAAGAGAGGAAAAAGAATCAATAACCCTATAAATAAAAAATCAGACAAACAGAAGTTTCCTCTTCTTCTTCCTTAAGCTAGTACCTTTTGTTCTTGAAATTAGGGTTAATTTCTTTTTTCCAAATACCATCAATTCTCCAGACCATAAAAACTCAAAAAGATCAGATCTTTCCTCTGAAAAAGAGATACCCAACTTATGTTTTTGTGTGTCTGTATATAGATAAACATTACATACCCATATTTGTGTATAGACATAAAAAGTGGAAATTAAGGTAACAAAAAGAAATGGGAAGAGGAAGAGTAGAGCTGAAGAGGATAGAGAACAAAATCAACAGACAAGTAACGTTTGCAAAGCGTAGGAACGGTTTGTTGAAGAAAGCTTATGAATTGTCTGTTCTCTGTGATGCTGAAGTTGCTCTCATCATCTTCTCCAACCGTGGAAAGCTCTATGAGTTTTGCAGCTCCTCAAAGTAAACAACTCTCTCACTCTTTATCAGTTTCTTGATTGAGTTTTTGCTAGATCTGAGCTTAGATCTTTGTCTCAAGGACTTGTTATATATAGATCACACGATCTTGATTTCTACGAAGTTGAGTTAATTAGATTTCTTGATTTCATTTTCTAGGGTTTTTTTCCAATTCTTGAAATTTAAGATCTGGTTTTTTTGTTGTCAATGATTTAGAACTGTGAATTTTGTAATCGAATAGATTCCAAATCCTGATATGCAATCTGAAAAGTTTTATATAATTAATATATGTCTGTGTGATTGGAAACTTAAAAGTTGTTCACAGATTTCTATGAAAATTACAAGTATCCAACGTAGAATGATAATATATGGTTACATGCATTAACCATTTGTTAGTTCATCATACTTTATGGTGGTTAAAACTTCAAACGCGTGTATATCTGTGAAGGCTTTGATTGTTTGTTTTTTCTTAAAAACAATGTTTAATAGATTTTTAATTATATGTTAAAATAGTTTTGCTTACATGCATTCAAGAAAATATAGCGATTAATTCCTTTTTTCAAATCACAATTTGTGAATCAAACGAAAACGTAAGATATTGCTTGCAAATGATAGGATTGAACTATTGATATTTGTAAATATAAATACGAAACTTTACGTTTGAAAGTTGAAACAATCAAATCCAAATCAACTCGTATATAATCAGATAAATAATGGAAACAATCTTCAATTTTGATGGAAGAATACTTTAAAACTTGAAGAGCTTTTTTTTTATGGTGATTTATAGGTTTAGATCTCCAAAGTCAAGTATGATCTTTTTAATAAACTCTTATTCTCTCTTTTTGAGTTATTTTCAGCATGCTCAAGACACTTGATCGGTACCAGAAATGCAGCTATGGATCCATTGAAGTCAACAACAAACCTGCCAAAGAACTTGAGGTGTTCTTAATTCAAATACTATTTTAGATTCCTATCATATCATTTCAAGAAAGATCTTTTTTAAAAGTTTGTTTTCGTGAAATATTTCAGAACAGCTACAGAGAATATCTGAAGCTTAAGGGTAGATATGAGAACCTTCAACGTCAACAGAGGTACATATCTGTCTACCTCCGTATATTTACTCAATTCTGTATCCATGTAGATTCATATTTGTAGGTGTGTGTGGCTTTTGTTGGTGCAGAAATCTTCTTGGGGAGGATTTAGGACCTTTGAATTCAAAGGAGTTAGAGCAGCTTGAGCGTCAACTGGACGGCTCTCTCAAGCAAGTTCGGTCCATCAAGGTATCTTTATACATGGAATCAATGATTCAAATGAGATTAATTTGTGTTGTTTAATTATAACTACTATGGTGGTATGATGATTGTTTGCAGACACAGTACATGCTTGACCAGCTCTCGGATCTTCAAAATAAAGAGCAAATGTTGCTTGAAACCAATAGAGCTTTGGCAATGAAGGTATAATTACAGAATAAATGCATTTGGTGCCTTGCGATCAATCTCTTTCACAGAGTTTAAGTTTCTAAACATTTTTGGAAACATCTCTAGTTTTCTTGTTTCTGATTATAGTCTTTTGGTGAAATGTAAATGTTTAGCTGGATGATATGATTGGTGTGAGAAGTCATCATATGGGAGGAGGAGGAGGATGGGAAGGTGGTGAACAGAATGTTACCTACGCGCATCATCAAGCTCAGTCTCAGGGACTATACCAGCCTCTTGAATGCAATCCAACTCTGCAAATGGGGTAAATCCTTTGCCTTAAACAATCATCTGCAAATCAGCTTGTGTACTTCACTACTAAGATTGTACTTATATAAGGTTCTTTAGTTACTTGGTGTAAAGAGGATCATCAATGTGTGTGAACCTTTTAAGTTGCTGTTTTGGTGATGATGATGATGATGACAGGTATGATAATCCGGTATGCTCAGAGCAAATAACTGCGACAACCCAAGCTCAGGCGCAGCAGGGAAACGGTTACATCCCGGGGTGGATGCTCTGAGAGTCATGTGCTGTGTTAAAGCTCACCAACAAAAGATCTTTTATATATATAAAAGTATAGACACAAGACTTTGGATTTGTAGACATAAGTGGCTATATATAATGGTCCTGAGGATCTTCAAGACATTTGTATCTTTTGGGAATCCTTGCTTATATTAAGAATTCAAATGTGTGGAACTTGTTTTAACACTGAACCATGACACTGGTTTATTATCATGTAATGAGAAACATTTGGGTTACAATGTGATCTCTCCTTGACCCAAATACCCAATGTAAACTATATGCCAAAATACAAGCATCACATATATATTCATAAATTCATAAAAGGTTAAAAGTAATCATACAAAATGATGTAAAAAGTTTCATGCCTTGAACAAAACACTGCGCCAAAGGCAAATCCTAAGAAACATGTCAGATTCCTGTGTGCATCTGTTCTGCTGCTGCTGTTGTTTTCTCTCAAGAGGGTTTCCTCAGAACTCCATAAGCCAAACGTGCAGAGAGACGTTTCCTCATTTCCCCATCATATACAATATCATATATTGTTAAAAAATATATTCACATCTCTCTGCTGCCTTGTCAATCTCCCCAGGTCCGGTCTAGGCAGTACAAGACAGGATCAATGGCAACAAGTTACGGTGTTTCGTGGAACTCCATCACCTGCAAATGAGACGAATTCACAGCAGAGAAAAAAATATTCTTTAGTCAACATGAATGAGAAATAATTCAAATGTTCTGAGTTTCAGGAAGAATGATTAGCCATATTTGTCATAGACAAGACAAGTAAAGATTTTACGCATGTGCTTCTAGGGTTGTTGTACATCTTTCATTCTATTGATCTCTGGATCACTCGTCTATTTACGCGTGATGGTGTCTGAGTCTGACTCTGAAACACTAGTAAATGAGAAGCCGAAAACTGGCTTGGAAGAACATGAAAAGTGTTTACCTTTCCACAAACAGGGCAGTTTTCACTTCTCTCCATCCATTCATAAATGCAACTGAGGTGGAAATGGTGAGAACACTTTGTAACAATCTTCGGGTTCTCTGATATGTATTCTACAAAACACACGAAATAATCTGATACTAAGCTTCTTTGAAATGCATTGATCCAAGAAAAAGAAAAAAAAAGATGAAAATGAATACCTTCAAGACACGTTGGACAGACATCTTCATCATCAGATGTTATATACAGGCCTTCGTTACTAGTAGACATTGTCCTTGACTGAAGAATCCTCCGAGAGGATCTAGAGAACTCTTCTTTGGAATCTTCACCAGAGATAATAAGCTTGTTAGCCCATTTGCTTCCTTCCACTGAGAAAGACTCAGAATCCACATCAGCATCACTTCTTAAGGGCTCAGCTTCCTCATGAGAATGACTTGAACCCTTATCGCGTCTAGAAACAAGCGAATCACGCCTTGACCGGAAGTATCTTGGATCAGCGTCATAAGGCAGAGGCCTTGGAGTAGAATGGAATGTATTAGACATAAAGTTATCATACGAAGTTGATGTAGCTATCGATACATTAGTAGCCTGTAAGGAGGATGGGAGAGAGCGGGTTTCGCCTCTTCTGAATAAAGAGATATACTGCAGAAGAGATCAAATCCGAAGCTTCAATGAACTCTCCTTTATTTCATATAAGTAGCAGGTGAAAAGTAAAAACTGCAAAAAGAGCATTACCAGGTTAAGGAAGTTGTTAACAAGACATCTCGGGCATGGGCAGCTTCTGTTAACAGAACTACTTGGATTGGGGTAATCCTCAAAGTCATCGACCCCAAAGCAAGAAGAAACACAGCCCATCTCCTTCTCTTCTTTCTTGAAATGTTAGTTCCAATATGTTTTATAAGTCAAGAACTTGGAGGCAAATTGCTTTGAAACTTCTAGGAAACTCCTTTAACCTTCACTAACAATGCCAAATCCGAGGCGTCTATTTACAGAAACTCTCCAAACATTTCACCAACAATCAGCTTCTCTCGTTGATTCATTCTCTCAAATTTCACCTGTAGAATGATCTGATCACTGTTTGGACTGTAGTTTTTTAAGGGAGTTTTAAACCTCTTCAATTACTATCCAAAACTCATCACAACCCCCAAAACAATCCATTATATTATGAAAATAGTAAAAAACTAAAGATTTATTGCCAGCATTGACAGTAAGTAACTTTAAAGCAGAGAGATTCCCAACAAGAGACATCAAACAAACATTCACCAAACTCAGTACAAAATTGTGTTTGGTCAAAAAGAAAACTCGAGGCTTCAATTGGGGATATACAAAAAAGGGCAAAAGTGGTCAAAGTGAAATGCAAGCAACTAACCGATTAAAAGTTGAAACCTAATTTAGGTAGATAATCCCTAACAAACGCAATAAAACAGAGAAACTTATAATAAAAAAAATAACCCACTTGATATCATTACACAACAAAACCACAAGTTGCTTTGCTTAACTCAGAATAATTGTTTTAAAACAGAACACAAAAAAAGCAGAGAAAATTTACCAGAAAACAAAGAACAACACTTTGGGATTGTACTAATCAGAATCGATCAAACCCCATTATCCAATTACAGAAGAAATAACGAAGACTATACCTTTTGGCGAGGAACTCAATGGGTTTTCAATTTTGATCGGACTCGACCGAAGAAAGAGAGAGAGACTGAGACAAAGAACGAAATTTCATTTAGAAAGAAAGAAAAGGAAGTTGAATTGCTTTATTTGCAGATTCTCAGGAAAGTGAAGTTGGAGGAATATTTTCCCTCACTTTATTTCCAAGTCGTCAGCGAGAAGAGAGATTGAAGGAAAAAGTGAAGGAGGAGGAGTAGTGTGTTCAAGTTGGTGTGAAAGTGGGTGGGCGTTGTTGCTGGACGCTAATGGAGGACTCTCTCTATACAATTTAAACCAAACTTTTTTGGTTGATTCTCTTATTTTATACTAGTTGATAAAATTATTTTAGTTAATCAGACATTACATATTTTAATGATTTTGTAGATGATGACATTAGGATAGGAAGATTTTATTTTAGAAAAATAATACATTAGAGATTTGCTATTCAAAAGTAACAAAAGCAAAAATTTGGGATGGAATTTTTCCCTTGTTTTTTATTTTGGTATTATCGTAAACAGATACTTAATGTTTAACGCATTATATTAATATAAAATTTTATAATCGCAGATTATGTATAACTTTTATAACTGAAATAAAAGTACATTTAATAAATTAGATATCTACACATAAAATAACATTGCATGACGAAATGTTACACGTATTAAAATTGTTAAATGACAAAAATTAAACAGCTTATATTATGAAACAGAGTGACTATATGCCAAAATGCATGGCAATAATTAAATCACAAAAGTAAATTTGTCCGTTTTAACCTATTGTTCATTGGACAAAAAGAATTTTATAAAACATTTTTTTAAATTATCATCTTGTTCACATCCATTGAGTCATATATAGCGCTACTAATTACTAATCTTAGTTCTATCATCTATGTCTCAAATTTGACAATTTACTAAATTTGAATTCAACCAAACTAATTTATGAAACTAAATTTATGAAATTACTGCAAAAAAAAATCATCTATCATCTAGTTATTTAATATATCGAAAATATTTAGTTAATTTTCTGTTTTTATATAGTCAAAATAATCTTCTACACCCACAATTAATCCATCAAGAAGTTAAAAGACCAATTGTTAGTGGACAATAAAGAGTCGGGCTTTTTATGTCACTTAGCCCATATCAAGGAATGGGAACAACCAAGTTGTAAACTACAGTTTGGGTTAATTTGATCTTGGCCCATTTTATTATTTAGTCCTATATTATCTAGAAATTAATGATTTTTAGTTTACAATGTTTTCATATTTTTTCAATATTTTTTATAAAGTTACAATATTCCCTAGTCTATCTATAATCCACCATAGTGTTTGTTTGTTGTTTTTTATGTCGTCGACTAATAGAATTTGTTTATTCTCATGAAATGGTATTTTTTTTAGCACATACGGCGTTCCTGATTAAAAAAAAACACAAAAATCAAAAGTTAAAATATGAAAATTCGAGAAGAACATTCAGAGTCTTTAATACCATTAAAAAACATTCACATTCTTTAACTCATTTTATTTAATTTTTTGTCCCTTATCAAGAATGAGTATGTATGTAGTACTCTATAAGAAGACAGAAGTAAGAATTGGGTATATATGATTGTGTGGACATCCTTAGTGTCTCGTGAATCGACAGAGACTCTCCAACTGTATTCCCTTCCCCATTCTCATTCCCATAAGCCTTCACTTTCTTAAATTGCATGTATTGTTTCCTCTGTTAAAGAAAATAGAAACTATAACTTACTTAAGTCTAGTTATCAACTTTAGCCTCACTGGCTATATGTTTCTCCAAATCTATAAACAAATGTATAATAAGCAATGTATAAGTTTCTTAGAACAATTATATTGCGAATTAATGAATCTCTGTAACCTCTTCTTACATCTAGTTTGGATTACCGATTAGAAATATGTAAATCCGTCCATGATAGACTGTTACTGATATTAGTTAACTATCAAAATCATCACCACAGTAACTAATCATCTATTCTCGGATGTTCTAAAAATAAATATTTCGATGTAATATTGACAATTAGGATATCCTTCTAACAATAATGATTGTAAATGTCATTCTTTAAAAAAACATGGATGTAGACTATACTATAAACATCAAACATGACAGACAGTGATTCACAGTTTGGAAATGAAAACATCATGTCATGTTTTAGTCTCATCCAAAATTCAGAATGTAAATAAGGGAAAGATGATGATAACAGATATTTTCAACACAAAAGTATCTCAGATATGTTCATCTTCGGAACCTTTAACTCAGAAAAAAAAAAAAAAAA
>Ga0041059_1000341_pt1 | contig 33920 bp, 30 predicted proteins | sample AraColnosormetaG_FD_56232 | JGI IMG/M metagenome (GOLD analysis project Ga0041059, IMG submission 56232) | Arabidopsis roots microbial communities from North Carolina, USA - Col MF nosort | ecosystem: Host-associated > Plants > Roots > Unclassified | place: USA: North Carolina | collected...
TCAAGTTTAAAGCAANGTAATAAAAGTTCTATTTCCTAAAAAACTCTCTCAAAACACTTAAACACTTTCTCCATTACCTCTAAAAGAATTTTACTCTAACATACGATACGTATATATCAAAGCTAACCTAAGCCATCACATGTTCTTAGCTCCCTCGGGAAGACAACCTACATCACTCACACCAACCGGTAATCAAGATCTATGGCGACCATTTGATGAGTGCTTGAATTCATGGAGCTTTATCTTTGCAATGATGCGGTTACGTATGACTTTCTCAGATTTAACAGCTTCTTGGATGTTACTATGCACAAGATCGCAAAGCTCATCTAAGGCCAACATAGGAAATGGTTCTTCTATAAGAACACCCACCTGCAGAGTTTCCAATCCAAAAAGAAGGTTTAATGGTTAAGGATTCAAGCAAAAGAGGGTAAGTATGGAGGAGGAGGAGGACAAAGTACTTCTTCTATGCAGAACAGAGAGGCAGCACTAATGAAAGTAGCAGGAACAACAATCCAATGGCATTCATCCCAGAGAATGATTGGGAGAGTTAGATGCCAAAAGACTAAAAACCTCGAGGTTAAGCGTGTGTAAGAGAGAGGAATCGGAATGCCCATGAGTTGTTCACAAACTCCAATTCCTTCATGTAAATGCAGCATCTTTGATTCCTGCAATGACGCAAAGAACATATATTGGTGTCAAGTGTTCATAGCAAAGAATTTTAATAGAGAGTTCAAGGATTCAAGAATGCTACCAACAAATCTCTCTTTGCATCGTCTAGTTTTAGCAACTGAATGCTCTGAGAAATGAACTCGATTACACAACGCGGACGATGCTTTGCTTGAAGAATCAGAGATAAGTCATCTGCTTCTATCAAGTTCCGGAGATCTCTTGCTATATCTGAACCATAAATCACATGACACTGCAAATGAAATTAAAGCATCAGAAACCAACAATAGAGTCAAGCAAGAGATGAATATTTTTTACCTTAAGAGCAACAGGGAAAGCTGCAATGTAACGAAGAAGCAAATCTTTGATGATCAATTCATCACCGGAGCTATCAACGGAACAAATAACTTGCCTAGCTAAATCATTAGTTCCAGCAATAATCCCAACCCAAGCTTTCCTTCCTTCTTCATACCTAGAATACGAAGCCTCCGTACGAAAGACCAGAAGAAGAGCCAAAGCCGGAGCTGTGAGCTGATACGGCAACGACGAGGATCGAAGAATTGGAAAAATACCAGGAAGCCAATCCAAAGCCACGGCGGAGTTGTAGCTAGCGATCACAACCGCGACGCTTGTGAAGAAGAAAACAGGTGGAATCAGGGAGAGTATAACTCGTGAAGAAAAGCTCGAGAGTAGATGACGCACATGGCGAAGAGAGCTTCTATGTTCAACCCATTTCTCGTGTGTGTAGAGAGAGCGTTTCTGCTGCATCCCACGCTCTTTAATCTCGTCTGCCCAATCTGGAACAGCTCTGAGGAGATGGATAAGCTTATCGGTTAAGGTTTCGTGACCTGAATCGTTGGATTCAGGACCAGATGAGACACGGGGAGGTTTGAGATTGACGGATTTGCGGAATCCGGTGGAGAATATAGGAAATCGTGATTCGAGGAGTGATCGGTGAGTGAAATTGGAAGAAACTGATAGATTCATGGATTGATACATTGGCGGGAAAATAAGGGGTTTTAGGTTTAGGGTTTGATAGAGACGAAGATGAAGAAGAGAAATGGTGGTTGACACATGAGGCTGCGTAAGGGTAGCAAATCGGAGGACTTCGAGAGGTGAAAAAACAAGTGATAGGAAAAAGGTAGTTGAAACGGTTGTTCCAGGATTGTTTACGTTCCACATTCAAACGTCGTCGTTTTAGGACAACATTGGGCTTTGATATGTTAAATACTGGGCTTAATTATTCTAAACGACGTTCGTTCCACGACAACATTGGACTTGGATCTGTTAAATGTTATTTTGTTTGAATATACTGGGCCTAATTATCCCACCGACGATTCGACTTCGATGTGTTTTTGTTTGATGTGTTAGATACTGGGCCTAATTATTCCTATCCGGCCCATAGAAGATTATAGCAAACAATTAATGTTCTTGTTGATCTTCTTCACTTCACTTCACATGACATGAGTACTAAACGTTCAGATTCTGTATTGTTGATAAACTCTTGGGTCCTAATGATTATTGTTTGTAGAGAAAAATGAAGATTTAAAGTGAACAGAACAGAGACAAGAACAATATTTACTCCACAAAATGGGAATTTATATTCATGTTATATGTCTCTTAATGCCAATATATAATCATTAGTCTCAAGTATTTATGGTAAAATAGAGTCTAAAGATAGATTGGGGGATTCATAAATTTTGAAAGCTTATGATGAAGTGGAAGCCAGTGAGGAACAAAGAAAGTCTTGACTAGATCACATCACTATTCTCTCACTCTCGACATCAGAAGCGTGAGATTCACTCTCTCATTCCCAATGCTTCGTTTGATACACGCACCTAATCTATAGCGTTGAGAATGAGCCACACAAAGATGATGATGATGATGGATGGATGGATCCCTCCTACAAATTGCTAGATGCTAGAAAGAAGTCTATTAGAGAGATAGAGAGAGAGCTTATATCACAGTCAAAAGTCAGAGACTTCAAATTTAATTTCGAATTTTGAAATCCTGCCTCATCATCCCATTGTATTGTAATCCACAGTAAATGCTTGGAGAAAGGATCTTTTTTTGTTTGTTTCTGTTTTCCCTCTGTCACCCAGTAAAAGAAAAAAAGCAACATCACATACACTCTGAAGAAAGAAAGAGAGAGAACCCTAGAAAACTTTTTTTTTTCTTCACCATTGTTGATTGATGGATGAGAAAGCTTATTCACACTTCATTTCTTTGCTTTTGGTGAGAGAATGAAACAGAGAAGAAGAGATGAAGAAAATTAAAGTTCTTTCCTTTTCTCTTTTGGATCTAATTTCATCTTGAGATTTTCTCATAGCTTGATACTAAAGCTACATAAAAAACAATTAGGTGAAATGAAAGTTTGTGTGTTTTGATAAGTTTTCAGAGATTTTCGGTTGCATGTTGTTATCTTGCTCTTGAAGTCTATCGAACCCTTTTAGATTCTGATTTTGTTCTCTTCTTATCCCTCCTCCTATAAGTTAGCCATTTAGGGTCCCCATCGAATTTTACTAAGTTAAAGTCAGAGTCTTTTTGGTTAAGCTATGGATCGAAGAGACGCAATGGCGTTATCCGGGTCGGGTTCTTACTATATCCAAAGAGGAATCCCCGGTTCTGGTCCTCCTCCTCCTCAAACTCAACCAACGTTTCACGGATCACAAGGATTTCATCATTTCACCAATTCCATCTCTCCTTTTGGGTCAAACCCAAACCCAAATCCAAACCCTGGAGGTGTCTCTACTGGATTCGTGTCTCCTCCTTTACCCGTTGACTCTTCTCCGGCTGATTCGTCAGCGGCGGCGGCGGGAGCTTTGGTTGCTCCTCCTTCAGGTGACACGTCTGTGAAGCGGAAGAGAGGACGGCCTAGAAAATATGGACAAGATGGTGGTTCTGTTTCGTTGGCATTGTCTCCTTCTATCTCCAACGTTTCCCCGAACTCTAACAAACGTGGCCGTGGAAGACCTCCTGGCTCCGGCAAGAAGCAACGGCTATCTTCCATTGGTAATATCCCTAATCTCTAACTTATGAGTTTTATTTTCCGACAAGGACATTGGCTCTGAATATGGTGGGAAGTTTTGAGCTTAATTGATGATATAGTTTTTCAAATGAGGACATTGGTGGGAAGTTTATTATAAGCTAATTCGAACTGTTAAGGATTAATTAAAGCTGTGGAATTTTATAATGTCAAATTGTTGAATTCAATATTTATTCTTTTATTATTCCTTGGCCTTTCTCTTAAACTTTGTTATTGCTCTGTTTCTCCCTGATTACAATTAGCTGTGATTTTTCTGAAGACATTTGATTCTTTTTTGTAAGGTGAAATGATGCCTTCATCAACTGGGATGAGCTTCACACCGCATGTAATCGTAGTTTCCATTGGTGAAGTATGTTTCTTCTGTCTCCTCTTGAATAAATCTGTTCTTTTTTTTCTTTGTAATCTTGCCTCTAGTTCTTGAGATAACCATACTCTCGGTGTTGCTTTCAGGACATTGCTTCAAAGGTTATATCGTTCTCGCATCAAGGTCCACGAGCGATATGTGTCTTATCCGCAAGTGGTGCTGTCTCTACTGCAACTCTTCTTCAGCCAGCACCTTCTCATGGAACTATTATATACGAGGTTTTATTGAATCATCACTCACATTTTATTATCTTTTAGAAGACAAAAACATTACTTATTTTGGTGTATACTTTGAAACTTATAGGGTCTATTCGAGCTCATATCTCTCTCAACTTCTTATCTGAACACAACTGACAATGACTACCCAAACCGCACTGGAAGTCTAGCGGTCTCACTTGCTAGCCCCGATGGTCGTGTCATTGGTGGTGGAATTGGAGGTCCTCTAATAGCAGCAAGCCAAGTCCAGGTGAGCTTACGCTTGTTATCAAATTCCTTAGATGAATTTAGATTTCTTATGCTTAACTATGTGTGTTTGCCTCCTTAAAAGGTCATTGTTGGCAGCTTCATTTGGGCAATTCCGAAAGGGAAGATTAAAAAACGTGAAGAAACTTCTGAAGATGTCCAAGATACTGATGCTTTGGAAAACAACAACGATAACACAGCAGCAACGTCACCTCCTGTTCCTCAGCAAAGTCAGAACATTGTTCAGACTCCTGTAGGCATTTGGTCAACTGGTTCAAGGTCAATGGATATGCATCACCCCCATATGGACATTGATCTAATGCGTGGATGATTCATGTATATATAAGCATTGAATCTAGGAGAAGAAGAAGAAACTTGAGCTAACCTCCCTGAAACAAAGTAGTCTATTGGTATTGTTTAGGAAAGAAAAAGACAATTAGTAAGTTTAGGAATTTCTGCGTGTTTTCGAGCTTTCAGTTAGTTGATTTGGTCTCTTGACTTGTTATGAATGGGAAAAAAAATTGCTTGTTTCTTATACGTTTTAGCATTCTACAGCATACAATCTGTTTTAGCAGGAAGTCGTCGGAAGAAATTAATAGGTCCAGGAGGTGTCTTACCCCTGAATCTTGGAGGTCTCATGATGTATAGTCCGGCGAGAAGAACAAAAACCTTAAACGGCACAACATACAAAACGACAGTAGAAACCAAACAAAGCACCATGAAGATCGAAGTTGCTCTTGGATCTCTCCAGCTTAACAGAGCCTGAACTCGTTCTCCTTGACCTGCTATATCTCCCACAACCGTTTGAGCTCTACTAGCGATACTCCTTAACCGCTCGTACCGCATTTTTACAATCCCCGGGTCTTGAGACGAAAAAGGGAAGGTATCGAACTCTTCGTTAAGCTCTTCCGGGTGGATATTGTCTGCAAATGATAGTCTTGTGTCCATGTGTGGAGGTTGTCTTGGACGGAGCCTGTAGTTCCATACCCCAAGCATGAACAAGCAAAGAGACATCACTGGAAGAATCATCTCCGGCGAACACACTAACACCAAGAAGATTATATGAATAGCTGTAGTTTCTACCGGTTTCTTCCACCTGCAGATATCTTGAAACCATTCTCCGGTTCCTAGTAAACCAGAGAAAACAGAACTCAATCTGAAGAGATTTGCACGGCTCTTCCTCATGCTCCATAAATGCGAATTTGAATCCGAAATGTATTCAACTACTTCTTTTCTAAGTGGCGGCTCGGCTCTACTTAACCGAGCTGCCACTAAGTTAACCGCATGCTGCCTAAGAATCTCCTGCTGCACTACTTTCAACGGTCTTGCGTAATGCATCTTGGGAAGAAGCGGTTTCCAGTACTGCATTAGCATCTGAAACATCGATGAGCAGGAAAACCTAATCGCTAAATGCAACTCCCCCATTTTCTTTAAACCTGAAGGTCGAAGAACAAGAAGCGGATACGAGTGACTGTAGATCCTTCCGGCTTCGAGAGTCGAGATTCTAACTCTGATTTTCCCAATTTTCCCATCTCCTTTGTTACCATTACCACTATTGATCTGATTGTTATCGAAAACACCGATTGTTATTACAGTTGCTGGCTCATAAACCTCCCATGTGTACTGCTCATTGAACCGCGGGTTTAAACAGTTCGTAACGGTTCGAGTCCTGACCCATTTGGTTCCATACTTAGCTACACAATAAGCATCCACCGTCTCCTTCTTCCCTTCTTGGCTCAAATTCAAACCTTCAATTCTCAAGATTCCTAATTCAAGAACACCAAAAGACGGTTGTTTATGACTCAACAACTCTTTCATCGACGGTCTGAAATCGCTGCTGTAGTAAGTAGATTCATCAAGAACGTGGTAGCCTCCTTCTAGACAAACGTTTAGATGAAGTCTCGTCGTCGCGAATCTGACTCTTCTCTGGTTCTCAGTTTTAAGACTAAACCAACGGTTAGGCACTGTCCGGTTATCGTCAATCCGTTTATCAATTGTACCAATCGGTATATGTACCTCTCCCAGCGTTTCCTCTCGGTTAGGTGCGACTCGGTCTTCAATCGAGATGATCAGATCTTCAAACGGTTCAGCCGCGACGAGAGTGAACTCTTCGTTCCATCTTGGATTCAGCGAGTGACTCGGTTTGGTTCGAACCACTTGGTTATTCAACCGGATTTTTACATATGGATTTGGCAATCGAGTCCGGTCTGGTACAATAACTAAGTCTTGTGCCTCGATGACATTAACCCGGAGGTACCAAAGCCTTGGAGAATGATAGACTTTAGAACGCAAACTCGATTTGTTAACAGCGTTTAAAGCGTCTGAGTATGTCGCGTCTGAGAACGCTTCGTCGGCTTGAGTACCGAACCAAACAGCCAACATAATCTCGCCTCCTTTCTCGTTGTTGACTCTGTACCATTCTGGAGCTAAAGGACTGTCTGGTGCGACACGTGTCGGAATCTGATTGAGATCGAACCGGATTAAACCGACGAAATCGTCTTTGACCATGTCTTTGTCCATGACGATGACTTCAAGAACGTTTGATTGTTGATTGGATTTGGAGAAAGCGAAGACTTCGTTCCAAACCGGGTTTTGATTCTTCTCAAAATGTTTGGTTTTGCCGGTATAGTTTCCGAGTTTGACTTCGATGTATGGATCTAGACTTCCGGTTAAGTCCATGGATGGAAGATTTCTAGCTTTCACGATTTTGATGAAGAGAAACTCCATTGGCTCGACGAGATCATGATCACTTGATCTTGCTCGTTTGCCTCCTCCGAGAATCGGTTTCGTCTCTTTGATAGAATAATCCGGTGGATTCGGATTAAACCCCATAGTTGTAGGTATCGGAGTACCAAACCTCGGTGCTTGATAGAGAGAAGACTCCATCATCGGTGGCGGTAGAGCCGTTTGCGATTGAGGCGGAGGCGGTTGCGGTTGAAACGATTGCTGATTCCCTCGTGGGCTATGGTTACTCTCATTTGTGGGGATGTTGTGAAATTTGTGCCTTGATTTAGAAGGAATCTTCTTTGTAGAGATTAGATTCGGTACCTTGGGAGAGGGGTTATCAGTGAGGAAAACTTTGAGAGCGAGCTCACCTCCATTGGCGGCAGCGGAAGAGAACATGCTCCATTTCTCTTTCTCTAGAGGATAAGGCAATCCAACAGCTTCTGAGTACGGGAGAAACGCAGTTCCCAATATTCGAATCTTACCTAGACAAGATTTTGTTATGCTGCTGGTTTTATTGTAAACGTAAGCGTCAAGAAATTGATTTGATAAATCCTCTGTATCAGAGATGTTGAAGAAGAACTTCTCGTTCCACACCGGACTAGAGTCATCGATCTTAGTCATAGTTATGACTTTCTGATCGTCAAATCGTAGCTCGACGTAAGCGTTAACACCGCCATAGTCCTCTCTAGGTTTGAGCCTTGCGCTTATGACTTCAACGCCAAGTTTCAGATTACTCATCATTTTTACTTAAAAAATTTCTGAAGAAAACAGAGCAGAGGTTTTTGAAAGTTTCTTCTACACTTATGAGATCGTGGAGACTTGTCTTACAAGACAACTAGGCAAATGTTTTTTTGGGGGAATTTTGTAATGTAATTAAACGTTGACCGTATTTAATTAGGGTCACGCAACGCGCTTATCTGTTATTAATCGTGACGCCAATCATCAGAATTCTTTTGATTATGAATTTATATGATATTAAATAAAAACATTATTTGTCAACAAGTAAGATTGGGGATAATGCAAGGGCTTATTAGGTACATTGTCGTATTTAAATCCAAAATTAGTAAAATTGCGTGGTAGGGTTTTCAGAAAATGTCATGTATGTTATCAGAAAAAAAAAAAGACATGAAATTTGTTAAAACCTCAAGCAAAAAAAATCTATCTATCGAATTCGCTTGGTAGGTTTTTTCTCACAACTATCTATCGAAAATTATTTTGCAGATAAATAAATTGAATACCTTCCACAAATTGGCTATTTACTGTAAATATATATATATATATATATATATATATATTTTGGGCAAATGCCTAATTTTACAATGTAAACTCGTAATTTTTGGGGTCAATTATGCAATGCTTCTTTAACTTGTAACTAATTTATTTCATTTACATTAGCACCAACGAACCAAGGTTCCAATTATTTTCCCTGCATTGTTTAAATGATAAATTGATAATATTTATGTGAAAATCGGACGTCTAACCAATAATGATAGTTAACAGAAAAGAATTAATGATATCATATTCATTTGTTAAAAAAACAAACAAAGTTGGTGCTTATATGACGACTGACATAAAGTTTTAAACATTTAATATTGTTATACCACTTGCATTACTCCCGGGTGAATTGTACTTACTTTCTTTGTTGAAATGTCTTGTTTTGGGCCTCCCAATACTCATTGGTCCACTTCTCAACCTTTCTCTCCGCACTTTCTTGTTTCTCAAGAAACCTCTTCAGCTCATCATCTCTATAAGGCCGCGGCAAATCACAAGCCGATTTAACGCTTGGAGACATAACCAATGAGTCGTCCATGCACTGCCTGATCAGGCCACCGTCAGTGATCGGACAAGCCATCGTCTCCGAACACACTTCGGTTGCATTTTCAGGCACAGTCACATCCAACTTCATTAGTTTCCCGTACCCTTGCAACACATACAACATGTAATCATACACATACTTCATCTCTAGGTTCTTCATAATGTAATCACTTCCCTGTCTCCCTATAACTTGCGCCTATATATATAGATTTCAAACGATTATCGATGATTGAAATAGATATAAGATCTTGGATACTATATATATAATTATATAGATGTTGCTTACCTTCTTAGTGTTGTTGTTACCCCATTCCACGGCGAACTTGAGATCACCACATTTCTCGTGAGATTTAATGGGCCAGTAATGTTCTAACGGAACCAAACTTCTTCCGAAGAAATCGAAGTACTCGGCTTTGATCAGTAGAGTCATACTGTCGCATGCTAGTATGTATTTTTTGCTCACCGACCATGCTCGACCTTCTATGTAGATCTTGTACCTTAATGTCCAATTCCAAATCCCCAAATCAACAAAGATTTAACAAAATCCAAAAAAGTTTAAACATGAATAGTATGAGATAGCTATTCATTGCATATAAACCTATGGGTGCATTGGTCTTCTAGGTTTGAACTTTTAAACCCTATCTCCCTCTCCTTCCCCCAATCCTGAAATCGCCATTACTATTACGTATCAGATTTATTTTCTATAAATTCGTGAGCTAGTACTGTAATGCTCTGAGATAGACCTCCACAAAAATTTCACTTAAACTGGATGCTGGAAAGGGATGGACAAATATACCTGCTCATAGAGACGAACCATGGGATCATACTTATCGGAGAAGTTACATTTCATAAGGTTTCCTCTTTCGCGATGAACCCCAGAGTTCCCTTTCCAGTAAGCATATGGAACTCTATCGTTCCATTTAACCCTTTTGTTGGCTTCTCTAATCGCCACAGATAATTTTGTCCACTCCTTTATATTCACCTCCGGCCTATATCACAACAACAAAATAATAGTTACAAAAAAAGTTCTTTCACTATTAGGTGGTAAGAATATCCGGTTTTCTATATGTCTCAGTCTCACGGTCTATTAGCAAGTTAGCATTGTATTTTACGTTAAAAAAAAAAAAAATGTTATGCTATGGGACATTTACATTTCTGACCAATTTTGTTTTTGTTTTTAGTCTTGTAATAGGTTTTGGCCTTTTGGCTCTGGTTTTCGTCTTGACCAATTTCACTATTAGATGTCTTGTAACGTTTTAATTCGGTTAATGATGTAAATGGTCGACACTGGCTGCTTGTAGGATTTTGTTAATAATACCAGTTTGGTTAATTCATTTGTTTTGTCAATTGGTTCCATTATGGATATAAAACGTTGTTAATTAGTTTCGCTATAAAAAAAAAAAACTTCTTCAAACGTTGGTATTTTCATGTTGTACCGCTTAAAAATCATTATCCAAAAAAAACACTGATTTCAAATTCCTAATTGCTATTGGTTAGTAATGATTTTTATTTTTTTTTCCCTGAAAATGCCATCCGAAAATATTGTTTATTTTAAAGTAGTTAGAAACATATAAACCTAATACCTAAATCATAATTTAGAAATTTTTAATGAAAATAAATATATGTGAAAAATAAATAAATTAAACACTTACTATAATACGTACCAGCCCCAGAAGCTCCAATCAGGGAAAACGATGCCGTAGGCTTCACGGTGACCACAGTACTGAAACAACGGCGGAGGAGGCCACGTGGCATTTGGTTCCGGTTGCCTAAAGTCTCGTTTCCAAATAGCTGGTATATCATGACAGAAGAAGAGAAGCTCAAGATCAGGGACTTGACCAGGATACATTCTTAAAAGTTGAAGTATCCCCCAGATTGTGAGCACATCTCTTGACTCATAAGCCTTGTCGTACTGATGAACGTACAATCTCCCTGACTTTATCACTAGCCTGAAATGAGCCTTTGGTTTTGCTCTCTCTAGTGTTTCCCTTGTGATCCCTGTCTCTTCCCATACTTTTAGGTCTTGTTGGATCCATCTGAAGTAGTCAGGACAAGTTTCCAAGGAAGAGATCATTGGTTCCAATCTGCTTGGATAAGTTGAAGGACATGTTTGTGTTGCGTTGCACTTTAAAGGGATTTTGATGATTGTGTTTGTCGTTGTCAATATTGATGTAGTCATCATTTGGATCCTACCTATTACAAACTATATGAAAAGTCAAAATTTTATAGTTGTATGTATGTATAAAATGATTAGAAAATGAGAAAGAATTTTAGTACCAAATCCATCCAAGCACTGCAGATTAGAATGAAGATGATGATGCAGAGAATGATGGCTAATTTAGAATTGGAACTCAGATTTTGATGATAAATTCCACGTGGCTTCTGATTAAAACCTCTGTTGTTCATCTTCATAGTTGCAGGTTTCGATTTAGATTACCTCGTTTAATTTCTCAGAAAAAAAACCCCTACTTATAAGAGAGATTCAATTATTTATTTTTATTTTTTTGGTAAGAAGATTCAATTATTTATTGTAATCTGATATAATGAACATTAAATTACTATATTAGGCTTTAGAAAAGAAGTAATAAATATCTTAAATTATTGGCAATACAGGAAATATATGTGACCAAATAACTTAATTGCTGTTTTATATTATTTATTTCTACTTTTTTTTTTTAGCAACATATTATTTATTTCTACTTAATTTATATTATTCTCTACTAGATGCATGTATATTAGGTCTGCAAAATTTAAGTAAGATAGATTCTAATGTATCAAGTAGGATTTCATTTTGTTTTTAACACCGATTAGAATCTCTTGATTATAAATCAAATTAGATTGTATGAGAAAAAATATGACATGCATTAATTATAGGGTCTCTATTAGTCAATTCAAATACAAAAATTAACCAGACTGGCAAAATTGGATTCTATTTATTTTCATACAAATTAAACCAGACTCCTACTTACAATTACACTTTCACCATGGACGAAATTATCTTATTTTGGATCTCTCAAGTTCCAATACTTATTGGTCCACTGCTCAACCTTTCTCTCCGCACTTTCTTGTTTCTTACGAAACTTCTTGAGCTCATAGTCTCCATAAGAAGGTGGCAAATCACAAGCCGCCTTGACACTCGGAGACATAACCAACGAGTCGTCCATGCACTGCCTGATCCGTCCACCATCAGTAATCGAACAAGCCATCGTCTCTGAACAAACCTCCGTGGCATTTTCAGGCACTGTCACATCCAACTTCATCAATTTCCCATAGCCTTGTAACACATACAACATGTAATCATACACATACTTCATCTTTAGGTTCTTCATCATGTACTCACTTCCTTGTCTCCCTATGATTTGTGCCTATATATATATAATGAATTTAAGACAATCACAAAAAGAATCATGGGTGATGACAGGTTATCACTGATCAGAAATTAGAAACTAGTCACTAGAATTTAAAATTATTGAAAATTTCAATATAGATATTAGATATTTTTGGTTACCTTTTCGGTGTTGTTGTTGCCCCATTCGACTGCAAATTTGAGGTCACCACATTTGTTGTTTTGTCTAATAGGCCAAAAATGCTTCATTGGGACCATACTTCGGAAGAAAAAGTCGTAGTACTCTGGTTTAACCAACAGAGTCATACTATCACACGAAAGTATATACTTTTCGCTCACCGACCATGCGTTTCCTTCTATGTAGATCTTATATCTAAATGTCCAAGTTCAAATCCAAAATGTTTACTAATATATTAAAAACAAACCTAATATTAATAAGATATACGTGATCTAGTGAATGTATCCTGCACATATACCTATGAGTACATTGATCTTCTAGGTTCGATCCTCTGAACCCTGCCTCTATCTCACTCCTCCAATCCTAGACAACATATGAGACAAGGTCACAATGAAATGATGAATCAATGAAAAATTTAAATCACTTTAGTACATGTTTGAGAATACCTGGACAAGATCACTATAGTACATGTTTTATTATTTGAGAATGCGGGTGACGTCATTAATTTCAAGTTTCATTAATTATTTGGTTTCAAACTTACATACACATTGAAACATGTATATATAGGAGACATATATGTAATACCTGGACATAGAGACGAACCATAGGATCATACTTGTCGGAGAAGTTACATCTCATAAGATCTCCTCTTATAGGAGAAACATGAGGGTTTCCTTTCCAATAAGCGTACGGAACTCTATCTTCCCATTTCACCTTTTTGTTCCCTTCTTTTAGTGCCACAGATAATTTATTCCACTCCTTTATATTCAGCTCAGGCCTAAAGAAAAGAATAGTCAATGTTTATGTCATTTGTTTGTTAATACGGGCCCATATACGTTCTTGACCAGATTTTAGAGATATTATTGTGATAATGTTGATGAAAAGTCATACCATCCCCAGAAGCTCCAATCAGGGAAAACTATGTCGTATGCATCACGGTGACCACAGTAGTGAAACAACGGCGGAGGAGGCCACGTATCCTTTCGTTTTTTCTTCAAGTCTCTTTTCCAAATGGCGGGTCTATCATGGCAGAGGAAGAGAAGCTCAAGGTCAGGGATTTGACCAGGATACATCCTTAGAAGCTGAAGTATTCCCCAGATTGTGAACACATCTCTTGTCTGAAATGCTTTCTCGTATTGATGAACGTACAATCTCCCTGACTTTATCACTATCCTGAAGTGAGCATTTGGTCTTGCTCTCTCTAGTGTTTCCCTTGTGATCCCTGTCTTTTGCCATACCTTTAAGTCTCGGTGGATCCACTTGAAGTAGTCAGGACATGTCTCCGAGGAAGAGATCGCTGGTTCGAACTTGGTTGGGTAATTTGAAGGACATGTTTGTGTTGTGTTGCTGTTGAGTGATGTGCAGTTTAATGGGATCTTGATGGCGATCTTGGGGATATCTGTAGTTGTTGTTGTTTTTGTGGGAGTGCTTTTTTTGGTGTTTCTTGTGAATATTGATGTCACTTGGAATTTATTCTCACCTAAAACAAACTTTTTAACGACACCACGTAAAATAATTTAAGATCCAACTTCGGAATACAAGTATATAAGTAGCAAAATATGAAATTATTTAAATGGGTTAAAGAGTAGAGAAAACAAACAAACACACACTGGTTACAATATATAATTCTCTTTAACGTGTCGTATGAGATATTGTTATATGTATAATTTATCATCAAGCCAAAAGAAAGAGGTTTATATATAGATATGACTGGTGGATCAAGAGAAAGAGAAAAATATATACCGCATACATCCAAGAGACAGAAGCACTAAGGAGGATGATGAAGAGGACGAAGATGAAGATTTTGGTGGTGAACAATGTCCATATCTTTGCTAGTTTAGAGCTTAAACAAGTTATTGGGGTTTGATGTCTCTGGTGATGATCTTCTGTGAATTGAGCCACTTGTGTGTTCTCTCTCATCGGACAAAACACAACAAGAACACAAGAACTAGAAAGAGATGAAGCAGAGCTCACTTATCATGGATCTCTTTTATGAGGTAGAAAATGGGTTGATTTAAGGGTTTGGAGGTCTAAATTAGTACAATTATATGTTTGATTTTTAAAAAAAAACAATTTTCAGCATGTGTTTTAAAAAGATCATGACTGATATTTAATTAGTGCTGGCTTATTTTATAAAGGCTTTAAGGAGAACCATAGCCAAAGCCTAACTAAGTCAAGTCAACCCACCTACGTATATATATTCCATGTTAATTAATTTATTAATTTTGGGAGAAAATATTCTTACAGTTGTTTCTTTTTGTCAATGAAACAGACTTATGGAGCCCGAGTGATCTCACAAAATTACCAACAATGAAAGAAATTATAAGTTACTTTTGAAAAAAAAAACTTTCTAGTTGAGATGAGATGAATGATTAAGAAATTTCTAAGAAAGAAAAAGAATATTCAATTGGTCAAAAAGATTGGCAGGATATTAGAAAAAAAGGTTTGCCATGATAGGCCAAGTTTAGGACTAGTTCCCACCTTATCTTAATATAACAATAGTGCCCTCCAAATTTCTGTATTTAATTCACTTTGACAACAAAATCACTTCATGCCAAAAATCGTTTAAATTTTTTTCACTTCTTCTTATTTATATACGAGCTAGAATGTAGATGTATTCGAAAGACTTACATATCTCTTCTGATAATCTAATTTAAAAGGATCAATGAGATGAGCATATAACAAGACCATAAACAAAGTATACTTTGAAAAGTATATTCGACAAATGGTTAATGATGATAGAAAAAAAAATCAAGGTTTATAAGTCAAATCAAGAGAGTATTGATCCTCCCACGACTGAACTATTTGGTTGCGGTTGATCTCGTCAACGAAGAAGGAAAAAACAAAACAATTTAAGGTTTGTTGGTAAGATTTTGAAAGTATTGGTTTTCCCACAACTCAACCTGACGAGTTAAATTAGCTTTTCTCTCAAGAACCTCTTTTAAAGCTAGAGGATCATAAGGAGGAAGCATCTCACAAGGAGACTCTTCACTAGGAGATATAATCATTGACTCCGCCTTAAAATCTCTCCACCTTTCCGTCGCGGGACACCCCATACTATCCGGCGTGATCTCCTCTGCATCTAACGGAATCTCCGGCTTAAATTTCAAGAGTGTTGCATACTCTTTGAGTAAATGAAACATATAGTCATACACATACTGCATATTCACCTCCTCTCTTATAAATCTACTTCCTACCTCTCCTATCTCACGAGCCTATACACAACAACAAACACAGGGTTAAATTGATACAAATCAGACGTAAAGATTAAAGATGTAAGAAATCTTTAGTTAGATATATGGACCTTGTCCTCGTGTGTATTGCCCCAATGTACGGCGAATTTGAGAGAAGTACACTTGGAATCGTCTCTGATTGGCCAATAATGTTGTAATGGCATCATTCCTCGTATGTAGAAATCGTAGAATCTTGGTTTTACATATAATGTCATTGAGTCACATGCCATTATGTATTTCTCGCTAACCGACCATGCCCATCCTTCTATATATATCTTGTATCTGTTTTAATTCCATAAAAGAAGAATCGAAGACTTATAGTAATTAAAAATAAAATAAAAAGTATAGTAATACTTTCTTTCTTTTTACCTATGAGTGCACTGGTTCTCTAGATTTGAGTTCTTGAATCCTTCTTTTGTTTCTTTATCCCAATCCTTTAAAAGCAACATTATTCAAATTCAGATAATCTATCACAAAACTTATATTTATATCATAATCTTTTGGAAAGTGAAATTTGGGAGAAACCTGAATATAGAGACGAGTATTCCACTCTTCATGTTCTGTAGCATTACACTTGAGAAGATCTCCTCTTCCAGGATCAACATAAGGATTACCTCTCCAATAAGCGTACGCCACGCGGTCCTTCCATTGCGTCATACTGTTCCCTTCTTTTATTGCCTCCAACGATTTCCCCCATGGTTTTACGTTCACTTCAGCCCTGGCTCATTAGAAGCCCAAATATTAACAAATCAGTAACAACAATAAGCCTTTTATCATCTTATTGGGCTGCTTACCAGCCCCAAAAGGACCAATCAGGGAAGACAATGTCCAAGCTTGCGTCATCTGAACAGTAACGGAAAACTGGAGGTGGTTCCTTCTGTTGACCAATAAAGTCAACTGATCGGACGACGGGACGATCATCAGCGTCGAACATTAGCTCGAGATCAGGTAATTTACCAGGGTACCACCGTAACAACTGTAAGATTCCCCACAGAGTAAATTCATCTCTTGTTTGTATTGACTTCTTATATCTCTTAACGTACGCCTTCCCGTTACGGATCACCAATCTAAAATGCGCCGTTCTACTCGCTTCTTCGATCATCCCTCTAGTTATCCCCGTTTGTTTCCATGGCCGTAGATCTTCATGGATCCAACGGAAATAAGAAGGACACGTGGATGATTTTGAACTGTTGTTGGGGTTTAATCTCGATTTGCGGTTTTGTGAGATAGGAGTTTGACTTGATTGGTTCTGTACGAAGTCGCATCCGTAAGGATTTGGTTCTTTTGTCTTTGTTGTTAGCTTTAAACCTGCAAAAGCATTCTATAAAACAAAACAATAAGACAAATTATGATTATGATTAACGTTAACTACTGCGATTTATATTAAAGATAAACCAAGAATGTAAGGTGATATTAAAACCCACGAAATCGAGATAGCCCAGTAAGTCTAAGATAGCAGCTGAAATGAATAGAACGACGATGAAAACAGTAGCCTTCACGATGCTTTTTCGAGGAAATGTCACCGTTTTATTATGTTGGCCGTCGTTGTTATTCATCTTCATGCTTCTGTTTTGTGTTTATGTTGATGCACGAGTTTATGTAATAAAAGATTAACGAGAGAGCCGAGAGGATACATAAAAGGAGAATCAACAGAAACGCAACACAAAAGTATGAAGATAACAAAAAAAAAAACATGATATGACATCAAACTCATATATTTATTCCCTAAAACATACAATAAAGAAGTTTATTGTTTATAAGTAAGAGATGCATGTGATGTAATACAGGTCTAGAGATTTTGTTTTATGTTAATAGTATTTGTATAGACATTTTGTTTTAAGTGACGTATTATTTATTAGTATTTGTTTCCAGTAACATTAAATGGTATTAACATGGCACGGTCTAAGAAGTCAATATTTTCTAACTACCTCCAACTACGAGAGTGGACGTGCCAAATTGCACTTTTAGTTTTAGTAAGTACAACAAGATCAATAATGTAAGATGCACTTGATAATTAGGCACATTCCAGTCACTAACTCTTATCTTTGTCCATATAAGCCATTTTAAATTGTTTTTATTGACTTCTTTAAAGATAGCAAACACTAGTTAAACACACAAATCAAAGTTTTATAAGGTATGCGATATATTAATAACTGACGCTGTGAATGTGATTAGGCCTTTTCTGAAGTCATGCTTTTCCCACTTAGACATAACAATTTTACCTTCATCCCTATTCAGATGGAAACAGTTGGTTAAGATCGGTTTACGTCCATGGTTTGGATTTTGGAAGATATCATATCAGTGTTGGTTATAGGTAGGTGTTGTGTTAAGTGTTAACATCTCCCCTAATTTTTTTGTAAAATCAAAAGAGCTTCATTAAAAGTTACTAACTTCTATGCTTGATGTCTAGTGAGTAGTGACTTAGTTTAGTAATGGAACTTAAACTATGATATCTGTACAGTTGTACTAACGCTTCCGCATCATATAGAATGATAGAAAACAAATGTGTATTTACGGAGCGAATCTCGGAGTAGTTTGGATCAGTTTAGTCTTTTTGGAAAACAAATCCTGTCAGATAGCTTTTGGATCTTTCCTAAAAACCTCTAAATAAAGAATATGAATCGAGCCCAATAAATTAGGCCCATCTTATACGGCACGTCTTATACACGCGCTCCTACAAACATGGATAATATCCACGCGCCAATAGAGTGCGTGGGGTCACAACAACTCAGTATCTTATCTGTCTCCAGCGTGTCTTCCTCCACGTCACGCTTTCGTCCGACATATTATTATTTAAACAGAAAAACAATTTACTAATGAAAACAAATTGACATTTGCTTACGTGGCATATGTTTAACCGCATTACCTGTCTGTCGGCAAGCTGAATTTTTGTGTTCGGCTGCATCGCAGTTCACGTGGATACACAACAAATGGATTTATAACCGTAGGATCTGATGCCTTTATATATCAACGGATAATAAAATAAGGTATTTTTAACCCCAAAAAAACGCGGCTAATACGTATAAACATCTTTCTGTTGCTTGGAAATAATATCTTCAATTTTTCATATTTCGTTTTTAATTTGGTTTTCTTTTTTCCTCTCTATTTCTTCGGCTGAGAGGCGGCGACTATGGCGGAGGAACAGAAGATAGCGTTAGAATCAGAATCTCCGGCGAAGGTTACGACTCCTGCTCCAGCAGATACACCGGCTCCAGCTCCGGCAGAGATTCCGGCTCCAGCTCCAGCTCCGACTCCGGCTGATGTCACGAAAGACGTTGCAGAGGAGAAAATTCAAAACCCACCTCCGGAGCAAATTTTCGATGACTCCAAAGCCCTTACTGTTGTTGAGAGTAAGTTAATTTCTCTTAACGCATGTAATTATGGATTCTGTTCTCTGATAATCTTCTGCTTTGACGAGGAAATATTGGTTTTGGGGTTAACTTGGTTCTGTATTTTAAAAATTAGGTTTTATTGGTTATTAGGATTGGGTTGCTCCAGAGATAGAATTTGTCATTGAAATACGATTAGAGTGCACAGTTAAATTCGAATTCGTTTCGATTTAAAGTCTCGAGATTGGTAAATTTAGTTTTGTTGTGATGTATAATTCAATGTATATGGTCATTAAGCACCCAAAAATTGTAGCTTTATGTTCATAACCATGCATATGTTTTGTATGTGTTTGCTTGTGACTCTCTTCTGTGGCAATTTTGCTGGTTATGTTTGAAATTTTAACGGAATGAATTTTTTTACAGAACCTGTAGAAGAGCCTGCACCGGCGAAACCTGCGTCTGCATCGCTCGATAGAGGTGAGCTTAAACAAAATTGTGTGACTTCTTTCTGGATGTAATGTTTGTTAAAGTTTCTGAGTTCCATTGTTTGGTTTGTAGATGTTAAGCTAGCTGATTTGTCAAAGGAAAAGAGATTGTCTTTCGTCAGAGCGTGGGAAGAAAGCGAAAAGAGCAAAGCAGAGAACAAGTAAGACATTTTATTTTATCGTCACTGGTTTTAGGTTTTGGCTTTTTTATGTTCTTTGCCTGATTTTGCTGACTATTGACATGAAACAGAGCTGAGAAGAAGATTGCAGATGTTCATGCTTGGGAAAACAGCAAGAAAGCAGCTGTCGAAGCGCAACTCAAGAAAATCGAGGTATAATAAACTTAGCAATAGAGAGGTGAAACGGTTTTAATGTGATTGAGAAGTGAAGTGTTAATTTGTGAGTTTTTTCTCAATGCAGGAGCAACTAGAGAAGAAGAAAGCAGAGTATGCAGAGAGGATGAAGAATAAGGTTGCAGCGATTCACAAGGAAGCAGAAGAGAGAAGAGCAATGATTGAAGCTAAGCGTGGAGAAGACGTTCTTAAAGCAGAAGAAACGGCTGCTAAATACAGAGCCACTGGAATTGTTCCAAAGGCAACTTGTGGATGTTTCTAATCTTGAATTTGCGAATCAAAGTTTCAAGACTTCGTAACTGTAAAGTGTAATCAAATTTCTCTGTTCTCTTTAATGGCTTGTAATGTTGTTTGTATATTGATTTTGTGTGTGACAATCAGAGTGAAAAATATGTTTCATTGTTTTCTTTCCGCAATTTTCTCAAGCATTGTCACATCACATCATGGAGAGAAGATTGATGACTCAAGTCATTAAGAATATGAGGAGATTTTCTAAAGTTCTTCAACTAATAACAGTAGCTAATGGACCAAAAGAAATTCGAAGGACGGGATCCTAAGTTCAGTTTGTTTATAACGTATTTTTGAATGTAACACTTAAATTTAATTTCGTTTAAATTATAACAATTTTCTTCGAAAATTATTTGTGAAAAACATTAAAAGCTAACGAAATGTGAGATTTACAATACATGAAAAAATGTTGAACTAATAACACAAAACTTACAGACTAAAAGGACATGATGCTAAATCAGTTTTATTTTTACATCTTTAAATTAACACTTATGTCTAAAACATATTTCAAAATAAAAACAGTTTTAATAGTAAAAAACTTTGAGTTAAAAATGAAAACAATTTACTAATAATATTACTTGTGAAAAACCTTAAGTGTTAAATTTTGAATATGTGAAAACGTGTTAAATTTAATGAAATCACAATACTTACAAACAAAAAAAGACGGAATGCTAAATCCGGTTCTTTTACGTAACTAAATTAGTTTACACAAAATTTAAAAATTTAATACATATCCAAAATTTAAAAATTAAATAGTAATTTAAAAAATATTAGTTTTAAAATAATTAATAAAAGAAAAACAAGTGTTAAAAAGGAAATAATTTATCAAATATATTAAACCTAAAACACCGCTTAGGGGTTTGGATGTTGTATCCAATTAGTTTACACAAAATTTAAAAATTTAACATTTATTCAGAAAAAGAAAACCATAAAGTTTTAATAGTAATATAAAAAATGTAAGTTTAACAACATTTTTTAAAAACAACTAGTGTTAAAAATCTAAATAATGTGTAAACCATAATGAACCTAGAACACCATTTAGGGGTTTGAATGTTGTATCCAATTAGTTTACATAAAATTTAAAAATTTAACACTTATCCAAAAAAACAAAATCTTAATTTTAATAGTAATATAAAAAATATTGTTTAAGAAAAAAAAACAAGTGTTAAAAATCTAAATAATGTGTAAACCATATTGAACCTAAGGGGTTTGGATATTGTATCCAATTAGTTTACACAAAGTTTAAAAATTTAACACTTATTCAAACTAAAAACCTTAAAGTTTTTATAGTAATATAAAAAATATATCTTTAAAAACTTTTTTTTTTACTAAAAGAACTAGTGTGTATAGTAAAAAAAACTTTGAATTAAAATATAAAAAGTGAATATTTAAAAATGAAAATTAAGATGGGATAGAAATTGACCTGACTAATAATCTGATGGACTATCATGGGCTGAATTTCCTTTTCTTATTGTTGGGCTTCGTATGGTTTTGAAGATTGCAATCCAACCGTTAGTTTCTCCGCCACCGTGACTGAAAACAAATCCTATAATCCCCGATCAAAATTCACCGCCTCTATCGCCATCTCCGTCGTCAGTTGCCGTTTATACTGCAAATTCCTCTCAAAATCTCCGGTAGATTTATCAAGACGTGATGCTTCTGAAATGTCTGACCAGACTTGATCTTCTTAATTCGTCGCGTACTAACGGCTATGTGAACAGAGCCGAATCAGAAATCACCACTGAGCGTTGGCGTTAATATCTGGAATGATTCTAAACGAAGAAGAATATGTATCATCTTCCATCACGACGCTCTTCTCTTTTCTGGTCTGGTTAATAAAAGAATATGTTCTCTAATGTGTTAGCCGTTAGGGATTCAAGTTTCCTTTTTTACTTTCTGTTTTTCCTTTTTTCAAAAACTCTTATGTTGTTAATTTCCTTTTTTCACTTCTCGGTTTATTTGGCAATTACTAAACCATCAAAAATTAATTTAATTTAGTTACTTAACGGTCACGTAACCTCTGTTCACTAAAAAATCAGAAGACCCAAAAAGAAGCAAAATTTGAATATTTTCTCTTAGATATTAGGCTTTCATAAGATAAGAATTAAGAAACCATATATTGAGACATGACCAACATGAGTCTGTGTGTAGCTCTTCTCTTCCAATAAGCTCATATCATCATCGCTTATCGGAAAATTAAGCAGAAGTTGAAGAGCAGAGTCTGTTTAATTTTAGTTACGTAATCGTCACGTAGTCTCCTCCATTCGCCATTAATTAGAATTCTAGTTTCCCTATCTAAAGGATTTGACTGTGGTTCTAACTTTGTTTCTTTGTAGTAGAGTGTTAGGGTTTGATCATGTTCTTTTTATAAGGCGTACAAAACATAAGTCTATAAATGTTTTTATAACCTAGCTTCTCATTCAATTCTCACAAAATGTTAGGATTCATTCGAAGTTTTTGTTCTTGATCTACAATTTTCTCAAGCATTCTTATAGCGAAAGAAACGTCTGCTAAATACAGAGCCATTGGAATTGTTCCAAAGGCAACTTGTGGATGTTTCTAGTCTTCAATATGCAAATTTCTTTATTCTCATGTAATGTTGATTGTATATTGATTCTGTGTGTGAAAACATGAGAATGAATGGTTAATTGTTTAATGTTCTGCAATTTTCTCAAACATGATCAAATCATAAAAGAAAGGGTTGATTAAGTACTTCAACTAACTAATGCTGATTTACATAGATACTATATCCCTACTTATCATCACTAAAAACCAAAAGGAAGCAAAGTTTGAATCTTTTTCTTAGATATTAGGCTCTCATAAGACTAGAATTTGGAAACCATGGAAACAAGACCAATAGGAGGAGCCTGTGAGTAGCTGTCAATGTTCTCTTCCAAGAAGCTCATATCATCATCGCTTATAGGGAAATCAAGCAGAAGTTGAAGAGCAGAGTCTGTTGAATCATCTTCAAGATCATTTGAATATGGAGAATAATCTGAGCCATGAATCGCCACAGTAACCTCTTTCCCTCCCCAAGAATTTGTTGAGCTCTTCAGAAGTGCAGATGAGGTCGATGTTGCCCTCGAGCAAGGGCTTTGACTAGTAATAGTTGATTCATCTAATGGAGCGAGATTCCTGAAAGCTTCACCAATCTCGGAATTCCAAATGCGTAAGAAGTGATCACATTCAGTTTTTACTACACCAGAGTAAAAAGAAGGGCTAAAGAGCATTGATTCTCTAGAAAGCCTTGCCTCAGCTTCAACCCTAGCACTTTCCCATTGAGCCATGTGGCGAGTTGTTGGTGAAGATGGAGCTTGTTTAGCTAACCCATATGAAGGTAATGGCTCATGAGTTCTGGGATCAAGACCCATAGATAAAAGACGTTTCTTCAAATGAGTGTTCCATAAGTTCTTGATCTCGTTGTCTGTTCTTCCTGGAAGCTGTGCTGCAATAGCAGCCCACCTGAGGAAACAAAAAAAAGCAGAATTCAGACAATGAAGAAGAAGATAGCTAGAGTAGAGAAGGAAGGTGGAGAAGCAAAGTAAAAGACCTGTTGCCGAGAATGGCATGAAGCTGGATAACAAGTTTCTCTTCATCAGCAGTGAAAGGACCTCTCTTTATGTCTGGTCTCAGATAGTTTGTCCATCTCAGCCTGCAACTCTTCCCACAGCGAAGTAAACCTGTTTCACCATGACCGACAAGAAAGTTATAAAGATTAAAGCTTTTCTCTATGTAATCTCTGAAGAACCCCAGTTAATGGAATTTTCTCCAAAGGGAACAAAACCTTAATAAATGAGATAACTTTCCTTCTCCAACAAGTCAAAGAACCATAGTTATGGAGTTTCTAGTAAAAATGTTGATGTAAAGATGAAAACTTTCCCCGAAATCTCCTCAAGAATCTAACAAAAACGAAAGAGGAAGAAGAATATGAAGTTTACCAGCAAGTTTAGGAAGTGTTCTCCAGCTTCCATGTCCATTTTTCTTGATATGCGCAACAAGAACCTCATCTTCTTCAGGCGTCCAAGGACCTTTCTTCAAACCAATCTTGTCACAACAAGGTGTTCTTCCCATTTGTTCCTCACCCCACTAACAAGCAGCGAAAGACTCTTTTTGAATTTCTTTCGGTTTTGAAGAAGAAGAAACACAGAAAGACAAAACTATTGAACAGCTAGTAGACTTTTAGACTCATAATAGGAGAGACAGAGAAAGCACAAAGTGAAAATAAAGAGAAGAAGATAGGAATCAAAGAGAGAATTTTAGAAAAAAGGGAAAAATGATAAATGTATTTGGTCTGGTCTGGTTTTAACGTCGTCTAGATGAAATAAAAAGCCAAAGGAAGCAATGAATTTACGATCTATATATGATGATTCTTTACATTTTTATACTTATATTTGATGGATGGGAAACAAAGTAAAAAAAGTTTGAAATAAATACGATTGTGTGTTGCTATAGAGACACGAAAAAAGGACGATCAGCGAGCTTCGAGCCGGCCCTGACCATTTATTACACGCAAAATTCGTACAACATTTATTAGATTTGTATTTAATGTTCATGACAGCAACTACAGGTCTCCTTCAGAAACAAAAAATCATGATTGCAAATATTTTTCGATTTTTTTTCTTCTCTTTTCGTGAAATGCAAATCTAAAAGAATCCTATCTACTATTGAAATGGTAAAGGTTTTTGAGCTTTCGAAAACTTTTTTGTTTTTGTGAATTGGGAACATATTTTATCAAATTTGAAGATTGATATGAGTCATATGACCAAAATTTTGATGTCGAAAACAGCTAAGGCAAAGTAGTAAATAAGTGGGCTAGGATTCTCAGGGATTCAAATTGCAAGAAACAGGAAACAAAAGAGCATTGATGGCGGATAATACGAGACATCCTCCTTCTTTAGCCGGGAAATAATAAAGAGAGACCAACATTTATTGTTATTTATCTTAGAATTGTTTTTGAACAAGTTAATAAAGAAAGGAGCAGAAGTGGAAGTAATGGAGATGACAGTGACTTGTTGTTGTAGTAGGAGCCGAAGGACATGAAATGTGATGTGACAAACATGTTTTAATGAAATTATAAACTAAAAAAACGAATAAATTGTTCATAAATGAACCATGGCTATTTATGCATATATTTTCTTTTCTAATCTGTGAGTTATTTTTGTCGAAGTTTCTGTGCTGAGCTATTTACTTCAATTTCACTATTACTTGTTTTCTTATAAAAAAGATTACAGAGTCACGAAACAATCCAATAAAATGTAGACACGTATTATGGGTAGGCTTAGGGATCACAAAGAGTCAAAGAAACAGAAGAAGATACTGTTGTGTAAAGACCTTGCAGACACTCAGTGGGGTCCATTTATATATATATGTCGTAAATGTAGTCAGCTACAAGTCAAAGCCGTAGTTTTCATATTAATAATTTTCCGTTTTCCTTTTTTTTTTGAATGTTTGTTGTTTCATAGATATGCTTCTTTTTCTGCTACATATGTTTCATATATTTTTATTTCATGAAAGAATTAAATTCATCATATCTATTCATCAACTAGGGAGAGATCTCCACAGGATTCAGATTTACATGATTTATGTTTAATAACCCAAATAAATAAATAAACACGTGAAAACTATAATTTCTCAATGGATATAACACTATAAAACAAGATTGGTTACGGTTCAAACATTTTGACGAAAATAGCTTAATACCAAACTAGAATAATAAGCATGTGGAAGAAAATATTTTGGAAAAATCAAAATAATTCCGTGGAAGCAAAAATTAAGAAGTGCAACTTTCATGATAAATAGATCCTAAATAGGATAAAGCCCATAATTCCAAACAGAGCCCAACACGAAAATAAAAAAGAGGAGAGTCATACGTTCTATCTTTATTACTAACCAAGTCAAAGGGAGTCTCATAATAAGTGCAGCGTAAAGAGGTTTCCATAGAACCAGATAACAAGTGTCTTTAAGAGAGATTAGGAACCAAACCACTGAGTAACGAGTCTTTACATGAACCGCCAAGTACTAGTTGCCTCATCTCCTCCCCTCGAGCTTGAGAAACACCTGAAATATTGGGCACACTGGTCTTAAACATGCAATATAGCTTTTTGATTTTAAATGTTGTTTTGACAAGTTAAGCCTAAGAGAGAGGATTCGTCTTACTCTTACCATTTTAACCATCTTGTACCTCTCATTGGGTGGAGACACGTTTCATGCACAGTTACAAGTTTACTGACAGTAGATTGCTTGATCGATATTAGAAGGAATTGGTTTGATTTCGGTCCCAAGTTCTTGCTCAGTCTGATACCTGTTTTCAAAACATGATAAATGACTAAGAAAACTTTAACAGAATAGAAAAACCGGTTAGAACATTGAAAAGAAGGAACGACATACATTTTGAAACGGTCCTCATAAGTTACCAAATTCACAGCCAATCCAAGGTGTCCAAACCGTCCTGATCGACCCACCTGAACATTTCGCAACATGAGTTAAAATGAACATGTAAGAAACTAGATCACAAACCAGTTTTGTTTCGACTAACCCTGTGTAGATATGACTCAGAAGTCCTAGGAAAATCAAAGTTGATCACGACATTCACAGCTTGAATGTCAATTCCTCGAGTAAACAGATCTGCAGTCATTTTCCAATAAGCCAGATCATCATCATCATAATCTACACTTGGTCAATGTTCAAAGTACATGCTAAAAAACACAAAGCTTACCAGTGCAAACGAGATTCCTGCAAGCACCATTGCGGAACTCGTGGAATACTCTGTTCCTGTGGTCTTGAACCATCTTTGCATGAATGTAGAAGCATGAATAACCAAGTTCTGTGATTTTCTTAGCCAACAGCTCCACGCGATTGACAGAGTTGCAAAAGATTATCGATTGATTTATTTGCAGCTGGGATTGAAAAACCATAACCACTTTAGAACATCTAAATCAAGCCCCTCATAATTCTGTAGTTACAGGGATAAATCTAGACATCTGACCTTAGAGAAAAGTGTGTTGAGGCAGTGAACCTTCTGTCTTTCTTCGACAAAAGCATAATATTGCGTGACACCCATAAGCGTGAGTTGATCCATGAGATTGATAACATAGGGCTTCCGGAGATGTCGATCCTTAAAAGCCTTAACAGTGACAGGGAATGTGGCGGAAAACATCAAAAACTGACGATTTTGGGGTAGAAACTGTATCAATTCCTCTAGAGAAGGTTGGAATTCTGCAGACAAAAGCTTGTCGGCCTGGAGAAATCATTTTTAAGGAGTCAGAAACTTTGAAGCTTATGACACAATAAAACAAAATAAACTCAGGTGAATATAACAACACACAAGAAAGATCTTCAAAATTCACCAAAGTAAGGGGTAAATGACTGTTAACAGTAGTAAGTATAACTATGCATATGTATAGAGGATGATAAAGTCAAATTTTGAGTCTTTGACAGAGAAAACTAAAGAATAAATTAAGAAAAATTCCTTCTAGCAGTAATCCTACAGTTTGTTCATCATCAATTTTTAGCAATAAAGACATGAGGAACATACACTGCAGGAGCCATACCACAAAACGAAGATATACTTAAGATCTAGATATTAGGAAAGCAATCAGGAGCTCACCTCATCCATTACAAGCATCGCACAGTCTTTCAAAACACAGACACCCTTTTTTGTAAGATCCAATATTCTTCCAGGAGTTCCAACCAGCAGATGCACAGGTTGATGTAATCGCATAATATCATCTCTCAGACTGGTACCGCCAGTGGTGACCATAACCTGGATATTCAAATATTTGGAAAGCTCCTTGCAAACTTGTGATGTCTGAAGGGCCAGCTCTCGCGTTGGAACTAGAATCATGGCTGCATATAAAAAATAGAACAAGTGGTTCAAGGACAAACACAAACAGTCAACTGATCACTTATCAACTCAACAGGGAAAAAGAAGTATACCTTGAATAACATTGTTATTTGGGTCAATTTTCTCGAGGACTGGAATGCAGAAGGCACCAGTCTTTCCTGTACCGTTTTTAGCTCTAGCAAGAATATCACTACCAGTTAAAGCAATTGGAATGCTCTCTTCTTGAATTGGAGATGGCTTCTCAAAACCCTTCTCATATATTCCCTTTAACAGATCTCTTTTCAGAAAGTAATCTTCGAATTCATTTCCCTTTGTAGCTGTCACATCCTGCAGACAATATGGAAGACATTGCTCAACACGAGTTTATTCAATATCCTCAATATTCATAATTCCTACACAGAAAAACTCAGAAGAAAGCAGCCATACCGCTGTCTGATAACGAGTATCAGGAGGTGGTAGCCTTAACGTAGCCTTCCAGTCTTGACCACTGAGAGTAACAGAGAATCCATGAGCACACTAAAGAGATATAACTTAACCTCAAAATAACACATACATCTCTAACAGCACAAATCATTACTCAATGCAAACAAAATCATTCATAATAATTACTCCAGCATCATAATTTGCAACAAGACGTATTCAGGAACAAGAACTTACTTAGCATCGCTGCTAGCTTCGGGCTGGGTCGTCTGCTGAACCACCTCATTAGCGTTACTAGCGTTTCCAGGAAGCTGAGGGCGTCTTGACCACTGTTGCTGCTGCTGTTGTTGTTGATGTTGTTGCTGGAGTTGCATCTGCTGAGGGTTCTGAGAATAACCGCGTTGAACATACTGCTGATCTTGAGGTGGTTGTTGCTGCCGATACGACTGATGATAATCTGGATTCGGAGGCGCACCACGACCCGTTCCAACACCCGGTGGATATCTTCCTCTGTTAGTATTCATCACAAATCTCTCTCGATCTCGAAAACTAGACACAGACAAACCCTAAATCTACCGAAATACCTTTTACAAAACTACAAAGAATAGAACGAAAGAGTCTGCGATAATCTGGAGAAACAGAATGCTTGTGTAAAACCTAGGGTTTAAAGAAACTGATCGTGGAACTCAGGGCAAGATCGGGAATGTTCAAATAAAAAACCACAAAACCGGTCCGCCACAGAAGAACGGAGAAGAAAGCGAATCGAGAGTTCCGATTGGAATTACAACAATCTAAAGAAGAAGAAGAAGAAGAAGAACGAAAGAGAGATTAAGAAAAAATTTCGTTTGAGTGGGTTGGGTTACAGGAAACTAGAGAAAGTGACGAATACACTCGCCGGCGTCTTTTGTTAGGGCGTCAATGGATTTTCTCCTCTTTCTTTTTTTCAGACTCTCACTATTTATCAAAATGGCCTTTTATGTTTACGTTAAATAAATACATGACCCATAAGCTTTATATTATTTACAGTATAACTCGGATTTACTTTTCTTTCAGGTATTCACCCCATGTTGTATTGTTTTTGTCATTTTAGACCCCCAGATTCTTTGCCCTTTGATTAATGATATCTAACAAAACAAATTATGCTTATGATTATTAAAAGCTATGCTTAAAAGGCAGTCTTGTGATGTTAGATTAGGTGTTACTTATTTTGTATAAAGATCCTTATAATTGTGTATATGAATTAATAACATCTTAAAATCGGAGGCTAACTATATATAAACTTTGCACCTAATCCCTTGGTTTACACGATATAATTTAGAAAGCAAAACAAAAATAAGTGTTAAATAAAATAAAATATAGCCAGAAATAGATTTAGAATGTAGAAGAACATTTTAAGGGCTCTCCTCATTTGAATCTCAACCATCAGAAGAAAATTTTACCCCTAAAAATCTCAATCCATGATTTTGATATAATAAAAAGGCAGAGAGCTCATAGATGATGGCAAAACAAACCTTGATTCGTGTCTAAACGAACAACAAAAAGAAGAAGAAAACTTTTGATCCATCTTCCAACTCTTTCGTAATTTGAAAGAAGAAGAAGAAGAGATACCAATGGCGGCGTTTACAGGGACAACAGACAAATGCAAGGCGTGTGACAAGACGGTATACGTTATGGACTTGATGACTTTGGAAGGAATGCCTTATCACAAGTCATGCTTCAGGTGCAGCCATTGCAATGGCACTCTCGTGGTATCTATCTATCTTCCTTTTCCTCCATTGTTCCCTCATGAAAAAAAAAACACAAAGAGAACATCTTTCTTCTCCTTTTCAGATATGTAACTACTCATCCATGGATGGAGTTTTGTATTGCAAGACCCATTTTGAACAGCTCTTCAAAGAATCTGGAAATTTCAGCAAGAATTTCCAAACAGGTTGCTAACAAATCCTCTGTTTTCTTTGCTCTGTTTTTTATTAACCTCTCTTGAAAAGCTAACAATCTTTGCTACTTTCTCTTCTTGGTCTTTTACAGCTGGAAAGACCGAGAAATCGAATGATGCGGTAAGCACATAATTCATCAACATTCCTCTGTTTTCTCTTTTTGTTTTCTAATCTGATTTCTTGGTGTGATCATTTGCATAGACGAAGGCTCCAAACAGGTTATCATCCTTCTTTAGCGGCACACAAGACAAATGTGCAGCTTGTAAGAAAACAGTTTATCCTCTAGAGAAGATGACAATGGAAGGAGAATCTTACCACAAGACTTGCTTCAGATGTGCACATAGTGGTTGTCCATTAACACATTCTTCATATGCTGCTCTCGATGGCGTCCTTTACTGTAAGGTCCACTTCAGCCAGCTTTTCCTTGAGAAAGGTAATTACAATCATGTCCTCCAAGCCGCGGCTAACCACCGTCGCTCGACGGCTGAGGAAGACAAAACCGAACCCAAAGAAGATGAAGCAAACCCTACAGAAGAAGAAACTTCTGATGCAGCAGCTGAAGAACATGAATCCTAAGAAATATCCGGGAGTTCCTTTTGTGAAATATATATAATCATAAATTGTTAAAGAGATAATTTCTTAACTAATGCAATGAAGTAGACTCAAATTTTGTTTAGTTTCTTCTTATGGAACTATATATTATTCTGTTTGTAAAGTAATTATATTCAAGTTTATGAGTAATTACCAAAACATCTCATAAAAGTTTTTGTTTATCTAAGAGTATATGTTCGACATTCAAACGATAATCCTCTCATTAAATTACTACATTTTTGGCTTATTATTCTCACACAAAAGAAGATTCAGAATTCTGAAACTTGCTTGCGACTAAAGAAACAACCAGAAGGAGTTTCTTGATGCGGAAGTAAAGCCAACCTCACAGGACTTGAAGCTCCTTCTTCCACAGACAAGACTCCAGTCTTGAAGTTCATATCTGTCTTAACAAATCCAGGACACACAGCGTTTACGCGAAACTCGGGATGTTTCTTCGCCAGGACCCTCGTGTAACCATTCAAACTTGCCTTTGAAACCACATAAGCCGACATAAATTTAGCCCAGTTTTTTTCCTTAACTGTACCTTCTTTGAAATCATTGAGAAGTTGGTTGATCACTTGGTCGATTCTTTCCTCAGTGAGATTCTCTGCGTCGCTCAGGATTCCTTTTGCCCATTCGTTTAGTACATTCTGGTAAACAATAATCAATTGTAACATAAATAGTGTTTCTTAGCCAACAATACATCTCTCAAGCTTCCTTGATATCTAATCTTTTCTTACTTACCTTTAGTTGACCCATGGAGGATGATACATTGACGATTCTTGGTGAATCAGATAACTTCAAAAGAGGAATAAACGCCTCACACATTCTCTTTGGTCCATAGTAGTTTATCTTGATGCATTCTTCAGTTAACTCATAAGTCTCCGTGATGATTTCATCCCACTTGAAACCTTCCTGCCATGTCGAATATAACAAGAAAACATTTAAATACTTCACAGAAGATCATCAATACTAATAATATCATGAAAGTAATTGCTTGCAAAATAATCACAAAGATTATCTCATACTTTCCCTGCCCCAGCTCTTAAAGCTTCAGCATCAGTGATTATACCACCAATCCCTGCATTATTGACCTGTAAAGCAATCATTCTAGTCAAAACCACGTTTGAAACTGTAAAGTCTAAGACCTGTTTCAGAGTAAACTGATCAAAGAGAGTTTACTAATAATGCCTACCAAGATATCGAGTTTCCCAAATTGGGTTTTCACAAACTCAGCAAGAGATGTGATACTAGCAGGATCAGCGACATCAAGCTGATGAAAAAGAAGGCTTTGATCAGAAATCTCAAGCTCTTTCTTCAGTGTCTCAACAGCTTCAAGTCCTCTGTTTTCGTCTCTAGAGGTCAAAACAACTCTAATCCCTTCACTAGCTAATTGTCTGCATATCTCAAATCCAATCCCTCTGTTTGCTCCAGTAACTACAGCATATCTACAAAAACCATTAAACAATCTGAGAAAATCAGAACCAAACTCACTAAGATTACAGACTAAATCAAGAACTAAGAGAAGATTTAAGACATACCTTGGAGTTTCCTCTGCCATTTTCGAACCTTTTTATTTCTGGGTTTTAGACAAAGAATATCAATAATTGGCGTTTCTTTTTTTCTTATGCGCATGCAGTGAATGCACAGAAACCATACGAAGAAATGTGGAGGCAAACGAAGCCACGTAGCTCAGAAATTGATGTTCATGGGAGATTAGACTTCTAATCCGACGCCGTTGTTTTAGTCTTGCATTATTTAAAGTTGAACATGTTAGTATATTTACCTGTGACGTCGATTTTCATAATTTACAGTTTTTTTTTCTTTTTCTTGCATTATATTGACACATATTTGAGATAACTAAAGTTATTATATTTGTTTGGAACAAAACGTTAATAAAGGCAATTTGTTTTCGTTAATAAAGGCAATTTGTTTGGAACAAAACGTTACTGATGATAGTTATCATATTTGGGCGATGGTTAATTACAAACTTACAAGTTATTATAATTTATTTTAGAGAATATTATATTGTGAGACACTTTTAAAAAGTTATTTGTCGATTTAGGCATTTTTAAGTTATGAGACACTTTTGTTAGACAAAATTCTCGATTTGCCCTTTAACTATATCTCTCCTACATTTACGCTAACAATTCTTCTTATTATAATTCTCTCTCTTTCTCGATACAATTCATCTCTCTCTCTCTTCCCCCCCTCCAATTCAATCCATCTCCCCCAATTCAATCCATCGGTTCACGGTAATTTCACAACAACAAAACAAAATCTTTTTTCTTTTCTCCTTCCTCACTCCAAAAACAAAATTTCACAATCAATCAATTGTTGTGAACCAAGCTTCTCGCTCAAATTGATTCTTCATATCTTCTTTCTTATGGCGACATGAGTTAGAACGTTATCGACCGCTTGATCAACATCACCGGCGCTTCTGACGTCGTCGTCGTTCATAAACTCAAGGTGATTTGAGTTTACTCATCTCCATTCATGTTTACTTTTGTCTTGCTTCGTGATTCTTCGTGTTTTTGAGGTGTCATAGTCTGGTTTTGATGTTATTGGAAGTTTCTAGAATCGGTATAGTGGAAAGTTTGATGTGACGAGATGCAGGAAGTTTCAATGTTGCAGAAATTTGAAAAATTGTTGTGAGATTGTGGATTTGATTGATTGTGGAATTGAAATTGTTTGGAATTGAAGGTATAAACTAACCTTAACTCTTATGATGAAATTAGATTGATTTGAACGATTTATTCAGACTTTGATTTTGCTAGTGGAGAGTATTAGCGTCAATTTACACATATATAGTATTTGATTGAGACACATTTATCTCTT
>Ga0041059_1000342_pt1 | contig 33918 bp, 40 predicted proteins | sample AraColnosormetaG_FD_56232 | JGI IMG/M metagenome (GOLD analysis project Ga0041059, IMG submission 56232) | Arabidopsis roots microbial communities from North Carolina, USA - Col MF nosort | ecosystem: Host-associated > Plants > Roots > Unclassified | place: USA: North Carolina | collected...
TAATTGTTGTTGTTTAGCTTACCTTTTGTTCTTCTCCGTATAAGTTCAATATCTGCGAATCCACAAATCTGGATTCACACCTGAGAAGTTTGTTAATCGGTACATCTCTAGATTTTTGCAATCGGAGATGGAGATCGAATCCGTCGCAGCTGGTTCTTGTTCCAAGGAGAATCAAATGATCTACAAGGAATGGTTCGAATTCTCCGATTCAGGTCTCGTTTCATGTTCATTTTGTTGTCTTGTGTTCTTCAGTCTTCGATTCTCGTCTTCACTATATGCGCTAAAAGCTTATTCTCTGTTTGGTGTAAATGAGCAGACGGCGATGGCCGTATTACTGGTAACGATGCGATCAAGTTCTTCACTATGTCGAATTTGCCTCGTCCGGAATTGAAGCAGGTAAGGATTTTGTGTTGAAATTTATTACGTTGCTTACTTGTGGAACCTTTATTAATGGCCATTATAATGATTGACCAAGTTCATTTGGGGATGGAGTTGTATTAATGAGTTAAGAGGAAACACATAGGTGAATGCTTGAATGGTTTTGAGTTCTAGGTTTAATGGAGTTACAAATAACAAGCCCTTGCGATCATGCTTAATTGCTCACTTGGCAAAGCATTTGAAGCCTTTTGTTGATTCATTTAAGTTGTCTAAGAGGTGCTAACTGTGAGAAGCTTATGCTGTTTCTCTTCTGGTTTGTTGATAGATCTGGGCTATTGCAGATTCAAAGAGACAAGGGTATCTTGGTTTCAAAGAGTTTATTGTTGCCATGCAGGTTTAGATCCAGTTTATATCTCACATTTATATGTCCATGTCTCGCTGTGAATCTAATGTGTTGTTATTTTCCAACATTATAGCTTGTTTCGTTGGCTCAAACTGGACATGAAATATCGCATGAAGTTCTTATTAGCGATGGTATGGTGAATAAATCTTGAATCCGTGTTCTTTTAGTCTTCCATCTTTTGCTTAAGGGCTGTCTTCATCTTAATATGCCCACTGTATAAATAATACCTGTTAATGTATTGTTCTTCTTTCTGCAACATTTATGGCTGACTGCAGTTGATTTCAAAAATATCAATCCTCCTACCATGGAAGGTCTGGGTGTATTAATGGCGGTTAGTATTGGGCCTGTAATTTTGATTTATATCTTTCGAGTTCAAAGAAATATTACTTACAACTGTTCATTTATCACAGAAAAAGAAGCATTCATCAAAGTCGAGTGATCCTAATATGAATGGTACAAAGAATCTCTTCATACTCTAGAGCCAATGGTTTACCTTTTTAATTATATATCTCATTTGATTCAATTATTCAGGTAGCCCTGCCGCAGACACCTCACTTACAGCTCACTGGTTCTCTTCAAAATCTTCAAAAAAGGTTTGTTTTGCCTCAAGCAGTCTATTTAACCACCAACCATATATTGTCATTTTAAGTAAAGATTCCTTTTTGGTCGTTCTTACCAATATCTCTATTATGTATCCACAAAGTTCATTGGCATTGTTTCTGTCAAGATTTTCTCAGCTGCTAAGATATAGCTAGTTTACATCTATCGTTTCTGAAAACTAAGACTCTTGTTCTCAGATTTCTCTGTCCTCCGTAACATCTATAGTGGATGGCCTGAAGAGGTTGTACATTCAGAAGCTGAAGCCACTTGAAGTAGCATATCGGTTTAACGATTTTGTATCCCCTTTGTTGGTGAGTTGGGCATTGCTTATTGGTGCTCCTATGGCGTTATTTAAGTTCCAAATACTATTGAATTCTAAACTATATTTGACCATTGAACTAGTTACTTGTTTTTTTTCTTAGACTAACAGTGATTTCGATGCAAAACCTATGGTAATGCTTCTGGGTCAATACTCCACAGGAAAAACAACATTCATTAAGCATTTGCTTAAATCTACTTATCCAGGCAAGTTATCCATCTTATCCTATCTTCTTCTCCTTCTGTGACCTAACTAGTTTCGATATTTTAAAAAGTATGGGAACAGGTCAATGATTAACCGTAAAACAGCTTTATATAACTTCAATTGTCATATTTTTTCAGGAGCTCATATTGGACCAGAGCCGACTACTGACAGATTTGTTGTTGTCATGGTATGTTAGTTTGTAATTTTCTAAGGTTTCATTTTTGTGAGAATGCATTAGTCCTTCAAAACGTTGATCCATCATGTACTGCTATTCATTTGCTTGTTTTGTTGGATAATGGAATACATATTTTAAGTGTCAATTATTTAGTTGACAATGGTAGCTAGATTACTTCATTTGCACCTCTCTTGAAGGTGACTTCTATATGTTCAATGTGTTTCACAGTCTGGACCTGATGAAAGAAGCATTCCGGGGAACACAGTAGCAGTTCAAGCAGATATGCCATTCAGTGGTCTTACAACTTTTGGGACTGCCTTTTTGTCAAAGTTTGAATGCTCTCAGATGCCTCACCCTGTATGTTTAACAACCTCATGCTTCTGACAGGAGATCGTTCATTACTTTTGCCTGTATTGATTTGCTGATAATTGTTGATCCATTCATCTTTGTTTAAGCTGCTGGAGCATGTAACATTTGTCGACACCCCTGGAGTTTTATCAGGGGAAAAACAAAGAACACAGCGAGCATATGATTTCACTGGTGTTACATCATGGTTTGCCTCTAAGTGTGATCTTATCCTCCTCCTATTTGACCCACACAAGCTGGATGTAAGTGATGAGTTCAAGCGTGTAATTTCATCTTTACGCGGTCATGATGACAAGATCCGCGTTGTTCTGAATAAGGCTGACCAAGTGGACACTCAGCAGGTTGACCATTGACGCCCTGATCGGTTATCGATTCTTATTTCGTTCCTTCTTTCACACTTCTTTCATTGTTTTACATGTTCTTATACATTTTTACACCGTCTTTCTCCTTATCTTGTATAGCTAATGAGGGTATATGGAGCTCTCATGTGGTCACTTGGGAAAGTTCTCAATACTCCTGAGGTCTCTCGTGTCTACATTGGGTAAACATACCTGTTTCTTCAACTAGTGACAGTGTTTTGCTTATATAAAAGCGGTTTGAAACTAAAATGTATGTTTTGATGTCCTTGTTTACTTGCTTTGAACAGTTCCTTCAGTGATAAACCCATAAACGAAGCTGCAACTGGTCCAATTGGGAGAGAGTTGTTTGAAAAGGAGCAAGATGACCTTCTTGCTGATTTGAAAGACATTCCTAAGAAAGCTTGTGATCGTCGAGTGAGTGTGCACATTTCTTCTTTCACTCCCTCCTCTCATTGGATTTAACCATATTTGTTTTCTGTCTAATAGATAAATGAGTTTGTGAAACGGGCAAGAGCAGCAAAGATACATGCGTACATCATCAGCCATTTGAAGAAGGAGATGCCAGCGATAATGGGGAAAGCCAAAGCTCAACAGAAACTGATAGATAACTTGGAAGACGAGTTTGGAAAGGTTGGTAATTGGTTTGATTCTGCGGATCTTTTCAATACGCCGGTTCTGATTCCGATCATATTTCATGCTAATATGTGTTTCAATGTTGTGGGGGACATGAAAACAGGTACAAAGAGAGCATCACTTACCTAAAGGAGATTTCCCAAATGTGGATCATTTCAGGGAGGTGCTAAGTGGTTACAACATCGACAAGTTTGAGAAGCTAAAGCCGAAAATGTTGCAGACTGTTGATGATATGTTGGGGTATGACATCCCAGAGCTCTTGAAAAATTTCAAAAACCCTTATGATTAATATTTCTATCCCTCTTATCTTCTGCGGTTGCTGTATAATCCAAAACTATACATTCACTTTTGGCCTAGCCCTTGTGACTTGTGAGCGTTAATGCATATTTGTATCTTACAAGCCTTGTAGACAATAGAGACAAACATAAAGAGTGCTGACTTGATAATTGGCTTATATCACAAACCAAAAGTATTACTGTTAATATCAAGTCTAACATGATAACTTTTCGATATAATAATCTGTTTCTATAATTGTAAGCATCAAATTAATATTTCTTTGCTTGTTTGGTTTATGGTGTTGGGTATAACCCTTGAATTAATCTCCGATCTATAGGATTTGTTATAAGGAAAAGGAACAAAATGATTCAAGTGCTATGTAACATTTCAATCGTTTCATTGAATCATTTTGTAGGATCCAAAACAGTTTAAACTCAATGAGAAAAATCATTATATTTCATAAGTTGCAAAACCTGAATCAAGATTCTATTACAGTTCCCTTCGGCTATCACAGAGTTAGATCAAAGATGCCTTAAACCCATGTTATATCAAACCGTCAGCGTCTCAACTCACATTATTCTAATTGCTTTGACAAGTTCATCCACAGCTTCAATGTTTTGAATATTCCTGGTTTCTGTTAACAACTGAGATATATAAACCTTTGAGAGCCAAAGGGGAGAGAAGACGATAATTGCTGGTGAAGTAATCCCAGGTGATTACTCAAAAATTTTAGGCAGCATTTTCTTCCTTTACCGAATCTGACTTATAGAACTCCGGCTCAGAAGGCTGTTCCTGATGTCTATCATCTAAACCATTTAACCCTTTACCCTTCTCTGAATCTCCCGGAACATTATGTACAGAATCTTGGACATTTGGTGTTTCCTTCTCGGTTTGTGAATCATAGTTAGATGACACCGAAAGTGGCTGAGGTGGTGTTTTCTCTGTATTGAAAGCTGAATCCTCTTGTGTCACGGATGGTGCAGCAGTGATCGTCGAGTCTTGATCTGGTACAACAGTGGCTGGGGATGCTGTTGGGTGGTTCTGGCAAGCTTCAGAATCAACTTTAGCATCCTTACTTGATTCTTGAACGTTCTCTGATATTGTTTTATCATTCAGAGAGTCTGGGTGAGATGTAGATTCTGATGGTTTCTCACACTCGGAAACATTTTCCAAAGGAGCTGCATCTTCAGTTGCTTTTGCAACCTCAGAATGTGACACTGCCTGTTGAGAATTACTACTGGAAGTAACAGTCAATGTATGAACTTGAGTGGTAATGTCAGCATTCAATATAGAATGGTCAGCAGTCCCAGAGGCCGTTGAGCTGCCATCTCCATTTTGGGTAACTGTCGGGGCTTGTGCTACAAGGCTAGCAGTTATTGGTGTACTCGGACTTGCGTTTGAGGTTGCATTCACGGGAAGTTGGTTAACAACAGGCAATGGAGAAGTGCTGCTCATAGTACCAACTGGTGTTAAAGGTTTTGAAATGAGGCCATTGTTTATCACAGAAATTGTACTTGCGATTCCTGTACGATTTGGAGTCTCGGTAAGCGATACCGGTGCTGGAGAATTAGCACCACAGGCAACATTTTCCTTAGAGCCCTGTGATCCAATGTTAGTAGTCTTTGCTGCGCTTGCAGTTGTCTTTGCATTTACACTAGCAGACTCAAACTGAGATGTAGTTGCTGCTCCAGAAACCAAGCCAGTATTTTGCAATCTTGAAAACGTAGATACAATTGGTTTTTGTTGATTAGCCTTTATATCCATCGGTCCAATCTTCTTTGCTGAGGATGATAGAACTCCGGCTGCCCTAAAAGGCATTTTTGCTGTAGTCGTCGCTACGGCACGAGTCGCACGCCCATATGTAGGAGGAAATGGCTTCCCATTGAATGCTTGCACACATCTTGAGCAATGCCATTCAGATTTTGGAACCCCTTTCATATTGTTTCCTTGCAGACATTTCAAGTGGTATGCTTTTTCACAGGCATCACAAATCAGTAGAGTGTCCATTTCATTGATGGTAACTTCACATATCTGGCATGCCATTGCCCTGCTCATATACTCTCTTGAAGGTGGATTCCACAAAGGATATTGTTTAACCCGTGGTTGCAGAAATTTATGGATTATCTTAGCAATTTCAGTATGGTTGCCTCCGAACGAAGAAGTTTGACTGTAATGCATTGGCTGATTTGTGCCAGTGAATGTACCGTGCCTGAATGGCCTAAAGCTTGGATCTGCTGTCCTGACAGAACTTTGAATTGGAACCTTCTTATCTGGTGCAGTACTGAAAGATATGGTGGATGGAAGTTGGGCAGACCAGGGTTCAGCATAATAATTCGCGGAAGAAACTGCTGAAACAAGTAATATATGAAACAAACTCAAAATCAACTATGAAAAAGCTATTAAAGAACTAGAAACATAACATATAAATTTAGCAACTCAGGATAGAAACCTAACCAAAAAGAAAGGCTACCATGACCAGTAAGATTTGCAAAAGAAAACGATAGTATTCACAAAAGGTATACTTATTCTAAGCATGAGGGCTAGTTACTCAGCTACAAGCCTAGTGATTAGCCAATTATCTGTATTTGGCTGTTATGATTACCTTCACTAAAATTTACAAGTCCTATCGTATAAAGCAAAACAGCAAACCAACCAGAATACCCTACCCATACTAAAAGTGTTGTAATTTCCAAATCAAAGACTAAAAGAATCTTATCACTACAACTGCATCTATACAAAACAAAGGGGGATATGAGGACTTACGAGTCCCTTGAGAAGCACCGTTAAGTACCATCTGAGGTCTGTCCAATTTGAAATGGCTTCCACTAGTGTTAGCAGTAGCAACTTCACTACTAGGCCACTGATGAGCCACAGAAGCTTTATTCGCTGCAGAAACAAAAGGGTGAAGAAACTGTCAGGAAGCCTGAAGATAAAGCTTTGATGGTTTGTCAAAATGTGTAGCCTTACCAAGACCACCAGGAGATGCAAGACTACCGTTTGGCTGTGACAATGTATATCCAGTGGATACTGTCGAAGTGGTAGGATACTTTTCTGCTTCTTCCATCTGGACAAAATCAAAACAATGATGAAAACGCCACAGAGAAAATTGCATCTCTCAAAATGCTGACAAAACTATACCCAATTGAAGTGAGCAATATCAAAGAGAAAACACAATTGTGATCTGAGAAACAAAAGGCATTACCTTTCGTTTACCAAGAGAAAGCTTCTCAGAGATAGTCACCGTAGGAGCTCGAAAACCTAATCTCTGGTCTTTAAGCTTACCATTGAAACCCAAATCCTCAATCACAGATTTAACATCATCCTTACGAATAATATCCTTAGGGTCAAATTCCAGACACATCCCAGCTAATTTGGACCTAGCTTCAAACATCAGCTCGAGTTCCAACGCCGTCGGAGTTTCCCCACCACGCATCCTCCCTAACGCCGATAGAACCAGAACAATCTCCGCCACTCTATTCATCTCCTCGTCAAAACGTGGCTTTTTCGCAGGCGGAGACACCGGTTCTGCTCCGTTGCCATCAACCATTGCGACGGATTCAAGATTCATTGGAGCATTACTGGTCGCTATATCCATTGAAAAGAGAAGAGACGAGGAGAAACCTTAAACGCGAAAGAAGAAAAAGGGAAGGAGGGAGATCTCCATTGTTAGAGAAAGGTTCAAAATTTTGAAAGCCCTCTTTATAATTTATTTTCGCGGGTTAATAAAAATAAGGAATTTGAGGAATCAGAGTAGGGAGCCAACAATACCCAAATTACACGAAGCAGAAGACGGAGATGTTAGAGAGAGATCGATGAGAGAGGATCTTTTGACTTTACTTTTTTTTGTCCTAGAGAGATATAATAGAATAACAATTTTATCCTTTTCTATTGTTGTTTTGCGTACATATGAATAATATTTTGATTGTTTACGAAGTTGGGCCCATATTTAACAGGCCTGTAATATAAATCATTGGGCCGTGTCTTGCAATTGCCTAATGGAAGTTTTCCTTAACCTCTCAGAAAGATGCATTGGTCTTAGGGGGGGAAGTTCCAGATATAATGCAAGTAGCCAAAGAAATAAAGAGATCTCGTCAAAACGCTTCTTAGAGGGGAAGTTCCAAACGGTTCAAATCACAATTATGGTTGTCATTATATTTCTTCAGGCTTACGTACATGCAATCTAAGAAGCTATATAATACTTGCTTACTGGTTTGTGCTAGTGCCGATATCGGTACATACCAAAATGCCACTATTAACATAAACAATCTTTATGTTTTTGATCGTGAAATCGCCGGGAATCGGCAAAGGGAATCCTCTCTTGAGACGTGTGTTTACGTACGGCAAAAACAAGGCTTCAAGAATCCTAGACGTAGCAGCCTAACAACAAGAACACATATCCACCAGTTTGATGCTAATCAAGATAAATCTTAAACTCAAGATAATTAACTTGACTTACCTGAACATAGTTTGTTTGAAACTCTCCAATTTTACTCCACTTCATTGTTGCATTGAAATCATTTAATCTGAGGCTACCGATTAGATTATTCTTTACGATTTCTGTAGAACACGCAACACTCAGAATCTGCAAACAAGAACAAGATTCTAACTTTAGTGATCAAAAGATGCTTCTTAAGTTAGATTGTTTGGTGGATTACTATTAGTCTTACTGTTGATAGGCGTGCTACAGATAGATTTTCTCCAGAGTCTTGAACATCGAACGCTATATCTAGCTGAATCGTCGCATCAATTCCATTCTCTGTGATTTTAACAGCAGGAGGAGATGTTACTGACATGTTAAGCACCATTTTATTATCTGGATAATGTTTGTACAGCTCTGGAAGGATGAGTTTCCAGTCAGATGTGCTTAGAATGGACCCGTTCTTTGTTTCCTCCATAACTAAATGCATCACCTTAGCCTGAATCAAAACCAATCCAATAAGCTTACAAATTGTTTTGTTCCACCATACTCTAATCAAGATTTGAGAACTTACGTTGAAGTAGACAAGTGTTGCAGAGTTGAAAACTCCTTCTTCTACTGAAATTGTCACCATTCTCTTATTAACCCCACCAAAGAAGGAAGAAGAACGAGACCCTGCAACTTTAATATCATCACCCTTTGGCATGAATAAACCATTGATGTCAACTTCAACCGACGAATTCCCTAAGACAGGGTTGCCTGTAAAAGTGAGATTCACTGCAGCAGAGTCATCAATCTTTCTCTGTTTTGGAAGTGATTGCAAGAAAGAATCAAGCTTCTTCATTTTTTCTACAATTTTAGTAGAGACAGTTTTTTCAACAGTAGATATAATCATTTTTTGAAATGCATCAACCACCCTGCAAAAAGGAAAACAAATATTATAATCTTGGAATAAGAGATTTTAGAGATACGAAAACTTATGGAACATTTAATAATACCCTTGATATAGCCAAGAAGCACCACCATTGATATGAATATCAATGTTCTTTACTGTACAATCATTTTCCCGTGAGGCAATCTTTAGACTTCCATTATCATTAACCAAAGTGGCAGTGATTCTCACATTCATTCCTTTAACCTTCATCGTCATAATCATTCACCTGTTAAGCTTTTTCTTCTGATGATGAAACAATGTTCTGAACACAAACAACAAAACTAAAAAGACCCAATTTGGTTTTCGATAATTTCAGAGTTTTACCTCAACAGAAGCATCTCCATGATCAGAAATCTCAAAGAAGGAAGCTCTGTAAGTATAAGACCAGTCCATACTCAAATTTGCTGTAGCACCTAAAACACTCAAAATGATTCCATCTTTTCGAGTCTCCATCTTCGAAGACTGGACATGAACTGCATCAATCTGAATATTCGATAGACCCATTCGAACTTTCCCGATTAGAGGGATCTTAACCTTATTCTCAATGTCTGGTAGCTGAAGTGGAAGCGTCGTAGTGATCACTTTCTTGATGAGGTAATCTTTAGCAAATTCAAGACCTGTTTCCGAGACGATTATCGAAATGTGACCGCCATTGTTGGATTGCGCCAAGGTCGATGACACCGAGACGAAGAGAACCAGAATCGTCATTACTTTCATGAGAGCCATTTCCAAGAAGAAGAATAAAGTGGATGGATAACTGAACTTAGCAAGTAACGAAGAAGTTAAAATAGTCAACAAAATGTTTGACTTTTGCTTTAAAACGAACCACGAATTATACATGGCCAAGAATCTGCATTTTACACGTCTTTCTTTCTTACAAGATGCAGACTTTGAATGTCTTATGTACAAGTATGTTGTAGAATTGGACCTCAAATTACTTTACAGGGCTGTGGAAACTGGAAGAAGCAGGCTAAGTTTAGTAGCCTAACCAAACATAAGGTATGGTTTGAAACTTATTTTTGGCAATTCCTATTAAGTCGCAGTACTCTGAATGATCAAGCAAGTCACGGAAATCTACAAACAGTTTCTCGAACACCTTCCACTGCACTTTGATTGGTCTTGAATATGGATATGGAAGAAAGCCCTGCATCTCTTAGATAGTTAGTTTCTACTAGAAAAGAATTTGAAAACTTTATGGACACTGTTATCCTTTCTTACATCATATTCTTGTGCGATTGATTTCAGCACGGTAAATGTATGTTTTGTGTCCTCTAAATTGTCAAGAAGAGCCAGCCAAATCTTTGTTGCAAGCTCACCAGCTTCTTCTTTCGATTGGCCACAAACAATCAATTGGTCTGCCACCAGAATATAAGATGAATGCCGTCATTAGCAATGATTCATTAAGCAGAGTCAAATGCATATACCAAACTAGCTTACCGATAAGGGTTCCATGCAAAATGCCTGAAGCAGGCATAGTGGAAAGTTGAAGCTGATCATTCAAGAACACGTAAATATGTCCAAGCATCTCATCTATGTCTGTATCATCCACACCTAATATGTTTCTGCTGATGTATAAAGCCACATATCTCCTGCAGCTAAAAGGCTGTTAAGTTCCTTGAATCTAACTAAGACATTATTAAGCTAGCTTTTTTCATAGAAATCAAGTGTGTTTCCAGTCACCGTTTGCTTAATCCTTGACGAATTGGTCCAATCCAGCTCTTAGTTTTGCTAGCAAGTGGATACGCCCGATTAAGAGCAGCCAGCCATAAGCATTCTCCGCGGAATAAATTAGCCCACTGCTTTCTAACACACGATACTTGTTCCCAATTTGTTATTGGAATTCTGATAAATATCTCTATCAAGAGATCCTCTGTAAGCTTTCCAAATGGACTATCATCTTTCATTGTCGGAGCAACGTTCTCTTCTTTACTTCGGTTCATTACTATCCTGCAACACATGTTTTACACATAGATCACCAATAATACATAAGCGACATAAAAGCAACATCAGTCACACTAAATTATTCCATCGAAATCAAACAGAACATTATTGAATAGCACTCATTTAGTAGCTTTTTAAGTATGTTTAAGAGTAACAAACACAACACTAACTTAGAACTTTAAAAAAACATATCTATAAGCCTAAAGCTTATTAAACAAAAACATATTACTTACAGATTCTTAATCCCAGTGAAGCTTCATTCCCATAATCCGGAAACAAGCAAACTAAAAAAAATCAATTGCTTAATGGCAAAGCAAAAAGCATAGAATCAAATGTTCATACGATTTGTAACCAATAAAAGGATAAGCTTTTGTCTACAGTTATAAGATTAAAAAAGTAACAAAATTTGAGTAAAATTCATATGAGAATCCCATTTGATCACTATAGGCTCAAACTCAACAACACAAGTCCCTATATCAACAAGAAAATTCTATTCAGAGGATCATAGCAATCTGATTGATTGGAACCCAAAAAAAATTCTCTTGAAGAAGTCAAAATTTTATAACTAGAAAGAGTAGAAAACGAAACGGCTAAGATGATAACAAGCGTTTCATCAGCTGAAACAGAATTCAAGCAAAAATAGAATCGAATGAGAACTTACAAGAGGTAGTAAGTAATCCCTGAGAAGAAGAACTGGTGTGAGAGACATGCCAAATGAAGCCATGGATCATAACCTCAAGCTCTCCAATTCGGTTTCATCCAATCCACTAGACCGGAATCGTAACCAAAGTAAATTCAAAAACCATACCAATATAACCAAAGTAAAAGACGACGTCGTTTCATAGCAGTATACATAAATTTGGTAAAGAAAAAGCCCATTTTAAGAGAAGCCCAAATTGTCATCAGAAACAAAGATAAGACCCGTAGATGTATGAGACGGAGGAGGGTAAAGATGTAATTTTAAAAGAGAGAAGTGAGCAAATGGAAGGAGAACAGATAGCGCGGCTTTTCTGACAATATTCTCTGTACGATGCTTTTCTTTCTATCTCTCCCCCCACTGACCTACCTACCAGTTGTTACTTGTTACTGCTTCTTCTCCTTTTCATTCATTCATACATCTCTCTCCTTCTCTAATCAAACACCAAAACAAAACCAAAAATTAACCAATAGAAAATGAAGTATCAGAAAAAGTAAAGTAAGAAACCAAACAGTAAAAGACAATTTCGACCCATTAGGAAATAAACAAAAAGTCAAATTGACTCAGAAACCTCTTTGTGAGGGTTTTGACTGCAAATGGAAATTTTTGAGGAAAGGGTTTTAAGAAAGGAAGAAAATTTCTAGTTTTTTTTTGGAATTTGAAATCACAAAGTTTAATTATTGAATTTAATGACATCTGTTTAAGAATCAATAATACTTGCTCTCCTTTCCTCTCTCACATTTATATTGTGCTCTCTCTGTCCATTTACTGAAAAAACTTGAATTGAGACATTATTATACTTTGCTTTCTCTCTCTCTCTCTTGCAAGTGGTTAGAAACATTTCTCCTTCTTTAATCTCCTCCTCCTCCTGTCTTTGTCTTTCGATTTTGTTTTGCTTTTATTTGGGTTTCTCTTTCTTTCTTAAATTTTGAATCTTTTTCTTTCTTTTTGTTTTTTTTCTCACACTCTTTGCTCAGTGTAGTAGTAGTTTCAGTGGAGTGTTGATTTATCAGGGAATGCTAGTGTTCTTATCAGCTAGAGATTAGTGAATCGAATCTAAAGTTTCAGACAAATGCTGTTGTTGCTACTGATCTACTTATGCATTCTTAATCTTCTGTCGGTGTTCCTAATTCTCTAGGGTTTGCTCATGATTCTCTGAGATCTTACTAGATTCATGCATTTTCCTCATTCTCTGGTTTGGTTGATTCTTTGATTAAGTTCGTTGTGGCAGAAGAGAAACGCTTTTACTCATGCAAAGAGACTAGTCTCAGTTTAGATCTTATGATTTAACAAAAAACACTCACTCTCCTAAGTGTGTTTGAGGAGGCAATGGATTTCTTGAAAGTTAGAAAATTTCGAAAGTCTCGGAAGCCAAACCTTGAAAAGGAGAAAGAAGACAAGATATTGGCTCAGCAAGAACAGGCAAGGAGTGAGAACACTGAAGCTGGTGTGATAGATTCGGGGAAAGGAGATGAGATCGAAGATGACGATGATGATTTCATTACCAATGAGGTTAAGAGAAGGCTCAAGGAGTTGAGGAGAAACAGTTTCATGGTGTTGATACCTGAGGAAGAAGAAGAAGAAGAAGAGGAATCGTATCTAGATGAAGATGATGATGACGGAGAAGACAAGTGTTCAAGTGAGTGGAGAGATGTGGTTGCTGAAGGACTTCAATGGTGGGGAGGTTTTGATGCTGTCTATGAAAAGTATTGCGAGCGTATGCTCTTCTTTGATCGTTTAAGCTCTCAGCAGCTCAAGGAAACTGGTAAAAGCTTCTTGCTTTGAACTGTTTTTCATTGTGATAGATTGGACTGATCATGGATTTGTTGGTTACTTTTCAATCTCTTAGGCATTGGAATTGCTCCAAGTCCTTCAACTCCATCGCCAAGATCTGCATCTAAGAAGCTGTCATCGCCTTTCCGATGTCTTTCTCTCAAAAAGTTTGATGTTCCGGAGGAAGATATCGAGCATTTGCAGCCGACAGAAGTTGACGACCCTTATCAAGATCTAGAGACGGCCTATGTTGCTCAACTCTGCCTCACTTGGGAGGCACTTCACTGTCAATACACGCAGCTGAGCCACTTAATCTCATGCCAACCCGAAACCCCGACTTGCTACAACCATACTGCCCAACTGTTTCAGCAATTCCTAGTCTTGTTGCAGAGGTATATAGAGAATGAACCGTTTGAGCAAGGCTCAAGATCGGAACTTTATGCTCGTGCTAGAAATGCAATGCCTAAGCTACTTCAAGCTCCTAAGATTCAAGGTGATTTCTCAGCTCTCATACATTGCGCGACTTAAAACCTTATGTGTAGTAGTAACACTTGAAGTTGGTTATGTTCAAAACATATCAGGGTCAGATAAAAAGGAGATGGAGAAAGATACAGGCTTCATGGTCCTCGCTGATGATCTCATCAAAGTCATAGAGAGCTCGATCCTTACTTTCAACGTCTTCTTGAAAATGGATAAGAAGAAACCAAATGGGGGTATTCACTTGTTTGGGAACCACAACAACAACCATGTGAATTCTACAACTCCTTTACTACTGGTTCAGTCATCCATTGATAAGGTACGATTTCTCTGTACTCAAATGTTATTACTATCGTATGCTTCTTTGGTGTCTCATAAGAGAGGAACTTTTGCAGAAAAGGGTGAAAGCAAAGGAGCTTTCAAAGAAGACAAAAGGGCTGAGAAAGAAATCATGGCCTCAAACATGGGAAGGTGTTCAACTCTTGTTTGCAGCCATTGACATCAAACTCGCAACACGGGTTTTGAGGATGTCGAAAATCAGTAAAGAGCAACTTCTATGGTGTGAAGAAAAGATGAAAAAGCTCAACTTTTCAGCTGGGAAGCTTCAAAGACACCCATCTCCAATTCTTTTCCCTTGTTGATATAATAAAGTGATGAACACACAATGATTTCAAATACTGTAGCATCAACTGTTCCCTTTTTATACGATCTTTAAGATCCGGTTTGGGGATTTTTCTTTTGCAGACAAATCAAAGAAGAAATTGTGTGTGTTGTTCCATTTGCTTTCATTCATTCTCTTGGCAATAAGAGTCCAATTCCAAGAACACACTTGGTTTGGTCATAGATTCACTATTAAGGGACCATTTTCATTGTTGTCGTTTGGATTTAGCACATATGAAAGAATCCAATGTTGTCTTGTTGATGGGAAACTAAATCCATGATCATGATCATGATGGTGATAGAAAAGTCTTATTCTTCTATCACTTTCATTGTTTTTGGCCAAAGTCTTTTTATTTCTTTTCCACACTTTCCTATTTAACAAAAATCCTAAGAACTATAACTATAAAACTGTTGAACAGTGTTCAGGTTCTTAAAACAAACAATTAGAATTTCTTAATCCAAAAAGAAGAAGAAACAAAAACAAAAAACTTAAAGTGTGTTTTGGTGGTGGCGTAGTAACAGGCAACAGAGACAATGCCACGTGAACGTATCTCTTTCAACTAGAAGTGTCAACACGTGGCAAACCTAGTCACCAATTTGGAGCCAAAGCTTGAATGACCAAAAAGGGCTTGCTTCACCACCACCGTTAAAGAACATGCTGAGGGGTAGTTTAGTCATTATAAGGAGACGACGACCTCTTCGTGTGCGAATCCGTCGTGATGCTGAATATTGTAATGTTGTTAAAAATGCGATATCGAAAAACTCTTTAAATAAAATTTTGTGTATTAAATTAAAGACTAAAACCTTACAATAATTGCCGAGAAACAAAAAAGTGTTAAGATTAGTCTTGACTTGGTGACTCGACGAAGCCCCTTGAAGCAAACTTTTCAAAGGGTTTAGTTTTAATTTCTCTATCTCTCTTTTTCTCTGGGTCTCTTCTCTCTTCAAACATTTTATTTCAAGCTCTTTGAGAAAACACTTTCATGGAAGCTTGAATATCACCATCAGGTACTTAACTCTGCCTCTTCTTCCCTCTTCCTCTCTGTATCTACTTTTTTTTCTTCTACAAGTCATGCAAGGAACTAGTTTATGAATAGAAAATGATAAAGTTTAAGTCTTTTGTTTAATTTTGATCTCTGATTATAGCTTCAGGATATGATTCTCTGTTTGTGAAGAGGTTAATGAATGAGTTCAACGGTTTCGTGTGCTTTTATAAAGATGGCGTCTTTTGATGATCTTGTTGTTGTTTTTCCTGATTATTGAGTTGACTGAATTTTTTAGCTTCAGGAAATGGTAAAAATCTTAGTCTGAAATTTCGATCCTTGATATGTAGATTTCGTTCATGTCTTGTCGATTACTTGTTTTTTTGTTCTTGTGATTAATGAAATTTGGGACCATATCTTAAAGTTCTTAGCTTTTTGTTCTCTTATGGACTAAGGTTTTGCTCTATGTGTCAGGTGTTGTGAAATTTACTTTGTATGATATATAGAAACTTGATTATAATAGAAGTATGACGACTACGCAGAGCGCTATGAGAATGGTTGAGGGTGATCATATAAAAAATTGGCAGGCTTCTAGTGATAGTGGGATCTTTGGTTCACTTGATATGGCTGTTGAAGATTTAGGATTCCTTATGAAAAGAAATAGGTTGGATAGTGGTGATCAAACCGGTAAATTCCCTAGTAGAAGCGAAAGCGCGCCGCCTAGCATGGAAGGTTCCTTTGCAGCTCTTAGGAATCTCTTGAAACAACAAGAAGGTAGTAGCTCTGAAGTTTTAAGTAGGGCTATTGAGAATTATGACTCGGAAGAAGAGATACGTAGTGATCCTGCTTATGTAGCTTACTATTTGTCGAACATCAACTTGAATCCGAGACTCCCTCCTCCGTTAATCTCACGGGAGAATCAGCACTTGTTGCGTCATTTTGGTGATAATAATCAGAGTCCAACAACTTCTTGGGATAATATGGGGATAAGATCATCTTTGCATTCTTCTAGAACTGCTCTTTCAACTCATAGAGAGGAGCCCGAGGATGAGGCATCATCGGGTGAACAACAATCTTATGCTTCTTTGGCTGGTCGTCGTAAGAGCATAGCTGATATGATTCAGGTACATGGTTCCTTATTTTATTACTAAAATATTAATTCATTTTACATAAAGGAAGATTTCCCTCTTACACTTTCTTCTGTGTTCAAGCGGCCTCATTCGGCAGGAAATCGTCCAATAGCACAAGACATCCATGCCATTTCCTCTGATACATCTTCAGAACACGCAAGAAGATTACCGGAGTCCGATATAAATTCGGTTAATCTGCTGAGGGAGACAGATTCTCTCTCCAGCGATGCTATTGCTAGTGAAGATCCCTTTACCACTGATTTGGCCTCACAAAGTTTTACTAATGCACAGACAGAGAGATTGAACGCGAGGCAAGCGAGCCATGAGGACAACAATCTATCTGTTTTTGGTGCTTCTCCTCCATCCTCTGTTGCTTCAAGAATGAGGAGGAACCAAGAAGACCAACAATCTCAGGGAAGGAGAATGCCTCCACAATACACACCTTCATCGTATCAGGTTCAAGCTAGTTCGCCACAGCAAATGAGCTATCCGAGGATAGGTGGTACACAGGACATGATGCAGAGCTTACCAAAGATTGCAACTGGCGAGGTACATTCGACTTTCCAATCTCCTCACGGTTTGGCACCGCCTCCTATGTATACATCAACAGCAGCATATATGACATCTCTGAGTCCATTTTACCATCAAAACTTTCAGTCCTCGGGTATGTTCGTCCCGCAATATAATTATGGTGGTTACCCTCCTGCTTCTGGTATTGTCCCTCAATATATGAGTGGATACCCATCTCATGAAGCGACTGTTCCTATGCCATATGATATCTCATCTACTTCTTCGGGCTACAACAACCCTCGGCTCCTGCCTGGAGTATCATCGAGTGGACAAAACATTCCTTCTCTTGTGGATCCTTTTCAGTTGCAATATTTTCAACAGGCTCAAGTGGACGCGTATGCTCCTCCGTTTCAGAGCAGCACTGATTCTTTTGGGCAGAAAGACCAACAAGCTGTTGGCTATATGGCAAATCATGAACCTCTCAACAGTCCATTGAGTCCGGGTTACGGGTTGCAAAGTCCGCGGCACATGGGAAACTATTTTGCAGTGCCGCCTGGTGTAAGAGTAATGCCGCAGTATCCAGGATCACCTCTTGCTAGTCCGGTGATGCCATCCTCACCGGTTGGTGGAATGATGAGCCACTTTGGAAGACGAAGTGAAACAAGGTATCATCAACAAGGGCCAAGTAGAAACACTGGGATCTACCCTGGTGGATGGCAAGGGAACAGAGGGGGAGCCAGCAGCATCGTTGATGATCTAAAAAGACATTCTTTTCTTGATGAACTTAAGTCTCCAAATGCTCGGAAACTCGAGCTTTCTGATATTGCAGGGCGTGTTGTTGAATTCAGGCAGTGTTTCTGCTCCGAATCTATCATTTTCTTTAATTCTGAAGTAGTGTTTTGAAAGGTTCAAAAGAAATGATGTCATAGTAATCTTAATTTACTACTCATTTTTCTGAACTTCAGCGTCGATCAGCATGGCAGCCGGTTTATTCAACAGAAGTTGGAGCACTGCTCCGATGAGGAGAAGGCATCTGTTTTCAGTGAGGTTCTTCCACAAGCTTCAAAATTGATGACTGACGTTTTTGGAAATTATGTCATCCAAAAAGTGAGCCACTTTTTCTTCTTCTTTTTTTCTAAGCTGAAAAGATCTTGTCCATAAAATACATTGTGATTTTTGAATCAGTTCATAGAACATGGAACTCCGGCACAGAGAGAAGAACTTGTGAAGCAACTTGCTGGTCAGATGGTTTCACTAAGCTTACAAATGTATGGATGCCGTGTGATACAAAAGGTAAATTTATTAATTTTACTTTCCTTATATCAATGTCAGTATCTTGAAGTAAATTGTAGTTAAGTTTCCATGTGCTTGTTTGTACCTTATGATATTTATAGGCCCTTGAAGTGATAGATGTTGACCAAAAGACAGAACTAATTCGTGAGCTCGATGGGAATGTGCTGAAGTGTGTTAGAGATCAAAACGGAAATCATGTTATCCAAAAATGTATCGAGAGTATGCCTGCTGGTAGGATTGGATTCGTAATTGCTGCTTTCCGTGGTCAAGTCGCCACTCTTTCTACTCATCCTTATGGATGCCGAGTTATCCAGGTAATTGGAAAAGAGCGAGCTCTGTCTCCTCTTGTACTCTGAACTTGAAATATTCATTATTTTCCTGTCTGCTTTGTTATAGAGAATCTTGGAGCATTGCTCAGATGATGAGGAGACTCATTGTATAATAGATGAAATATTGGAATCTGCGTTTGCTCTTGCTCATGATCAGTATGGGAATTATGTCACTCAGGTCTGGTTAATCTCGGATCCATTGTCCCTCTTGGAATTGTCTTGAAATCTTTTTGTTCTTAATATTGTGCTTTGGCTTATGTTTTTCTTGTAGCATGTCCTGGAGAGAGGGAAGCCCGATGAAAGGAGACAGATCATTGAGAAGTTGACAGGGAATGTTGTTCAGATGAGTCAGCACAAATACGCATCTAACGTTGTAGAGAAGTGTTTGGAACACGCTGATAGTACCGAAAGAGAGTTCCTGATTGAAGAGATAATGGGCAAATCCGAGGAAGACAATCACTTGCTAGTAAGAACAAAATCCTAAAGATAGCTCTTTGAATCCTCCTGGACTTATTTTAACACTCTTTTGTTCTGCAGGCGATGATGAAGGATCAGTTTGCAAATTACGTGGTCCAGAAAGTCTTGGAGATCAGTAAAGATCAGCAAAGGGAGATTCTGGTGCAGAGGATGAAAATTCATCTCCAAAGTTTGCGGAAATACACATACGGGAAACACATAGTAGCCCGATTCGAACAACTGTTTGGTGAAGGTACTTTTCTCTAAAACTAAAACTTGAGTTGTCAATATGACTCTGCTAAAGAAATCTGAACGTTCTAATATGTTATTGTTACAGAGAGTGAAGTCTCAGAAGAGGGAACAGAAGGTTAGACAGAAGATTTTCTTTTGGGTTGCAGATTTGTACAATGTTTGACTTAGACAAATATGTATTTGAAAATGCTTATGTATATATGCTTGTATCTATGAATGGAAGTGTGATGGTATTACAATATGTATATGGTGTGGACATGATCTGTGATTAATAATTTGATTTGCTTCTTACTTCTTTGTTTTGACGAGAAGAACACAGAGAATTAGCCTCAAGAATTAAAAAAAACTCATCTTCTACTTCTCATGGGAATCATAACACTCCCAGGTGCCAAAAAAACATCTCATGTCCAAGCCACCACATTCCCTAAATCATAACTTAGAAATGTGATGACAGGCTTTAGCTTTAAAGAAACAATAATAACTTAGGTTACAATTTCGTCATTATATGAGTGGTTTGGTGTTGGCGGCAAGCAAAATATCTTTCCAGGCTTCATAGAAGACCCAAGTAATGCCTGAAGATGGCATGACTTTCAAACAACTTGCTCCCCATCCTCTGTAGAGTCCCATCACTCCTTCTTTCTTCACTACTTCTGCTATTGCTGCAGCCATGTTTGGTGGGCATTCTCCCTTCAGAGCTCCAACCATCAACCGCTTCCGCGCTACTTCCAAGGGGAAGCTTATGGTGCTCGCCGTTAGACCTGACCCCAGTCACAACTCAATGAGTCTTAAACATGATTTAAGTAAGGAAATACTGTAAAGGGAGTGGTTTCTTCAATTACTTACCAGCTAAAGCTCCAAGAACAAGCATCTCTGGACGGCTTAAAGCCTTTTTGTTCTTGGATTTGCAGTATGAGGTCTTCATTTTGTCATACATGAAGTAATAACATGTGCTGTAAGGAAGCATCCCGACCAATGTTGGTCCTAAGCCAGCGTAAAATCCACGGATTCCATCGGCTCTAAAAATTCTTGGAATTGCAAGGCTTAAGCTTGGATAAATCTCAGGGCTCACAGTCAATCTATCCTGGTAAAGATCAGAGAACATCACTCTCTTTCAACTCTAGACTAAAAAAATTCAATAGCGTTATAAAACAGACTTTGATTGACTAAGACATTACCTTGAGGACTTCGAGAGGATGGCAAACAAGTGTACTGGCAATACCAGCAGATGCACCAGCCACAGCAACAGGAGAGATCCACGATATGGACGGACTGAAACTAAAATCACCGATTTCAATCTTGGCGTCCTCAATCTTCTTCAACTTCACTTGAGCTGATGTCATTGCACGTTTTACCCACTCGAATGTCCCTAACTCAATTGCTTGCGTTGGAATGATTCGAATCATATTGATTTCATTGCCAGCCCAAAGACCTTGCCACCCTTGCTTCTGTACAACTTCCAGAAAACTACCTGGAATGCTTCTCGATCCAACACCAACAATCATTCTTGTCCTGCCAGATTTCACACCGCACAATGCAATTTTTAGTTAAATTTTAGACATCAAAGTGTATTATTGAGGAGATCACAAGGGACTATACAGACCTTATAGTCTCAAGTGGAGCAAGAACAGCTTTGGTCATAGCTCCAGCTAAAGCCCCACTAAGAAACTCACGGGCTTCCCTAGACTTGAAGAAATCCTGAATCAAACATAACAGAGAGAAAATATCACACAATGGTTCTATAAAATCATTCAATCAAGTAGCAGACCCTTATCTCATGCATATCCAAACAACATAATACCATTACCAAAACATAATCCAGAATGTTAAAACTCCACAAATTCAAATATACTCATAAAAGCAGAGAGAGACTGGACCAGAAAGAACAAAAAGAAAAGGAACTGACTTTAACAGGAATAGTGAAGTCAGGAAAGTGAGGTTGGAGACGAAGATGAGAATCCGATGAAGCTGAAGAAACAGATTCCTTGTCCATAACCACAAGCCCTTCTTTTGGAACAACCATTGCCATTTTCTCTCACTCTCTGTCTCCGTTTGTTCTTTCAAAGATTTTATCAGAGAGACAGAACAAGAGATTCAAAAAAGGGCAACAGAGAATATTCAATTAAAACATAATTAGAAAACAAAGAAAAAAACAAACTTCCATCAGATTGTGAACAGAGAGACCTAGAAGAGTATAAACTAATAATTTATGGGAAGAAAGATTTAAGCTTTTTAGGGTTTATGTGTTTCTCCCAATTTTTATTTTATTTTAACAATTTTCTAGTAATTTATTTACAACCCCACTTATGGAATCAAAACGCTCGTTTTTGGCCCTTTATTTCTCCAAAATATCTTTATAACTCGTAACCGGGCGTTTGGGGTTGACGATTCGATCCGGTTCACCAATTTTCTCAGGTTTTTAAATAACCGATTTTAACTGGTCCAATCAGCCGGTCCTGGGTTAGCGGCCGAGCCCTATCCGATTAGTTTACTTTCTCCCACTCCGAGAGCTTTCTTTCTCACTCTTCAAGCTCGACGAAGATGTCTTGCTTGATTTCATCAACTTGCTCACTCGTCCCCTTCGACTCGAATCTGACTCGTTCGAATCGTTTCACCAAACTGGGTTCTGCAGTTTCATGGCAATCTTCCTTTCCTAAACTCTCCATCGAAATCGGCTCTGTTATCTCATCCCCCATTGTCAAGAAGGTAAAGCCGTCTACTTTCGTAGTCCATGCACAATCTCTGAGGTTGTTTCGTACTTTCTCTTGCGCGTATAGTATTGTGCTTGTCTGATTTTTTTTAGCTTAGTGTGTTCTTATATGTTTGAGCTCGTTGTTCAGATTTAGGCAATTGTAATTTGTGGTTTAAAGTAAAAATCTAGGCTTCTTCTAGTGAATCTTTATGAACATGAAACTAGAAACTCTTAATGTGAATAAAAATGTGGTTTTCTTTTTTCATGATTTGTGTTTCTTCTCACGGAAGTTCAATTTGCCATTTAGGCTTGCGAGTGATTATCTTCAAAGCTTATCTCTTTATCGGTTGGGTATTTCAAGATTCGATTTTTTCTTCTAAATAGCACCTAATGATTCAGAATACACTCTTGAGTCTTGTCTTAGTATTCCAGTCACCGTTAATAAGAGTTATTTTTGCTATAGAAAAGTTTTGGTTGATGGATTGCTGTAGGATTCTTTTGTGCAAGCTGCGTGGACTCGAAGATCACGAGGTGAAGCAGCGAAAAGACCCAACAGGAAGTCATGGAAACAGAGAACGGACATGTACATGAGGCCTTTCCTTCTGAATGTGTTCTTCTCCAGGAAATTCATACACGCTAAAGTGATGCATAGGCCAACAAGCAAAGTCATTTCAGTTGCCACCACAAATGCTAGAGATATAAGGACTAATATACCGTCTCTTGTTGATAACGAAGCGTGTAGACTCATCGGTAAGCTCATAGCTGAGCGTTCAATGGAAGCAGACGTCTATGCTGTCTCTTATGAGCCAAGAAAGGGAGAAAGAATTGAAGGGAAGCTAGGGATTGTAATCGATACTATTAAGGAACATGGCATTATTTTTGTTCCTTGATTCATTCTCTCTTAGAATAAATGACTTAGCATTTTCATTACCAAGAAGCTCTGTATCTTGTTTTGATACCTATGCAGAGCAGAGGAGAAATCGTTGGTAGAGAATGGTTCAAGAAGACAGAGTTGCTTACTAGGTGTTCCATGAAATGCCAATGGGGAGAAAGAATACGAAGGAGTAGAAATATTTTAAAAATGCTTATATATATTTGTATTGTATGTACACTTATTTCTTCTTGTCACAAGACATGTATCTAATCAAAATCTCTTCAAAAACACTTTCTTCACAAGGAATATGAATCCCTCCTTCATGATCGTACCCAAACTCGTCCGCTACTTCATCCATCAAACTCCTAAATTCAGGATATTGAAGATACTTGGTCGGTATCACAAACCTTTGCCTCTCTTCGCGCCCCACATAGACCGCAAGATGTCCTCTCGGGACACCGTTTTGATCTCTGGCTGGTCTGCTACCGTCCGATAACTCCCCCGAGACAAGACGATCCTTAATGTTAGTTTCGTACCTTCTGTTTCGTCTGTTCTCCTGGTTTGCTAGACGCACGATGAAACTTAGCGAAATCATTTTTGTTGAATAGAAAGAAAGATATCAAAAAAATCAAGCGGAATGGTGTCTTGAGAAAAGTTCAAAAGGAATCATTTATATATCTATCAATGTCAAAAGACTTTGCATTTGATAGATCATAGATAACAACGATAAAGATCTTATGATGAAAGTTGTTATCTTCATAGAACTTTAAATAAAAAACAAGCTAGGTTAATCAAACCCTAGTTGTTCTTGTTTCTTATTTTTCCTTGTTTGATTTAAATGATCTGTCTGCCTTTTATATGTCTATTGTTTTCGTGGTCAACAAGTTATTGGAAGAAGACTATTATTGGGTAACTCAACCAAAGTACAGCCGTCCGTACCGTACAGTTGGTACGAGGTTATTGTTCCATGAATCCAATTCACAAATTTAGACCAAGACTTTCGCGTTATCATCGATTAAAAAGCTTTTCATGTAAAAGTAGTATCATGAACCAACCATCTCTACATCGAGTTTTATTGAAATTAACTTTGATATTTTTAAAGTCGAATATCACATTGTTTTGCAAATCATTACATCGAACAAGCTTGTTCAATGGCTGAAACAGTTTGCTTCACATCCACTCCCATATTGCAGATATTGGCAAGCGCTCCTGTATACTTCAATCCGTAATGCACCGTTGCACCGCAGTGATTCTTGAAGCTATTAACCTGCGATTTTCATTCGATATACACTGGTTTAGTAATAATGCAATGGTTGTTGCGTAGAACACAAGTAACAAGGTTTGAGATGTGGTTTGTTACTAGAGTCTTGAAGCAATCCCAATCGTCTACAAGAGGCTGTCCTGTTGTTCTTGTGGAAGTTAAGAGATTTAAGACATTGGTTTGTTTAACTGAAAGCCGCAGAATGTCTGTAATGCTCTGATCGATTTGTTTCCTATGATTCTTTTCGTCAAGCAATTTCTTCTGAGCTTCTTTGCTTTCAAGTGATCCCATTGGAGCTTTTTGAATCTAAGAGATGAATAAACATTAAAACATGCTGAAAACTCTTTCGTTTAAAATGATCAAAAAACCCGAAAAAAGCTCACCTTTCTCTGGAGGTATAGCAGAGGAATATCGCGCGGATTGACCAAGCCAGAATTAGAGATTGGTGAGGAAAAGGATTCCGTGAAAGTGAAGTTATCGTTTTCAGGATTTCTTCCAATGTAAGAGGAAAGATAATCTTTAAGCATCTTCTCTGTTCCGAAACGGCATACATGAGAAGTCTCTGGTACATCAGATCCTACTCTTCTCTTTACAACGTGGTATTGTTGCTCCAAAGTCTCTTTGCTCATGTCATGAAGGTCACTGTCCCCAAACACACACAAAACATAGAACAAATGAACAAATATTCTTCAAGAACAAATCAAATCATTCGAATAGTCCATAAGGATTGAATCTTTTTTGTTTGCAGTACCTGTCCTCAAGCCAAGAGATGCTAAATGTATCGCCGAGACAAGTTCCAATCTCAGAAGGAGGAGGAGGATATGACTCAGGACAGTAAACTCCCCAGCTGCTCTCTTTAGAATTAGCAGCAGTCACTGCGTATATGTTGAGATTTTTCTTTAAAATCCCTTCAAACATACTTCCTGATTCACATGCTTCAACATAGATCACCTAAACATCCAAAAAAACACACCATAGAGATTCAAAAACAGAACACATATGTATAAAGCTAGGTAACGAATGGTTGAGTTATATACCATCTTGTTGTATTTTTTTCTCTTATGCATCTTCTCCAAGACTTCATTGAAATCTTTTGCCATAACTTCATCACCAGTGGGCATCGCTGAGAAAATCGCGGTTTCGTAGTATCAAGAGAAAATCTTTTATTATAGATATGGATTGATGGTACGTAATAATTTCATAAAATTAAGAAAACCTATTAAGCCAGGAGCTCCATGGTCAGCATAATAGATGAAGATATTATCATTAGGACCACTTTTCACAACTTTGCCATTTCCTCCTGTGACGCCACTTTCATTTCCAAGTAACACATTGTAGAAGTTTTGAACATTAACAGCTTCTTTAGTGTAGTCCTACCCAACCAATAACAACAAAACTTGAATATATATATGTAATTGAATTCAACGTAGAAATAACGCACAAAAGAAGTAGAAATAAGAACCTTAGGAACTCCTTTATAAACATCTTCTCCATCTGGTTTATTAATGATAACTCCAGGCCTAGGATTCTCCGAGGAAAACGCGATATCATCATACATAAACACAATGATGTTTTCATCTTTTAAACCGCCTTTTCGGAGTATCTGATACGCGTGGCATATGTCAGCCTGTGAAATAAAACGTCGGTCGATTTAGTTCATACAAATCTCGCTTGGACCTTTTTTTTTTTTGTTATGTTAAACGTTCAAACATAATTTAACAACCTGATGCCTGTAGTTATAATATTCATTTGATCCAGCAACTAAAACAGCCCATCGTGTGCCTTTTGCACTCTTGTCGCTAGATTCAACATCATTATCGTTCAGCAATTGGGTTTTGCGGGACTCAGCTGAGAAGATAAGCAAAGCATGAAGAAAAACAAGAATCTGAAAGTGACCAAGAGGACTAGACATTGTTTGAAAAACTTCTATCTTGAATCTGATTCTTGTGAGAAGAATGTTTTTGGATGATGATTGAGAGACGAAGAAACTGGCTGGTCTAAATAGCAGAATCCATTACCAGAATTAGTGGATTGCGTTAGAGAGATGAGTGTAGACGCAAAAAGTAACGCATGACGTTGTCACACATAAGCACCTTGCATGATGAATTAACTGCCTTGAAATGTTAATTGCTTTGTTTGCTAGCTTCTTATTTTTTTTCCCTTTTTTATTCTCATTATTTTCATTTTCTTCTGACCAATTTTTTTGTTTTTTTTGGTAGACTTTTGTGACCAGCTTCTGATAATTCAATTAATGCATACTACTTAATTAGTGATTCATTAATACAGAGAAAAAAACTAGAAATACGTTATACTACATATGTTTCACTCTTTTCCTTATTATATTACTAGCCAACAACTCCACATATATAAACACAATACCACACCTTTGGAAATAAATCCAGTTAATGCAAATTGATTTTAAATGATTTTTCTTTTCCCAAATTTTGAAGATTTTTACATAAAATTACAAAGTATTATGTCTGTAGATTTTGGTGGAATAAAAGAATGATAAAAGTGTTTGTGAAATTTTTTAAAGCAATCAGCAATAAAATCAAAAGGATATTGAAGTTTACATTTGGACCAGGACGAGATATAGAGGATAGCGTTCAATTTATTAAAAGTTAGTTTTTTTTCCTCTTTTTCTTGTGCACATATATAAAGTATGATGACTGATATATTTACCAATTTAAAACTAATATATTTAGCAGAAATAACAAATATTATTATGATTTAACTAATGAATATTGCTATAATTTTTTGGACTTAATCACCAAATATTGAGGTCTAGCATTGACGAAAAATTCATTCCAGTATAAATAAAAAGAAAAAGTAAGAAGTTGCGTTTGAATTGAGAACTTCAACTAGATAGGGAAACAACTTTTTTATTTAAGTGAATAAACCAATTTGAGTCATGCATGATCGCGAAATTTTGCGTCAGGTTCTACTGAAATTGAGGCACCTTTCTCAATTTAGCTAAGTACCACTTTCCACTGAAATCGATGAACCAATTTCTCAATTTAGAAGTTTCTTAGAATTAGGGTGCGAATTATGTGGTCTATATATTTTGTCTTACATATCAAAAAAAGAGTTTGCGTCTTTGCAGAGATATTATAACAAACCTACTCAACTTTTTCCTTCAGTTATTTTCTTCCTTTACGAATTATATACATACATACATACAACAATATTCACAATTACATAAGCTTTAACAATGGTCTCACTCCATTTCCTTCAACACACAAAATATGCTAATCCTCTTCGTTTTGGTCTGGAAAAGAAACAGAGTAAACTGTAAGATTTGATGGATCAAACACATTGTAAAAATGTTAAAGAAGATGGAAAAAATATGGTTCTCTAATGCACCTGAGTTCTTCTCTGTGTCGGATACAGTGCTTGAATGTGTATAAGACTTATCCGAGCATACACTTAGTTCATCCTGCAACCAAAGCATTTCAAAGATTTTAACTTAAAGACTAGAATTGCAAAGAGCTTTTTCATTACTTACAACTGGTGGCAAGGACACTTGGCTATGATTTGGTGTTAGACGACCTCTACTTAAGTTGAACATCATCCATTCCATATTCGTATCTGCACGAGCTCTCAATTTATTGAGCTCTGGTAAAACCTCTTTTCCGAGGTCTGGTCGGTCTTTCCTTCTCAGCTGTGCACATTTAAGAGCAATCTTTGCCAAAGACATAGCTTCTTCCACCGGCCAGTTAGGCACTGCTGGGTCTAACATATCCTTGAATTTCCCTTGCTCCATTGCTTGCTCAACGGTATAAGCCAAACCCGTCGGCCTTTTCGCTGTGAGCAGTTCGAGAAGCAAGATACCAAAAGAGTAGACATCAGATTTCACACCTAGCATTCCAGTTTGTTGGTACTCAGGGTCAATGTAACAGAAAGTCCCAGCGGTTGATGACACGTGGCACTGCGTGACGTTTTCAGCAACTGCAGGCACTAGTTTGGCTAATCCAACGTCCCCTATTTTGCTTACGTAGTTCTGGTCAATCAAAATGTTTCCGGGTTTAAGATCACGGTGCACTATAGGCTCGGGTTTCGTCTGGTGTAGGAAGAGCAGACCCGTCGCAACTTCGGCTGCAATTCGGAACCTGAGCTCCCACGAGAGTGGTGGTGTGTTTCCATACTTATAGAGCCTATCAGCTAAACTCCCTTTGGCCATATACTCATATACAAGCACTCCATACTCTGGACATGCTCCAATTAGTAGTACCATGTGTGGGTGTCTTATGCAGCTAAGAACTTCTACCTATAACAATGCTCAATACTCAATAGTCAGTCCACACCTAAGTTAAAGTCTGATTTCTATTTAGATTTGAGAAGTATAGGATTTTTAAGTGAACTTACCTCTCTTTGAAATTGAGATCTTCCTTGAACTGCATCTGCTTTCAAAGCCTTAATAGCAACAGGGGTATGATCAAGATAACCCTTATAGACAGGACCATACCCGCCTTCGCCTATTTTATTAGCCTTGTCGAATGAGTTTGTGGCTTCTTCAATCTCACCAATGACATACCTTCGATACCTTAAACTGGAATCAGAGAAAGAACCTGCAGCTTCTATAGCTCTTCTTTGTGTTTCGAGCTCTGCTATCTTGCCTGCTGTTTCAGAAGCATCCTTCGCAGCTTTATGTGCTCTCTCTTTTTCCACTATGGACTTTGTAGATTTCTCTGATAACTGTCCTTCTTGCACCCACCCTTCCTCTTCAATTTTCTGACGTTGGAGCTCCTTCGCCTTTGATCCATAAGTAAAATTTCTTTCAGTCAGCACTGTACAAGAATATATATACACAGGGACGGTTTCGTCTTATATCGTTTTACCTCTTGCTTTGCAGCTAGTGCTTCTCTGCAAGCTGATCCATACATGTCAATTGCGTGTTTCAGTTCCTGCTTCAATCTCCGCATCTCAGCTTCCACTTCTTCCTATACATTTTTCAAGAAAAATATATAGTAAACCATTCCCGAAAACATATGTATTGCTATCTATAACCAATCAAACGCATCTTACCAAGTTTTGTGGTGAACAAGAACAAGATGACCGACCGCTATCTTGTGAGACGAATGAGAAATCATGTTGGATATTTGTGTCATTGAACCTGATTCCTAGACGCATAGAGTGTCCAGAGCTCGTCGACTCTCTCGGAGTTAAACCAGAATCAGGAAAATCGTAGATGAAGGAAGGGCTTCCAGTGGTGCTTGTACTCGGCCTGCCTGAGCTCACAAAAGATATGTCAGACCTTCCGGTACTTGTACTTGGCCGGCCTGAGCTTGCGGTACTTGGCCTGCCTGAGCAAACAAATGATATGTCGTTTTCGGAATCTTCCAAATCAAAGAATGAGTTTGCGTAATTTGACGTCCTTGCCATAGGTGACCTGTTGACGATATTACCGCGAAAGAAAGAGCGATAAGTATCTTCCTTCAAAACGAATCAGTTTTTTGTCAAAGACGAAAAATATCCTCATGAAACATTACTTTCCATAATCTTCAATGGAGCTAGCAGTCGAAGACCTGGGAGGAGCCCTATCTGTTTGTACCAACGAAAGAAAAAAATTCAAGATGTGTGTGGTGTCACATGGTTTAGCCTAAAAAAACTAGTTAATGATTTTACCTCTAAAGCTCATGGTGTTTCTGAACTTTTCGTAGTTTATGATTTCAGAGTGGTTTTCAATCTGACCCATAAGCGGAGACCGATATGGAGCAGCTCGTGAGGCATGGCGGACAGATGATATCTTCCCTTTTGAAATAACGTAAACTGTACAGAAATCAGGTGCTGCTTTCGCTACATTGCTCGGTGTATCAGAAATCTTAAATTTCCTGTCAACAGATTGAATCAAAGAAACACATAAGGATAAAACAAGGAAGAGGATTCAAACTTATAGGAGAGAAGAGATTCATATTACTACCTCATGAATCCATGCCTCGAAGGAGCACCAAGAATCAAATTCTCAATCACACCAGAGGAAACATATTCCGCAAGGGACTTGACAATGTTGTCATCCTCAAGCGTGACATCAAGGCATTGTATCTAGCAACAGAGAGTAAAGAACAATGCATTCAATTACCAAAAGCTATGCTATAACATAGATTCACTTTAGAAACAAAGCAAGCGAGGACAAGAGATATTACCTCTTTTCGACTGCAGTAGCAATGAAATGTCACAAAAAGATTTTCAGCTTGCTTATGTTTCTCTGCAGTAATCTCACCTGCAAGCAAACCCATAACACCACAACATTTAAGTATATCCAGAATCCAAAAAATCAAAACAACAAAAAGAACAAAAACAGGTTTTGTCATAAGCTCAGACCTGAATCAGAGGATGACCTAAGGATAACATGGAGGAGGATAATGGTTTGTCCTTTAGAGACAAGATGATCAGCAGCCCATTTGAGAGCATGTTGGCTTCCTTTATTGTTATCCACTGCTACAGCGACTAACCCAGAATTCGTACCTTTCTTCTTCGAGCTTCCCTTTTGAGCCTTCATCGATTACAATGCTTAAGAACCCTAGATTGCAAAATCCCCGCATTTAACGATATCAACCTCTCGATTCACTAATCCATCTTCTCGGAGAATCTCATTCTCAATACTAAAGAAATCTGCGGTCTTCCTAAATTAGGGGTTTTGAGAAATCCTCTTTCTCCAAATTAGAAAACTTCGATTCAGTGGTGCACTGAAGAACAACAATGGATAATTTTAACCTCACATTCTCTCTCTCTCTCTCTCTCTTTCTCTCTTTCATCATCTGTGTCTCCGTAGCTCTCGTAGCCGCGAATTCTCCGCCATAGTAATTAGTTTATCCCCAAAAATTCAATTTTTAGCCCTAAAATACAATTCTCGAGAAAAAAGTTCCAAACTTTTTTTGAAGTTGGAAACTTTTCATCCACATACAATGCAATTTGAGTATTTCGATCTCAAGCTATGTTGTCACTACGCATGGATTCATTACTTTTTGCATGGATTTGATTCTTGTACTTGAAAATAAGAAATGAGTAAAATTTTCAAAACTCTGCAAAATGGATTTACAATTACACGAAGAGAATGATTTATAAGAATGGAAAAAGTTACATAACAAAGAAGAAAAAGAAAGTTCTTCTTTTTATTTGGCATCAAAGATTACAAATTGTTTAGCTTTTTCCATTGTTCTGGAGAAGACTGATCAGTTTCATCATCGATTCATGGCGAAACCAAAGTCATCGTCGTCTATCAACCGAGAAGCAAAGACATTATGTGTCGTCGATGCGAAATCATTGTCAAACTCTCCTTCTTTTAACCTCTCTATCTTCTCCACAGCATCTCTCATCTCCATCCTCCTTTCTTCATCTTCTTCGCAACAACTCAACCCGATTTTCAAAAGGTTTAGCATCTCTGCTTTGCAGTTTTTCTTCCCAGTCATTTCCTTGTCAAACACGTCACCTGTTTTCTTCTCCTTAACCATGTTGCTCACCCAAGTTACGAGGCTCATGTTAGCATCGTACCCTTGGCTTAGATAATTCTCCGGAAACCTACCTGTTAAAAGCTCCAAGATCAATACCCCCAGGCACCAAACATCTGTCTTTTTAGTTAGATGTCCCTTTAAGCTATACTCTGGTGATTTATAAGAGATCATTAGATTGTGAGACTGCTCTGAGTTCATCACTGGTCTTAGTGCATAATCGGTTAGGAGTGGCTCAAATGATTCGTCCAATACAACGTTCGATGACTTGAGATGACCGTGAGGGATTGTTAGGGTTGTTAGCTCGTTGAACAAGTAACCTAAACCCTTAGCCACTCCTTGTATAATCTTTAGCCTTGTTGGCCAATCCAATCCCGGTTGATCCACAGAATGATTCGCTGAAACAGAGCATTTTTTTAGTCAAAACTGATAAAGTTACAATTTTAATCGACCAAAAAAGTTGAATGTTACATACCGTGAAGATGGCTTGCCAAGCTACGATTTGGCATGAACTCAGCGATCAAGAGCTTCTCTTCTCTGCGGTAATAGTAAGCCACAATAGGCAACAGATTCGGATGTTTCAATCTCCCTAACCGTCTCATATGCTCATGAAACTCATCTCTTCCAACATTGTTCATATGTTTATACCTCTTCACGACCAGCATCTGTCCGCTATTTATCCCAGTTTTATAAGAAGAGCCAAAGCTTCCGCTCCCAAGAACTTCAGCAGAGGCTCTAAGAAGATCTTGAAGGTCAAATCTTTGAATGTCATCTTGCAAAAACAAGAGTTTATTCTGATCCGGTACTGCTCCTCTTCTACTAGTGTAACTCGTTACAGAATCTGCAGCTTTATCCTTGTCCGTAGATTGATCGTAGTTGTATTTCTCTGTCCTGTCCTGACCCGCGGATGGATAAGCCGACAAACTCTTGCGTCTTCTGGTATGAAGGATACAGACCACAAGCGAAATGATCATCAGTATTATCCCAATGACAATCAGAACAATTGCAATGATGAAGAAAGATTGGTTCTTGTTCTTTTCCGTGGGACTAGAAGGGAGATCCGGAGAAGATCCTGAATCACTCGAACATGGGCTTAGTGGAGGACCACACAAGTTCTTGTTCCCTGCAATGTCAACAAAGCAAGAAAGATTCTGTTTTTACATAAGAACTCCTATAGTTTACCAAACATTTGCAGATGTACTTGAACTGTTTGTTTAATTACCTGAAAAGGAGACAGGATCCATGTTGCTAAGGCTTTCCGGTATAGGTCCCTCGAGGTCATTGTTTTCGAAGCTAGCCAACTTAAGGTCCTTTTGTTTAAAATAAGGTATTTCCCCATGAAACTGATTCCCATTTAGCCTCAACTCTAAAAGCATTGGCAAATAAGCTAAAGAAGAAGGGATACTCCCTCGAAACGCGTTGTTAGCCAACAGAAGCTTCTTCAAATGATGCATACCATCAAACGCATCCGCGGGTATCTCCCCTGTAAACCGGTTGTTAGACAAGTACAATGATTTCAACGCACCAAAATTCTTGACAGATGGCATTGAACCGTTAAATTTGTTGTTCATGAAGCTCAAGGTTCGTAGATTCTTGATTGCAGCTAATGGTTCAAGGTCAAGCTTCCCGGTTAAGCCCATTCCTTCGAGTTGTAGGCCCCAAACATTACCGGTAACACAGAGAACACCGAACCAATTCTCTGAGTTTCGCTTACACGGGGAGATGGAAGGATCCCAACTGCTAATGAACGATGCATTAACCAAAGTATCTTTAAATCTCAAGAGGCAATCTGCGTCTGAGGCTGGCAGTGGCAAAACATCCGCCTGCGGCTGAGACATGACCATTGTGACCGGACATAACACAATGATGAGAAAGGTGGTAATGAAGGCTAGCTTTTTGGTTGAGGCGGTGTTGCTTGCAAGCATAACTGGGGTCTCCCAAGTTAGCATTGAAGCTAACACGCTCTATAGAATCGATTCTTCAAGAACAATCTTACCTCTTTTCGATCCCAATGAACTTTTCTTTTTCTTTTTTTTTTTTCGCTAAATAACTTTTCTTTTTCTCTTTCCTGCCTTCCAGAG
>Ga0041059_1000343_pt1 | contig 33891 bp, 28 predicted proteins | sample AraColnosormetaG_FD_56232 | JGI IMG/M metagenome (GOLD analysis project Ga0041059, IMG submission 56232) | Arabidopsis roots microbial communities from North Carolina, USA - Col MF nosort | ecosystem: Host-associated > Plants > Roots > Unclassified | place: USA: North Carolina | collected...
TTGTTCATTCTAATGATATTAACAAATTTAGCAAAAAAAAAAAAAATCATGAAGGTGAAAATCAAAAGTCAGAATTTACATTTTACACAACTCTTTGAAAAACAATACCAAAGCCCACATATGATTCCAGTAAAGAGACAATGATATACTTTCTATAGATTTAAACAGAAAGCCAAAAAATAAAAAAATAAAAATAATATCTACTAATTTGTAGATATTGTTAACTCAAGAACCCAACTAAAAACTATGAAGGCTGAGTTTTGCCCATCTTACTTTGTGCAATCCTTTCTTTTGCTAGTTAAGCTTCTGTACACTTCTTTGACGACCATGGCCGGAGTCTCTGGCTTTGGCTATGAATGTATGCTAAAGCAATTGAAAAAGATTGCAAAACTGATATCTTTGCTTGAGACTGGACAAAGTAGAGACCATCTCGAACATTCATGATCCTTAGTCCAGGACTTCCCTGCATCAATCCCTGAAACGAAAACACACAACGAATCAATCGAATTTCAGAGTCAATATGACCAAGACTGATTTTTTAGTTGATGAGTTATCTTGAATGCAAGAAAGTTTCCATTTTTTGAAATCTATGATGTATGGTTAAGGAAGTGGTAACTGGATCTTGAATGCTACCTCTGTGAAAAGCTCAAAAAGATTGCATTGGCCTTCACTTTGGTCTTTTCGCGCTTGGCCTTTAAGGACGGTTAAGGGGCAACCCAAGTCCCATCCAGAGCAATCACAGCATCCACCGGATTTCCATCTCTGAATCAAGCTCGAAGGACCACCGTTTCTATTTCTCGGCCCTCCGTGAATCCCTAAAGGAATCACAACATCTATGCTTGTGGAATGCTTAGAACATTTAGAAGCATCCTTGGTTCGAGCTAAGGGAATTTTCTTGAGAAACTTCATGCCCCAGCCTCCAACTTTTTCGACTTCTTCTTCTTCTTCTTCTTCCACTGGAAACTGTTCTCTCACAACAACAGCTGAGGTTTCAAGATTTGGTGGAAGGTCATTATCCAGTAAACTTATGGGTTCAAGATCGCTGTCATGTTCTTGAAATGGCTCCCAAGAACAAAAATCCGGTATGGAGCTTGTTCTACTGAATCTTGAGATACTTCTTTGCCTTGAAGTGCGTTTGGTGCTTTTGAGAGCATCAACGACTTTCTTAGGCAATCCTCTGTTTTTCCTAATATCTTTGTGGCACGGTAACTGCGGATTTCCACCACTGCTGAATAGAACAAACTGTCTCTCTACAGTTTTTTCATTCGTGGACGAGACAGAAAACAAAGTTGATACCTTTAGTTTACCAACCAAATGCTGCGGCTCAGATCCGCGACCTTTCTTCAAATGGATCAAATACGAATAGTCTAGAGAACTACGGTCGAAACCTGACCCAACACTAGTAGTGCTTAAGCTAGCTACATAGATCTCTTTCTGATCATCCAGTGAGAAAACAAAATGAGGCGTCTTGTTGTCTTTCATAGTGAATTGAAGTGTTCCTTGAGAAACTGATGAAGATGGAGACCACGAGGAAGAAGATTGCTCAGAAGAAGAAGAACTCAATGAATTTGTGCTTGATAAAGAAACTGCCTTTCGGGGCATGTTTCCAGAATGATAACTCAGAAACTGTGAATCCGGGGTGTTTTTTTCCTCTATCTTCCTCACAACATCATATGAAACCAACTCGCTTTCACCATTATGGTCTCGCCTTGTCCCGATATTATTACCATCACCATCTAATGCTTCGAGACTGTGTAACGTAGGCTTATCAAGCATATATGTAACCCTCTTGCAACCTATAATTGCACGGCTAATCACTGGACTGCCTGAATCATCTACCAACGGAAGATCAAACACAAGGCGAGCAACATTTTCTTTGGGGATAACAGGTAAATCGAAGCGACGTGAAGACAAACTCATCTTTGATCCTACAAGATTCAAAGAAAGGCTGCAACTGGCTGACTTAAACGCACTGATATTAATCAGGTCAAGGCATCGACGGAGATACTTCTCGTCTACTGACACCAACTGCCTTGGGATCTTGTTATCGAAGAAACTAGTGGCACGAGAAAAAGATCCCTTGGGACCGTTTTTAACAATCTGTAACCACTTTCCGCTGTTTGAAACTAAACTACATTGCTGTCTTTTCTGGCTCAACAAGTTCCCTGACTTCAATAAGCCATTTCCCCCAGACAGATTCTCATCAATGTTCAATGAATCTTCAAGCTCAAGATCATCCTTCTGAGCATCAGGAGAAACACTTCCCATCGTTCCGCTCGCTATACTCAAATCAAAGCCGAGCAAATTTCAACTTCCCATCTTCTTATACAGATTGAAGAAAGACCACTTCCAAGTTCCAAGTAATCTGAAAGACAAACATGAACAGAACAAGTGAGCATATTAAGTCAAAAGTGAACAAGATTTTAACTATTTTGGACACAAGACATCTTCAACAACCTTTGTATTTTGTAATATTGTCAAAAATCAAAATTGTGCAGAATCCCAAAATGTACTATACAGAAATCTACTGTTTCAAATAGAAGCTGAATTTGAGACTCTTAATGCTAACAAAACTAATTTGCGGAAAAGTCAAGGTCTTTAAATATGACCTAATCTCTTACCTAAAAGCAACAAAAAGCTAAAAACGAAGAACCCTACACAATATTGACAATCAAAGAAAAGCTTGAATTTTTAGATGTAGCCATTAATTGAATCACAGAAAAAGCTAAAACTTTGATGAAGTTTCCAAGCTCGAAAGAAACATTTGAAGAATAAGCACCTAACTCAAGCTAACAGAGAAAAAGTAGAAAGGTAGGAATTTTACTCAGGAGTGACCTAGAAACTAAAATTCTCTATCTGAATCACTTCATGTACCAAAGCCAATCTAGTAAAAAGGAACCCACAAGCTAGTTACTAGTAATAACTCCAAGAACAGATTTTTAAAAACCAATCTATACCTGGAGGATGGAAGAAGAAGTGATTAGATCGAAGCAATCTCCTCCACCAATTCTGGATTGTTGCGATCTTCTTCCTTCCGTGTCTCCAATTTCTTCTATGTTAAGAGGAAGCAGAGGAAAAGAAGCAAAATTTCTCCTTCTAATAAGCAATTATGAGTGGGAAAAGCTTGGAAGCAAGAGTTTTCTTCTCTGGGTTTCTAGAGAGAGGGAAAGAGATGGGTTGGTTTTTCACAAAGGCACGTTAATGTCTGACTAGTAAGTAAGTACCAATGGAGACGAAGAGAAAAAAGGAACGTCTTTATTTTTGGTGTGTGTGTGGTGACACTTGACTATGGCCACTACTAAGGAATGGTGATTCTTACAAATGCGGACCCACTTCTTTGTGTTGTGTGTTTCTTTTTTCTCTCTTGTGTCAAGGCTCGAGATTTAGGGTTTTTTAGTTTAAAGTGTGGATTTAGGAGGGTGAGTGAGCTGGTGGGCACGATCGAGAGAGAGAGAGGGAATCAAAAGGAAGGTAGTGATGGCTACTTGTTGGCGAAAAAGCAGGAGTTTTTAGTAGTAGAAGTTACTGTTTCAGAGACTAGTGCCCACATTATTAACTCCCCCATTTTCTTCTACTATTTACTTTTTCTATTTTCACTATTTTCTTTCTTTATTCTTTATTAATTTATTTTATTTTCATTAAAGTTTTTTTTTTCATTAGATCTTCTTTTTTCAATTATTGATTTTTTAGAACTTTTTTATGTTAATTGTATGGATGATGTAGTGGATCGATTCAAATTCATGTGCTTAGGTTTTGATTTGGACGTTCTTATATGTAGTTGATTAGTATATAACTCTTTTGCTAACGAAATTAGCCCGATCATTAGAAAATTTTGGATGACCAATTTTGATATTGAAATTTATACAAGTGTCCATGATGTTTACCAAGACCGGATCGAGTTAGGCCATTATTTAAGGAAAAAAAAAAGATACGAATAAGAAAAAAAGACAAAAGTAGTATTAATTGTAATAAGATTTAGTTACACATCAAAAGAAGAAATTTCTTAAATTTCAAGCATGTATTTATTATACGAGTTTCAACAAAGTTTCTAAATTCTCTAGTTAGTTTTGCAATTTGATTGTTGTTAAATTTTAACAAATTTGTACTAAACATGCAATACTGACTTGACTAATATAAACATTCAACCAGAAAATAAGAGGTTTTTAAATTGTATGATTGTGTTATAAAAATGGTAGGTTTTTAATTAGATAGATATTGAGTGATTTGTTAGAAAACGGTCGACTTCCAAAGTAGGTAGCTCCGTATACAATAATGGCAAAGGTTAAATTAAACCTATATATTGTTTGAAAGTTTTAAAACAAACCCTACAATACATATTTTGCCTTTTTTATACATGATTAAAATATTTGACATTTGGAGGCTTTAGAACATATATTGATATTTTATCTACGAATATTGAGAATATATGGACCAACCCAACAAAATTACAAAACTGTTTTGTCTCATTCCGGACCGTGAGCTTGTGGCACATGGTTGACTCGACCATTTGGTTGCACCTTCACTTACATTTTTATTTAAATTTCAAAATTCAAATACGTAAATTTCGATAAAATAGTATAGTGAAATTTAGTTCCACTACATATGTGTATTATTCTTCTTGAAGATCGTAAATGTCAGTTCAATTATTCATCTAGAAGATTATATGTTTGTAAATATATATCTATATGACTTTAAATATACGTGTAAATTCAGTCGACCTACCGTACGTATTATAAAATTGATGCTCTGGTTTGTATACTCTAAGATTCTCCTCCACCAAATCCGGTCCATTTGTTTGCACTAATCTCATTAACCTTTTTAAAAAGGAAATGTGAAGCATCAACCAGAATACATGTTTCTTCATGCATGTGATTTAGTCTTATTTCTTGGATTTTATAGTTCGTTAGTGTGTCTGGTCGAAAATCATATCTATCGATATTTTTGATTTTTGACACACGTGTAGATGTTCTGGAAAATAAGTTATAAAATAGACTCGAAGTTGATAAGACTTGTGTCGTGATCAAGTTGTGTAAGTCTATCATCTATATAGATCAAGATCGGATGTTTTAATTTTCAAAAGAGTAATTATAGCCATGATGAAATTTTTAACTCATTGGACTTTTAGGATAAGTTTTGTTTGCTCTGAACACTTCGATTATACGATAAATTAAGGAACCAAACAATGAAATCACTTTGCGCTGTCAAAAAAGAAAAAAAGAAATCACTTTGCATTTATTCGACCGTAAGATTATAAAACTGTATTTATCGTGTTTATAAGTCAAATGGCATAGTTAAACTCTTGAATATATATAGTTTTATATAACATAAAAATCTATAGTGATTTCATAAATTTGATGGTGACATTTCAATACCATAATTCATCTCTAAAGTCAAAATCACTATATTTTAATATTTGCCGTTGATACGTTTGGTTCGAAGTTATTGACTTAGTCGCCATTTATATTTTAACAGTCCTCGGTTAGAACTTAGAAGTTAAAAAAAATTAGCAAATGGGTTTTCACTTTTCAGAAACGAACAAAAAGAACTATTCAACATAATAAAATATCGAATTATTTCATTACAAAGTTACTACAAACCTTTTTGTTCTTCTTTCAGTTTAGCAACTATATATGGCCATGAAATTATGGTACGATCATCATTTATTGCGCATGCATCAAGTTGTCAATCGTTTAAGCTTTACATTAATCTTAAATGGTAGCCTACAAGGGAGGCCTTAATTATATAATTGATCTGTAACACTCTGTTGGCCCAGTCCAACATTTTGATACTAACAAATTAAAGCCCAATTATTTCATCTTTTTCTTAAAAATAGTTACTACTATCCTTTTTTTTGGATCAAATAGTTATTATCTAATTACTAATTAGATCTTCTAACCAGGTGTTAGACATGACAATTTGACCGGTCTATTCATTTTGTATGCATAGAACATCTGAATGATTTGAGAAGCAAAATAATAACTCATATGACGATTATATATATAGAGTGTTCAGGTGATAAAAAATTCAACTCAACTTATCAAATACAAGACATCACATATCATAGTATCTACAAAATTTCCAAATTGCTAGGTAACATAATTACAACCTTATTCTCACTACTGATTTATTCATCCAAACCTGCCTAAACCCATTATTCATTATTTATTTTCAATACGAGTTAGATTATTTATTTTTTTGACAGAAGTCACAGAACTTGTTGGGGGCATGACAAAACTAAGTATACAAGTCATAACTCTATAGCAATACTATTTGTGTAACTATTATAAGATTCATGTTAAAACATGAGGTATATGTGGTGTTGCACTTGGAACTCAAATCCAAGATTGGATTGGGTAGTTGCACTTGAAGGAATTTGCTCCACTAATGTGTGCAAAAATGTCTGAAGAATCTACCAATTGTTCCTCATCCTTCACTCCCATCTGTAAACCCAATCGGCTTAGTTAGTTTTCACATAAATTCATATAAATCGAGTTAAAATAACCCGGTTTTCTTACATCGTCTTCATCTTCATCATCATGATGGCTTGAAAAAGCTTGTCTATTTGGCTCACCAAATTCATCATTCTTTGCAAATCTTCCTCTAACTCTTGGTCGACTATCTGCCAATGTTTTCCTACACGCATACTACAACCCCCCAAAAAAATCATTGGGACAACATTTAACAACGGTTAAGTCCGGTTTGGTTTAATAAAAACCGAACCTTGATTTTCTTGTTGAAATTCCTTTCGTTCCTCTTCTTCATGTACCTACGAATCTTCTCTTTCCTTTGCTCAGGGGAGAGTTTTCCAACTTTGTTCAACGTTGAGTCTTCTAAACCGTTTATATCGACCGGTCCTAATGCTGGATGAGCTTGAGGTGTCACCAAGTGGCTCTGGTTCTCGGCGCCACCACCAAGTGCCTTCTTCAACAAAATTAAACCGGTTAGCATCACATCAGAATACCAACCCGGTCTTGTGACCGGAAATCTTAGCTCCATACCGGTTCTTAAAGATAACCAAACGTTAACCGGAAAATATTTGTAACAAAAACTCAATTACCTGGAGATCTTCTGGATTAAACATACGTTTGATGGAATCCGGACAAAAAAAACCACCATTATCAGCTTGAAAGTCCATCAGTGGATCATGTGGCTTATTGATTTCTGATCCCACATGAATATTCCCGGGAAGATAACCGAGATTACTTTCAGCAGATAATAAACCGGTACTCATATACGCCGGTAAACCGGACGAACGGAAGAAAGAGCAAGAAGGGTTCAAACCAAGATTGTAACTTGGGACTGAAGAAAGACAATCTTCTTCGAAAACCCCTGATTGTAAGGGAGGAGGAGCTAGAGAGGAAATCGCCGATAGAGACAGAGGATCTCCAGAGTATGAAATGTTAGGAGGCTGATGAATAACTTGGAGACCTGATGAGAAATCAAACTGGTCTTGGCTTATTGCCGTGAGGAGATGATCGATGACTGGATATTGCAGTGAAGATGATGAGAAATCGATTGAAGCCGTTATATCGTTTTCGAAATCTTCTTGTGAATCAAAGATTATGGACAGATCCGTGTTGTTGTTGTCATCTTCATCGTCTTGAAGGTTTGTGTTCTTGTTGTTGTTGTTGTTGTTACTGTTCTCAGTTGTTGTGGTGGTGTTAGTGTTGGAATGGAAGCTTCCGGATTTCTCAAGAATGTTTGAAGTAGAGGTGACTTCAGAGGATTGATTAAAGGTTTCTTGAAAGAGTTGTGGATCGCAGAAATCGAAGATCTGAGCACTAAGAGGGCTCGTGATATCATCCTGTTAAGATAATAAAAACAATAGTTAGTTTCAAAGATTAGATCGAGCATGGAAAGTAAATGAACCAAGATCTTTTGAAGAGATTACGTTAAAGCCAAGCATCAAAAAAAGGTAACAAAGGTTTTGGCTTGAGTCACAAGAAATTAGAACTGGTGAAATCATAAGAAGCTACAAGATATTAGTTCTTAAATCTTAAGAGAAATTTATTTATACTTAAGTAATTTTGTTCTGGCTTAACTATGTTAAGAATCTGTAAGATGTTTTGATTCTGTTTTTCGACATCCAAACACTCCAAAGATTTTGGTGTCTTGATCAAATCCAATGTTTGTTTGTTATCAATATTTGTTGAGGACAACACAAGAGAGATTAAATGCATCTGTTCTTTTATGTGACATGTTAAGAAGAAGTGTTCCAATTACTTCCAATAGCTAAAAAGATAAAGTAAAGAAGAGTGGAGTTTCTATAAACGGAAAGTTTTCTGATTCTGGTATTTCCTTTTCGTATTGACAAAATAATTTAAAATTGCCTGGTATGAACCAACATCCAGATTTTTTTCCCACAAAGAAAAAGTAAAGGGCACTTCATAAAATATCAGAACATGTGTGAAACCCATTATGATCATGATCATATACAAACCCATCATGATAACAAACAATGCTCCTAGTGAAATTCACGTAATATGTAGATTTTGCATAAAATCCAAGGTGAGAGATTAAATCTAGCATTTTTCGTTTGATGAGAATAAAAATCTATACTAAAATACGATAGATATAGTGAATTATGGTTACAGTTATTTTGTAGAACAATATTGTTCCATATCATGTGACGATTTTCTATTGGTTTATAAGTAATAATCGTATGCCAATGAGAATTATGATAATGATTGTTCAAAAAAAAATCGCATGGAAGGACAAATTGAAGTGCGGAGAGAATAACAAAGAAAGAAAAGCGAAAAGAATGAAGCAATTTATAAGAAGATCAAATGGAATATAAGTAGAAGAAAATGACGTTACACCAAAAAAGAAAAACTAGCTGAAATTATAGGGTAGTTGCCGAATAAAAGACTACGGAATAAAAATTAATCAGTTTATAAGATTAGACTCGAGTTTATATGATCTATACATGTAAGCAAAATTTCAAAGACAAAAACATCTACGCATTGCATGAATAAAAATGAAAGCAATAATGAGAAGAGAATTACGATGGAAAGCTGATCGTGAGAGTGAGACGAGATCATGTCTTGCAACATGTTTGTGTTCTTTGTATATCTCCAATGTTAATGCGAAAACTTTCTGGGAAAATAAAGAAAATTCCCGAGAAAATATGAATTATAGCAAGAAAATTAATGAACGAGGCTTCAAGGATGATTTGTGGAATAATATTGGAATGAGTGATGTATGATGAACAAGAAAATCCATGGAAGAAATTCAAATATTGGGAGGAAAAAACAACAAAAACTGAAAAAACAAAGAGGTAATTGAATTAAAAACAGAACAAAGGTTCTTCTGTTTGGACAGAGAAGAAATTCAAATTCTTATAGTTTTCTGGAAAAAAAGAGGTTATGGGAGTTTCACGTAACAATCATACATATATATATATACTTTTGGTTTTATGTGTATGTATATATTTGTATATACTAAACTAATGCATGTGTGTTTCAGTGTATGTACAAATTATTTTCACATAATTTTTATAATATATTCCAGCGTGGACTTGATGCAAAAATGTGATACCCTCGATTCTCCTCTTCACATGACGTGGAAAGCCCACGTAGATATAATGGTGTTGACGTGGGTAAAGGATCTCACGTAGGAGGAAACTATTTAGACCGGTCAATGAGTTTGACCCAATTCTTGTTCCGTGGATTTTGACGTTTTTGACTGAAAATCGTCCTAAATTAAGCCCTATATTCGTGGAATTAGTTTCTATGTTTTTAATTTAGATATGCATTTTTCTATCTTTTATCTCGTTTGCTAATTTTATTGACTTGGCTCATGATTTCCCGCAAAGGAGAGAAAAAGATTTCGACCAGGTCAGTAAAGTATTAGAAAATAGAAGATATCTAAAGTAAAATGCTACTGGACAAAATGTCTTTGGACAATAAGCATATTATTTGCCTTAAGAAAATATTTAGGGATATCAGATAAAATTCGAAAACAATGTTTAACCAACTTCGAACATTTTTTTTAATAAAAAATATGAAAATGATTTCATATAGAAAAATGCTTTGATTGTGACAGTTTGAGCATAGGGTCAATGCATTGTTATTCAAAATTGAGAATATTTCACTTTCGTACACTTTTGTTATTCTAATAACCATAAGGTCCATAACAGAAAAAAATTAATATGAGAAGATATGTGTGTAGAGACTACAGGCTACATGCTCGAGATCTCATTATCGGTACGTAAGACACAAACAAAAGTACGAGTCGTACGTGTTATCCATCAAACTATAACTTACGAGTGTTTATTTCACATTTATAGTCTTCAAATAGGTAAACACGGATTCACTTTTTGTTTAAGCCCACGATTTACATTTGTACTTGTGTTGCCGATAAAAATAAAATATTATTTTAATGGTTTTGAAAGCGTTTTTGGTTACTATAGTAGATCTTAAGTGTTTTTTGTATTTCACTTATTTCATTACATGGAAAATATAGTTCTCTTCTTTTTATTTGTTCTAATCATGAGACATCAACATCGCCTTTCAGTATCTTATTTTGGTCACAAAAGTCTATCTACCATTTGAAAATCATTGTCAAGAGTCTATCTAGTTATTCTATGTCCAAAAATATTATTACTTCACTTTCAAGTCGTCTGCACAAACTAAATTTTATATGAGGTTTTTTTTTTGAACACAAAATTGTGTATGAGCTTAAACTACACTACACACGTGCATAATAGCGATTAAGACACATATTATAAGGATTATCTGGGTGTAGAAGTTCAGAATTTGGGATTACGAGAATTGCAATAAATTGTTTACAGATTAAAATTTAACGAAAGGAAATTAAAATAAAAGTAAAACAGCTTAAGATCAAAGCTGATTTGATGAATTGATACTTTTGAAGATATGACCATCTTCATATAAAGTCTGAAATGCAATATATGCATCACGCATTATCCAAATAGAAAACGACCACCACTTTAATTTCAAGATATAAAACCAATACCTAAAATGAAGAAAATTTATATATGCATGTGCATCTGTAATATATAATCAACCATTAATTATCTATATATAATTACGATTCACCAATATTAATTACATAATCTCAAACGTTATACGTACGTATTATTTAGGGTTGAAAACAAAACAAAATGTCATGCGTATATGAACTATACATATGCGTCATTAGCTCGTTCTTCAATCTAGGTTTAATATGAAAAATAATTTTTTCTTCATAAATATCTTTTTCTTGGAGCATTGTTTTTTTTTTCTTTTTTCTTTTTTTCTTGGAGCATTGTATTTGTATGAGAGTTCGCTTTCATCTTTGGATCCTAAGAATATAACTTTTATGCAAATAGAAAGGACACAGCTATTGTGCTTAGGATGGTACCCTCATCGTCCTATCTTTAGACATTAAAAATAAAATACCATTGATTTTGACCTTAGGTATATAATTTGTATATCGAACCCGTGGAGGTCGCATTTGCAACGTGAATCCATAACGATATACCAACAGATAAACCATATCTCTAATTGTCAATGAAATGTACAAACATATATCCCTTATTCTTTCATCTTAGAACATATTTTTAGGATCTCTTGAACGGTTGATTTTGTTTGTTGTGATCGAGGATATGTTGTTAATTGTTATTTGATTGTTGGTGAGTATGGAGTGTTGGTGGGTAATGGGTATAAGATAGGCGATTAAGATGCAAAGAACAAACCTACCTCGGTCTCATTCGATATTTGTGCTCGTTCTTTAGATTAAAACATAGTCGCAACAACATATAACAAAAAAAAATCTGTAACAAAACAATGGGTTTGTTTTATAATCTAATGAGTAAATGTACATGAATCAACCAAAATTACTGAATGCCCAATTTTAGTTCAACATGAGTTAAAACAGATTTTAAAACTAATATAAAACGTCGTCAATTTCAAATTCTAATGGTTGGATCGATTTAAAAGCCCAAATATAAGAAGGTGATCGTTAAAGGCCCAATTAAATTGAATCCCTAATATATCAAGTGAGAGTGTTAATCGTCGTCTCTCTCTTCAACCATTTCCCGGCTTCCGCGTTTTTGCTTTGTAGCGCCGGACCGGAGAAGATAAAACCCTTGCTCCGCCCCACTCACAGGAAGTTCTACATCGACCTGAGTTCTCGTACTTCGTCGTATCACTCGTTCTTCCTACGATGAACTGTGCAAGTAAAGCTTTCAGTCGTCTCTCTCTATTTTTTCTCAATATGCCGATTTAGGGTTTTCTTATGGTTGATGTTGGTGGCGGCACTGTGTTCTTTCAGTTTCAGGAGAAGTTCCCGTGGAGCCAGTGGTTTCGACGAAGTCAGGATTACTCTTCGAGAGACGACTAATCGAAAGACATATATCGGTAAGCTTTGAGCTGAATTAAGCACTGCCAAGTACTTTTACCGTCTTGTTTTTTTTGTTCTCACTGGAAGGATTTCTCGTAATTTGAGTGATGTTGTTTGGTTTACTTCGGATGATTCTTGTAGCACTGTGAAATTATCGAGAAATTCTTTTGGGCACCAATGAGATCCGATCTCCAGTGAGAGCTCTTTTAGATTATCACGCCACTTGGAAATGAATGATTTCTTCTAAATTATTTTCCTCTGTAGGATTATGGGAAGTGCCCGGTTACTGGCGAACCACTTACCATTGATGACATTGTTCCCATCAAAACTGGGGAGGTAGTGTAATCTCTTTAACTATTTGATGCAAAGTACTGTTGACGATATTTGTTTGAGATTTTTTAATGTAATTGTCAATTGTGTAGATCATAAAGCCGAAAACATTGCATACAGCTAGTATCCCTGGATTGCTCGGAACGTTCCAGAATGTAAGCTTTAATTGTTCTTTTGCAAATTTGTTCCTACCTTTTCTCTTGGATTTATGCTTGTTTTCTTAATGGGAAGTTCACTAAGAAATGTCACAATGTTTTATGTTATTGGTCATGTAGAGTTTGGTTGATTGACTTAAAATAAATTTTCCAAGGTTGTTTCTTAAATGTATACAAGATTCGTTTAACTGAACACATTGGCCTCTTCTCTTTAGTAACATTATTACGCGGATCACCTGCTCCTTTTCTGAGTGCTAATCAACATAAATTGTTCATTTTTTTGGGATGAATTATTCGAAGTAATTGCGTGAGAAGTTTAGCTGCTTTGCATTTTTTAGGAATGGGACGGTTTGATGCTATCAAATTTTGCACTGGAGCAACAACTACATACTGCAAGGCAAGAGCTAAGTCATGCCTTGTATCAGGTAATTTTGGCTGTGTGTTTCTGTCACCAGTTTATGAGGTGCCATGGTCAATAAATTTGTTTTATGCACCCTAGATTTATTTTCCTCACTCATTTCATCTTTTAGTGTGTTTAGTCTACTGATGGGACTGTTTTACCTTCTGTTTGCAGCATGATTCTGCTTGTCGTGTGATTGCTAGACTTAAAAAAGAAAGAGACGAAGCACGCCAATTACTGGCCGAGGTTGAGAGACATATACCTGCGGCCCCTGAAGCTGTGACAGCTAATGCTGCTCTGAGTAATGGTAAACGAGGTATGATTGTACACTTTTTACTCAAAATATATTGGCTAGTTATTTTTTCCTCTTGTAACATGTCACTATACTCTTTTGTTGTATAATAGCTGCCGTTGACGAGGAACTGGGTCCTGATGCAAAGAAATTGTGTCCTGGAATTTCAGCTGAAATTATTACGGAATTGACTGATTGTAATGCTGCTCTTTCCCAGAAGCGAAAAAAGCGACAGGTACTGCACATAGACTCGTATCTATCTTTGAATATGCATTTGAATGTTAGAAGGCAAGACCTGACGACTTGCTACGTTTATGTATTTTTTCTTGTTTGTAGAGGCATGTGATTTATACTCACTATATCTATTTAGATCCTAGTATTCGGTTTGAAACTTAACTAAAAAAATGTTGCCCTCCTGCCTAGTCTTGTGATTTTTTTTGTATTGGTTCCTGCTGTCTTGATAATTTTAATATTTTTCTGTAGATTCCTCAAACATTGGCGTCAATAGATACTTTGGAGAGGTTCACTCAGCTATCAAGCCACCCACTTCACAAGACCAACAAACCAGGCATTTGTTCGATGGACATTCTACATTCTAAGGTCCCTCATCTGATGGTTTTTTAATCACATCCCCTTATTCTTATTTTCCTCTGTTTCTGAAAGCCTCTTCATAGCATGTGATAACCGACTGGCAAACTTCTAATCTTCTATGTATAAATTATTTGAATATAGCCTTGAGTCCTTGGTTGGGGAATGATCATATCATTGTTATGTCTTTTTTGCATAATATTTTTATTTGCCTATTACATACCTATATGCTGTGTGTGATAGTTTGTATTACGACCACGACCAGGGATTCTTTGCATTTCTTTGATCTTATATTATGCTAAGTTTTGGTGTGCAAAAATTTACATCAGAACTATATTTCTTCTTAATTCGGTGACCAGGATGTCATTGCTACTGGAGGAGTTGATGCAACTGCTGTTCTCTTTGATCGCCCTTCTGGACAAATCTTGTCAACACTGACTGGTCACTCGAAGAAGGTTTTTAACTTTTTGCCTTAGATTTTTGTTTGAATTTGTTTCATGTAGCTCCATGCTTGATATGTGTTGATTCTTTTGTAGGTTACAAGCGTAAAATTTGTAGGCGACTCTGATCTTGTTTTGACTGCTTCTGCTGACAAGGTAATTTCATATGTCATATTTTATGAATAGTGCTTGGTATTAGTTCTATAGGAAATTGTAATCCCACATTGTGTATTGCCTTCGTTTTGAAAAGTAGTAGCCGGCAGATGCATTTGTTTATTTGTATTGTGAAAAGATGACTAGTAGCCATTGAATCTTTTTCTGTAGATGTCATGATGCTATCTTTGAAAACTTTGTTTGCTGCGAGTTATAAAACACATTTTGATCACTCACACCAGAAGTCTCTGTAATTTGTTGGATGCTCTGTTCGATTTCACAGAGGATGTACATCACCAATTGTTCGATAGTTATCTTTTTATTACTAAATTAGTGACTTACCTGCAGACAGTCCGTATCTGGCGGAATCCTGGGGATGGGAATTATGCTTGTGGGTATACATTGAATGATCATTCTGCGGAGGTAAGGATGAATTTGAGGAACTCTTACAGTCCGTTCCATGTTCTTTTAATTCATATACTTTTTGTGTAACTTTAGTTAATGATGCTTTATTCAGGTGCGAGCTGTAACTGTGCATCCCACAAATAAATACTTTGTCTCGGCATCTCTTGATGGTACATGGTGCTTCTACGATCTGTCCTCTGGCTCATGCCTTGCACAGGTCCCTAAACACTTTCCTTAAAGAACCAACTAATACCTGTTTTCCTTTCTAGCTTTGCCTGTATGCTATATAACAGAAATGATTATATATATTTACAAGAAACAATTGTGTGGATTATACTTTCTTCATGAGCATTTTCATATCAGCTAAAATCCGTGGTTCGGTGTATGGTTAGAGTACGAGCTCCTTTACTCATGAAAGCCTTTGTCATATTCCTTGTTTTTATTCAGGTATCAGATGATTCAAAGAATGTAGATTACACGGCTGCTGCTTTTCATCCCGATGGTCTCATTCTCGGAACCGGTACTTCTCAATCTGTTGTTAAGATTTGGGACGTTAAAAGTCAGGTAAAAACTATGGGCTTCCAAACTATATGACCTATTAAAATTATTAATTGTGTACAGTGTTCTTCATTATAGTTTTCATTTTTTTGGTTGATAATAGGCAAATGTGGCTAAGTTTGATGGACACACTGGGGAAGTTACAGCTATATCTTTCTCTGAAAATGGTTACTTCCTCGCGGTGAGTACTTTGAACAAAATACGAGAAGAGAGAATACAGCTTAAGTTATGCTTACATGAATGATTTTCTTTTTGTCCTGGAATTGACAGACAGCTGCAGAGGATGGTGTTAGGTTGTGGGATCTGCGCAAGTTAAGGAACTTCAAATCATTTTTATCTGCAGATGCGAACTCTGGTACACAACTATCGTATCTGTTTCTACTCATTTTGTTGATAGAGAACTTTCTATGTATTATAAGCTCGCTTTGATTAAACCTACTTTTTTTTTGTGTGCAGTGGAGTTTGATCCTAGCGGATCTTATCTCGGTATTGCTGCATCAGATATCAAGTGAGTACACATTTGAAAATAGTGATCAAAACATCCAAAGCTCAGCTAAAGAAAATATCCAAAGAGACCAAGCTAGCTTGATTAATCTGCACGTTGGGTTAACACAATTTATGTGTTTTGGCTGCAGAGTATACCAGACGGCAAGTGTGAAAGCTGAATGGAACCTTATCAAGACACTCCCAGATCTCTCCGGCACTGGTAAAGTCCCTTACCTAACTCCTTCAATGATCACATAGCGATAATGTTGCTAATTTCGAAGCCCTTACACTTGCAGGTAAAGCTACGTGTGTGAAGTTTGGTTCAGATGCACAGTACGTTGCAGTCGGTTCGATGGACCGTAACCTACGGATATTTGGTCTTCCTGGTGATGAAAAAGCCAACGTCGATGATGACTCTGCGCAAGACTCGTGAACAATCCGTAAAAAACTCAGACAGAACATTCCAAATGTCCATCTCCAGTGTTATCTCGCTCAAATTTCTCAAGTTCTGTTGTATCTTACAGTATTTGCAGCAATGGGGGAGAATTTCATAGGTGCGGGTCATGAGTGAGTGGTGATTGTGATCATCCTCGCTACCTCTTGGAATTCAAACAATGACACTCACAAACCCTCGAGTTTTCTTATAGGCTCTTTTAATCGCTTTGTACCTTCAATATATGTACCAAAAAATGTGTTCTTTCTGTTGCCAAATGAATTCAGACACTAATGAAGATCCCAAACCGATGGTGCTAAACCGCATTTGGTATTATTTAATCTGTTCTAGACAGTGGTGGTCTGCTTAGTATTCCGTATTCCAACAAATGATTTCAGCTGGTCTCTGAGAACAAAATTTTAACTAAATGTTAAAGAATACCCTTGACTGTACTTGGTCAAAAATCACTGGGCACAATATTTACATTTATCCACGAATATCAGATTCGTGATTCCTTTTGCAATTCCAGGATTAGTTTAACTTCACGCAAAAGATAATGTTTTGTAATACCCTTTCTTTATTGTGACCAGGATTGACAATTCGTGTTAAGGTATAACCACGTGTTTCCTCACAATTCTAAAGAATGCTTATGTTTCTCCCTGTCTATATTATTTTTTTAATTTTGTCTGAAAATACTAAAATAACTTGAACAAATCATCGTATAAAAACTACAAAATACATAAACTAAGCTTAAAGAAATACCTACACGATGAACTTTTTATATAGTAATTAGTAACAACTACAAAATACATAACCTTACTAGCTACTGGGAAAAAAATTGTCCAGTTTTAGATGATCAGAGTAAATATAATACTAATTGTCTTCCATTTTAATTATTGTCGAAAACGTGTTTTCATAAAGTAACTATTATTGGGTTTCATTACTAAATTCTAAACATCAAATGGAATTGAAACCAAAAGAGTAGTTATTCTAATTTTAAAAAGTTAGGTGTTGAATAAACAGTTTAAGTGAAATCTAATAATCAAAGACTGCAATACACACACCAAGCTCACTGTACTGTCTTTAGACTGGTCAGTGGTGGCTGAAGAAAGAAAAGAGTGTTTGATTGTTATATTAAAAAATAAAGAAAACAAATTACGCTCCCTTCTCTACAGACTCTCTCTATCCTAATCCTATTTCTTTTTCCACATCTCCTAAAGAAAGAGAAAAGAGTGGTCATCCATCCATCCACAGCCTCTTACAAAATCTCTCTCTTTCACCATTAACACCAAATTCAGAAAACTCAGAAGAAGCAAAATAAAGAGCTTTTACTGATCCACCAAACACAGAATTTCATAAACTCCCAAAAAAGTTAAATTCCAAACAAGCCCCACAACAACAACAACAACAAAAAAGATTTTAATCTTTCTCATTTACCCATATCCTCAAAATTCCCACAAAAATCTTTCCTCCAATAACATAACAAAACAACTCTTCTTCTACAACAAACTATGTTCTGATTTTTTAGTTTCTTCTTCCACACAATACAAAAGAAATGGGGTTTTATTCACTGAAGCAGCTTTTGTTACTTTACATCATCATCATGGCTCTGTTCTCAGATCTCAAGCTAGCAAAATCTTCTTCACCAGAGTACACGAACCTAATCTACAAAGGTTGTGCAAGACAGAGATTATCAGATCCATCTGGTTTATACTCACAAGCTCTCTCTGCAATGTATGGCTTATTGGTTACTCAATCAACGAAAACAAGATTCTACAAAACCACAACTGGAACAACAAGCCAAACAAGCGTCACTGGTCTTTTCCAGTGTAGAGGAGATTTAAGTAACAACGACTGTTACAACTGTGTTAGTCGTCTTCCTGTTCTCTCTGGTAAGCTCTGTGGCAAAACCATTGCTGCTAGAGTTCAGCTCTCCGGCTGTTATCTTCTCTATGAAATCTCTGGCTTTGCCCAAATTTCAGGTATTACTCTCCATTATTTGGTTTAATCTCAATTTCTTCGAAATTTTTTGTTTCTTGAACCGGAATTCGAGTTTCTGTGTGAACTTCAAGAACCCGGTTAAGAATCAGGTTTTGGTTTTAGATATAGGTTTAACCAAAGTTAGGATTCGACTAAACCAGAGAAACTTTTAACTATCGACCTAATTTCGGTTTTAACCATAAACCGAACCGAGATTGACTAATTTTAACTCCGGTTTAAAAATTTCTTTAGGAATGGAGTTGTTATTCAAGACATGTGGGAAGAACAACGTCGCCGGGACAGGATTCGAACAGAGAAGAGACACAGCTTTCGGGGTGATGCAAAACGGCGTCGTTCAAGGTCACGGCTTCTACGCAACGACATACGAATCGGTTTACGTTTTAGGACAATGCGAAGGCGATATAGGCGATTCAGATTGTAGCGGTTGCATAAAAAACGCGTTACAGAGAGCTCAAGTCGAATGTGGAAGCTCAATATCTGGTCAGATATATCTTCATAAGTGTTTTGTCGGTTATAGTTTCTACCCAAATGGTGTTCCCAAGAGATCTTCTCCTTATCCTAGCTCTGGCTCTTCGGGTTCTTCTTCTTCTTCATCTTCTTCAGGTGAAAATTTCTATTTCTTTTTATTTGTTTATTATTTTGGTGGAAAATTTCAATACCAACGTTCTAATATTTGCTGGAAAATCTTGAAAAGGTGTTCATTAAAAAGAAAATGATTCGATGTTGAAGTTAATAATTAATTTATTTGACTATCTTCACTTTAATTCAAAAGGTTTTCAGTGTGAAACTTGTTCTTTTGTTTTCAGGCTCCAATTGTGATTTTTGTTTCTTTTCATTTTGATGAATAAATATTGTTTTTTTCTTTTCAACATTATAGTTTGCTACGGTTTCGTAACAATTAATTCTTTAGAAAAGAGAGCGTAAAGTTTAGGAAATGTATTTTTAGGTATATTTTATTAGGATGATGAAATGGTTTTTGATGGAAAAAAACAGGAACAACAGGCAAAACGGTGGCAATAATAGTAGGAGGAACAGCTGGTGTTGGATTTCTTGTCATTTGCTTACTTTTCGTCAAAAACTTGATGAAGAAGAAATATGACGGTAATTACTTCCTCTCCACTTATATATACATACACGTAGACAACATTCATGCACGTATCACGTCTATAAGCATACATGCATATGTAACGTAATTCATACGAGTTGTCATTTTTGTATTGCCAAAATAATAGATTACTCAGTGTTTTTTATTAGAGATATTAATTATCCTTCTAATTTGAGCATATTGAAAATTAAGTGTGGAAGAGCTTGCATATAATAGACATACACATGCATATGTTGAGAAGAAGAATAAAGGCAAAAAAAATTGATTACTTATGTTTTTTTTTTGGCAGATTATTGAAAATAATTAGGATGAAGACAACAAAATGAGTCCCAACCCCGAAATGGAGGCAAGCGTTAATGTGAATTCCGAGGTGCATGCAATTAATTGTGTCCCGATTTTTATATTTTTCGAATTGTTAGTTTATTGAATACAGTATTTTTGAGAGGTGGAAATTGTGGTGGGATGGATGAAGAAGAGCTGGGACCATTTTAAAATGTTAGAAGATGGAGAAAGTACTTTCAATTTATTTTTAAAAATGTAAATGAATTATCTCATTTGAAGTTCCTTAAGTACTTATACTTGTCTTAATTTCATACCTTTTACAAGTTCCGTGAAGTCATTCTATTGGATGTTATGCTATAGTTTAACAATGGGTAACTCTTAAACAGAAATGAATTTATACTATGCTGTAGCATTTTACATTATTCTGTTCTGATAACGTTATACATTTTTGTTTTCGTATGTTTTAAATGATATTTTGTTTTTTCTAGACTGTTGAGTTGCTTTTTGAGTTTCTGTCGAGTTGTTTTTTTCTGCCAACTTGTTTTTGGTACTTTTTCTATCAAAATCTCGTTTGATAAGTAACTTTATTGGTATAACCTGGCAATTTTTATTTGTTTCTTGTAAAATGAGTAGGATTCCACCGCGTTTTGTATTATTGTGGGCAATTTGCATTATTTAAATGTTTTTTTTCGGCATTACTTAAATCTTATTTGTTCAGAAAATAATCGTGTGCATAATTTATATATTTGGAAATACGAAAGTCGAGTTATGTACTTCTCAATGTGTTGTTGTTTATGTATCTCGAGTGAAAGAAACTATGGTTAATTTTTTATACAACACTCATGCGATTTCATGGAGAAGTGTGATGCTTTTTATGATTTTGGGAATAGGGAACTTGATTGATACCTTTTGGGATCAAACATCAATACTCTCCGCACAAGTTTTGATGAATCTTGTAGTAATTGTTTTGGCATTTAATTGCATGATATGAGATGTGGTGCATAGGGTGGTCCATTTTTGTTACTTTTAAATTTTTAATAGAAGAACCAATATACAAGAATATTACGAATTTAGTATACAGCCATTCAGAGACCATTATCATTTATCAAAACGGAGAACAAAGGTTACGAAGCTCACACCATCACGAGAGAAAGAGAGAAATTAAAACTTTACTCTAGCCAGACGTAAATGACGTTGGATTTGGCCCATGACTCTCAGTTTGGGCTACAAATCAGAAAGCCCATTGATAACATACGAATAAAAATCCCAGTTTTTCAAAATTGTGATAGAAGCAACATACATAGATGAAAAACGTCTCTTATGAGACAACAAAAGACTTTCATAAATCATATGTGAAAATCACTTTTCCAGAGATTATTAGCCTCTGGTGTCTATCGTATCGTTGTGCATAAAGATTATTCATATCTGATATCTCTAAGAATTGACAATTTGATCCTATAAACTCCCTAATATAGCAAACTTCTACAATATCTTACTAAAGATTATCACATGACCAACCCTAATTTACTCTTTCTCTCTCATTTTTTTCACAAAATAGCCCAAATATGGAACCTAAGATTGACTCGTTTTATCTCTCTCTCTCTCCTCTCTCTGCTTCAAAGGTTAATAAAAACATGGAAAACTGAGATAGGAAGCAATGGCCAATACCTTATCCCTACCATTCGGAGATTTGCCACCAAACGAATAACAATCTTAATGATCTATCCAATGGAGAATCGTCCACTCCTTAGGGGGCTAATCAAGAATTCGATTTTCCAATTCCATAGCTTTTTCAATTCTCCTAATTTCGTCAAATGTGACTGAGAATTTGAATAACAAACACTGATTGTGTACACAAACAATGTCGATATTTCCTTCTTTCCAATTGCTAGAGCTCAACATAATCTCTGCTCAAGATCTAGCTCCTGTCTCACGTAAAATGAAGACCTACGCGGTGGCTTGGGTTCACTCTGAACGCAAACTCACCACCCGCGTAGATTACACCGGTGGTGGAAACCCAACTTGGAACGACAAGTTTGTCTTCCGAGTTAGCGAGGATTTCCTCTACGCCGATACTTCAGCCGTCGTGGTTGAAATCTACGCTTTACATTGGTTCCGTGATGTTCACGTTGGCACAGTCCGTGTCCTCATTAGCAACTTAATCCCTCCAAATCGCCGACCTGGATACCGAAGCAACGAGGAGTACCGTCGTACACCCCCTCCCGGAATGCGATTCGTCGCACTTCAAGTTCGCAGACCATCAGGTCGTCCTCAAGGAATATTAAACATCGGTGTGGGAATACTGGACGGATCAATGCGTAGCATGCCACTTTACACCAATATGGACTCTTCTGCAGTAGGTTACAGAGACTTGCTTGGAGAAGAAGATCCAAATCTGCAGAATTTGCATCTCAATAGCTTCAAAGGAAGCTCAAAGAATCCACAATCACCATCTTCTAAACAATACCAATCCGTAGTCTCGAGACCGCCAATGCTCCGTCGTACAAGGAGCGATACAAGTTCAATGGTCGTTTCCGATCTTCTAAGCAGAGTTGAGCGAAGTCGTGTAGCTAATAGGAAGCCAGCGAGCGCGTTGATGAGCGCAGAATCGGAAACTGTACCTACAACGACGGGACACGATTCAGTGACTTCAGATTCCGAGCTGACGAAATCGATAGAGTATGCACTTCCTTATCAATCCCCAAAGATTCCAAGTCAGGGATACGATTCATACGAGCCTGATTTCATAGATCAATCACCAAATCACAATGTGTTGCGGCCGAGAAGTGAGAGACAACACGAACCTGATTTCATAGATCAATCACCTTTTCGATCAAACGATCGTTCACGCAAAACTCCGAGAAGATCAACACCAATGATCGAGAAACCAAGACCGCCGAGAGACTATGACCGTACAAGCAGCCGCGCTTCACCATATTTGTCAAGACACGGAACGCCGTTGAGATCAAACATCGTCGCGTCTACTCCGATCAGATCTAACATGGTTTCATCAAGTCCAATGAGATCCACCGGCGTCGGATCAACTCCGAGAAGATCTAACATCCTCGGATCGACTCCGTTACGATCCAACATCGTCGGATCAACTCCGATTAGATCTAACTACAAGGCTACACCGATGAAATCGCCTATGCAATTTGGTACTCCGATGAGATCTAATTTAGCAGGAAGACCGGTTTTAACAGAATCCGAATTAGGTCCGTCGCCATCAGAAGTAGCGCAGAAAATGGCGAAAGAGAGATCACAAGCTTACGAAACAGAGAGTTCGATTCTTAGTGAATGGAGCTTAGACGATGATAGTAACATCGAAGGTCTCCGATCGAAACTTGAGAGATGGAGAACAGAGCTTCCGCCGCTTTACGATCTGGGATCGAGTCATCAAAGCAGCGATGTAGGAAGCGGCGCGATGGTTGTTGCTAATGTAGGTGGAGGAAAAAGCTCGAGGAAGAAAACTCCGGCGGTGAAGAAGAAGCATAATCGCCGTCACACTGAAGGAGGAGGTAACGGACTTTTCTCGTGTTTTAGTAATTTGTGCGGCGTGGAATGCACATTCGTGTGTGGAGGCGGGTCGGATCAAGACGGGTCAAAAAAGAAAGGTGGGTCTGGGCGTTTGCCCCGCTTGGGCTCTGCTGATGATTTGAGTTATTTATGATTATTTTTAATTTTTAGGCTGACCAATATTCTTTTATTTTCTATATATTTGGTTTGTGAAAATGAGAAAATATTTGTGAATATTTTTAAACATTTCTCTTTTAAAATGTCATTGAGAAATATTGCATGCTATTTTCTTCTTATTACAATTGATATACAGTACACTAATACACATGAAACTATAAGGTAAGTTCAGATAGTTTGTAAAATGTAAAAATTTGCATAAAATATACTCTTGATATTTTGCTATCAAGCTATATGATTTTATATTTAAATTTTTGGCAAATGTGATCACGTGGACCGACGAAATAAAAGATCACTTTATGATGGATTCGGTTCAGAATTTTAAATCAATTAATTGTCGCTTATAGCTTAGTTTGACACAATAATTAAACTTAGCGAGATTAAAAATAGAGAAAAAGGAAATAAAGAGGCGCGAAAAAGGGGATTTGTGTCTTGCACTAAACGGGTAAACATCCGGGTGGTCCGCAAAGACCATTGAACAACGTGTCGTTTTAATATTAAGTACTTTTTGGTTTGATCCACCTTGTCGTTTTGTCCCCTTAAAACGACAGCCTTTTTCCTCCTTTCACAACCATTTTTTATTTACTTTCCAGTAATTTGTCACAGTATTTCTCCTCACATATTTGCTGACTGGTAAAATTTAGAACAGTGAAATGATTCTTCAGTTTTCAGTTTATTTTATTCAACTGTTGTCATTTCATCATTTTAGTGAAAAAAATAAAAATGAATTTTCATTCTACTGTTTTGCAAGTAATATGTTTTGTTTTTTCTTACAATTCTGATATACTATCTGACTGATGTAGACAATGTTTTGAGATAAGTTGATTTATATAAGAATGCAATAAATTTCCATTTTTAACAGTCGTATATCTAAATTTTTGTGTATAACTTCCTTAATTATGTCTTCGGATTTTTTTTAAAAAACTCGTTGATATATACTAACGGAAGCAATAAATTCTTTAATTGCTAAAGATTAATAAAGTTGTAACCTTTTTTTTGGGTCTTTTTCTTTAAAGATCGTTATGAAATGGGTATGGACCATGCTAGTATGCTACTAATTCAAAATAGTACATTGGCTATCTAAAGTTGGACTGTGTGAAATAGTTTATTCTACAATTTAAGACCTTTTTCAGGTAAGGAGAAATCACATATTAGAACTAAGATAATCTTAAATGTCTTCGAGTGATCATTTACTTTGTTATACAAAGACAATTTCCTTTTAATATCTACTGTAAAACATATTAATATATCGACAATATTGTTTAGTCTCAAAGTCTTTATGTTATGGTCCTAATAAAAACACTAATTTTTCTACATATTGATTTTAGTCTAGCATGTAGTATTTTTATCACTTTCTAAAAATCATGACTAGTCCTTAATCTTACTTTACAGAATACAATCCTCTTGCAAACTAATACTCTCATTATATATCTTTTCTTAGAATAGTTATATGTTACTGTTGGGATGTTTATAATATAAGATCAATCAAATCAAACAAATATGTATATTTATTTATATACATCTACAAGCGTGAAAATTCATTTGGAATGTCACATATGTTACAATTTTGGAACGTTTATACTTTATCAATATATATATATATTAATATATATTTACAAGCGTGAAGTCATCTCCATCATTTATCTTCAACCATTTGATTACAAGTTATGTATCATGAATCTGCTTTTGTCTTTTCCTTATGATTCCAAATGATATTAACCTTCAACTTGTTGCATGTTCACAAGAGACAAACACAATTCACGGTATATTTGATCAATTGTAATTCGTTACATACATAACTTTAATTCATTGAAATATACACGAACTAGATCAATTAAAAAATTCAGGACGTTGAAAAAGCTTTACAAAAGAAAAGAATGTATAACTTTTCCTTTACACGAATAGTAAATGAGAAAAACTCACATCTACAATTTTCGTTATCGTGTTAAATAGTATACAAATTTAAACCACTTTTTGAGCATTTAGACCTAAGTTTTATTTTCCGGAGATAAGCTGTTATTTTGCTCTGTTTACGTTTTCTTTTGCATCACTACTCTTATGCATATGTATATAAGTCCTCACTTTACTCATTAATAAATTTCTTATTTAAACTAAAAAATCATATACCGAAGTTACTATAAAACCTACGAATTCTCTCTAATTCATAAACATTTGTAAACAGCATTCATTAATACTATATGATAGATAATAAATAACTGTTCGTATAATCTACTTATTTTTCTTATTTCACCTTTACAGACAACCCCACAGCCCACTTGGGTATCGACTTTATAGTTAAAGCAATGTTCGTGCCTTTTGTCCTATAAAGGAACGACACAGGTAGCGCCTAAGAAAAAAATAAAAACTAACAAGTGAGTAAAAATGCAAAATAAGTAGAAGGGAAAAAGAAAAAACGAGTATAAAAATCACACGCAATTCTAGAACAAACGTAGATAACGTGAAAAACATAGAATCAACTATTTGATATTGACTAACTGTTAGTGTACTTGGAACTGTGAGAATAAGTCGCTTTGAAGTCTGAAGAGGTTCAGGTGTCCTGAGTTTCTAAATAAATAAAGAGAACAAACTTGTACTTGTTTTTTGGTTGTGAAATATTACTGTATCTTAATACTGTGAAATTTCAACATATTTCTTGAAACTAAGTTTGGTATTTCTAGCAAATCCATCAATAGAGTATGAAATTCAATGTTCTCATTTAGTCATGATTTTGATCAAAAGAGAATTTTCCACACATCAATTGCGATTGAAAAAGTTTTCAAAGGATCATCATAGCTCACATCAAGAAACATGATGATGAATAATCTCATCACCACTATTTATTTAATAATTCCTTATAATGAAAACCAATTTTGTTCTCACTTTATTTGGAACCCATCATAGTCTAGTCCTCCACGAAAAAAAGAAAAGAAAATAAATGAGCATATAGTGACCCAAAACTAAACCCAAATTCAACTTTTTTTCAAAACTGGTACTTAGCTATACGTTTTCACATATTTAACAGTTGTTACTATGAACATGATATAAAGCATAGCTAACCAGATAAGATCAAACGCAACGAATACAAAATAAACTCTAATATAGCAATCATCAAAACGAATACAAATTCTTGCAAAAATAGAAAAGAAAGTGTGATGCAAAAACAAAGCTTTCCACAAATACAAACACATAACACAAAAACAACAGTTTATATATTTAATATAGTTTAATAAGATATGTTTGTTTTGTTTATCATATTTTTTTATAAACACAGGAGAAAACAATAAGGTAAACGGGAGCACGACAAGTTTGATAATGTCGGGAAGAAAAGTTAAAAAGAATTTCTTTGTTAATAATAAAATTAGGGAATAAAAAAAGGGTAAAAGAGAAGAAGAAAGAATGGCATTGTTGTTGGTATGGCCACTACCAGACATATGGGTCCTACTCTTCTCATCACTCTCTCCACCACCTAATCCTCTCTCTCTTTCTTCTTCCTCAATTCTTGAAACTCTCTTTCAGATTTCAAGAAACCCTTAAAATCCTCTCTCTGTCTCTTTCTGTTTGTTTGTTTTCTTGTTTCCTTCTCTCTCTCTCTTTCTTTCTTTGTCTTCCTTTCCCAGGTTGTTTTTTTTTGCTCTCTCTGCCTTCTTGACTTTCAAAAGACTCTTTCTTTCTTTTGGATTGATTTTGGATTCTAGGGCTCTCTTTCTTTTAGTGGGTTTTTGTTGTTGTTGTTGTGGTCTCTCTGATGATTACTGAACTTGAGATGGGGAAAGGTGAGAGTGAGCTTGAGCTTGGTCTAGGGCTGAGTCTTGGCGGTGGAACGGCGGCCAAGATTGGTAAATCAGGTGGTGGTGGCGCGTGGGGAGAGCGTGGAAGGCTTTTGACGGCTAAGGATTTTCCTTCTGTTGGTTCTAAACGTGCTGCTGATTCTGCTTCTCATGCTGGTTCATCTCCTCCTCGTTCAAGGTTCGTCTTTTTCAAGCTTTTTGGTTTCAAAGAAAGATCTTTTAAGATGTTTAATTCCTTTTGTATGATGTGAAATTGCTATTCTCTGAACATAGTTCGTTTAGGAGTTTCTTAAAGATTCTTTAGTGTTTGGATGTATACTTGATCTGAGTTATGTCGGAAGAAATGCTCTGGTTTGGAATTAGGAATCTTGAATAGTTGAATCTGTTCTTGGTTTTGATTCATTTGGATAGATTACAAGTCCTGACTTGATGTTTGCTTTGTTTGTAGCAGTCAAGTTGTTGGATGGCCTCCTATAGGGTCACACAGGATGAACAGTTTGGTTAATAACCAAGCTACAAAGTCAGCAAGAGAAGAAGAAGAAGCTGGTAAGAAGAAAGTGAAAGATGATGAACCTAAAGATGTGACAAAGAAAGTGAATGGGAAAGTACAAGTTGGATTTATTAAGGTGAACATGGATGGAGTTGCTATAGGAAGAAAAGTGGATTTGAATGCTCATTCTTCTTACGAGAATTTGGCGCAAACATTGGAAGATATGTTCTTTCGCACTAATCCGGGTACTGTCGGGTTAACCAGTCAGTTCACTAAACCGTTGAGGCTTTTAGATGGATCGTCTGAGTTTGTACTTACTTATGAAGATAAGGAAGGAGATTGGATGCTTGTTGGTGATGTTCCATGGAGGTAATAGATCTAAAAACCTTGTTTATTTATCTCTTACACTTCCAATAAATGTTTCTGATGGTCTTTTTGTTGGAATTATCTTAGAATGTTCATCAACTCGGTGAAAAGGCTACGTGTGATGAAAACCTCTGAAGCTAATGGACTCGGTATGTAGATAATCTCATCTTGATTCCTGTTCTTGTTTCTCAAGATGACGCAATGAAAAATTTCTACTAAAACATGTTAATATATATGCAGCTGCACGAAATCAAGAACCAAACGAGAGACAGCGAAAGCAGCCGGTTTAGATCTCTTTTCGACGTTACGGTGTTACAGGTTTTATATTTTGGGGTTTTGCAAGTCTGAGATACTTCTGAAGCAAGCATAAGCTAGATTGATCTTATATCCAGTTTGTGTATTTTCTTGGTTCTTATAATGGTTTTTACTGGTTTTCTTTAGTTTTTTTTTTTGCTGTCTTTTAATTTTCGGTTGCGATTTCACTATATACTATGGATGGAAGAGAATGCTCTTTATATCTTTTACTACACTGTAAATATTTGAAGCTTATCTAATATCGTTTTTAAGGGTTTTTGTTGATGAGTCTACTCTAATGATCTTAGAACTATGCCAATATATCCACAAATAACTACTCAGATCAAATGGGGTTACGGAAACATAAGGCAAGAAAGCAAATAGATTACAAAACTCATAATGTATTTACAACTCAAAACGTTTCACACAGGTTAAACTTCTTATAATAGTGATTGTGAAAATCCTTAATACATACATATTCCTCTCACTGTTAGCTTTTGAGTAATGTAATTGAAGCAGTGACTACAATACTCTACTTTAAGCAAAAGAATAAGCAAGCAACCAACGTTTTCAAGTCATAAGCTTTTAAATTCCCTAGTGACATTTAGCCTTGAGTTTTACGGGACTCTCTGAGTTGTTGATCTCTGATACTCTGCCTCCAACATTGAAGAAGTTTTGAAACAGAATTGCATATTTTTCGGTTCTTGTGTTTTGTAAGATTCTCTAGCCTAACCATGAGCTTCCTTGTTTCCATAGCTCTTGCGCTGATGGGGAACTCCAAGAGCAAAGCGAGGGTATCTACGCACATTGATGTTTCTACTTCAGACGCGAGGATTCCCTTTGCGTTGGCAAAATCAGCAGATTTTTTGGCGATCTCGAACAGTTCCAACAAATCCTTGTCGTTCTTCTTCAAGACAGGACAACCTTTAGATGCGTTCACAGGTGGCCCATGTTCCCCGGATCTAGGGTTTTTAGAAAGTTTCATTGGTAAAGCTGATTTCTTCTTCACCTGAATAGTTCTCGCTGCAAAAGACTTGTAATCACCAGGCTTCTTCAAATTTTGTTTGGTCTTGCCGGTTTCATGATTAGCCGCCCTAGATCTCTGATCTTCTGTCTTGTTCAAGTTTGAGGATACTTGAACAACATCAGGCTTCTGTAGCGTTAGGCGAACCTTGTAGCAAGTACTATTATCCCTCACGCTCTTCATGGATACTTTTTCTGGAACATGATTCTGTTCATCAATTTGCTTAACTTCTCCGGTTTCATGAGCGTGCGAACTCTGATGTTCTCTCTTCTTCAACCCCGAACATACTTTAACAACATTATTTTTCTTCAGATTCAAGGTAAGAGCTTTGTTGTAAGTATAAGCGTCTTTTTCACTGGAAGAAAGAGTCTTCTTCATCGATGAGGAGTTGAACAAAACGTGAGATTCCATTCCTAATCTAACTAGGGTTTAACTCTATCAAATTTGGTTATCGAATTATGGAGATAGAGCGTAGAGAGTTTCAGGTATTATATAGATTGTAGAGAGTAGAGACCCAAACAAAAAAGGAAATTAAAGGAAGCTTTCTTCAGGCCCACGCAACGAAACAACGTCGGACTATACTAATTTCCTTTTTTCTTGTCGAGTACATCCAAGGGTAAATCTGTCAGACCAGATATTTCAACGTTAAAACAATCAGTGACCAATCAAGTAGTAAGTATTTTTAAAAATCCTCTCTTTTCGTTCTTTCTTAATCCGATCCTCTGTTTCGTAAGAAGAAACAGAGATTATAAAGAGCCACTAGATTAACCTAGATTAACCTAGATTAACGAAAAAACGGTTTGTTTCGGTTCCACGTAACAACGGTAACTTGGTAAGAAGCAAAAGCTAACACGAAGTAAAACAAGAGCTGGTCTGTTTCAACATAAATTTACATAAACCAAAATTACTTTCACAAAAAATATAGTAAAAACCCCTCAGTTTTTACAAAAGAGAAACACATTTACTTCACTTAAACAATTAAACAAAGAGAGATTGTTGTTTTCCTTATTTATTCACTACTGAGTAAACACTGATCAATTTGCAGAATAAAAGGCAAACATTTTAAGATTAAGGAATAAACAACTTCAAAAGCTTTTTATACCAAGAAATTACAGAATGTTTTGTTGATTTGCTATTACATTGTTTTTTTTTTATATATCAGCTTAAGCTCTAACATAAGGGGGAGAGAGAAACATACAAAAATTTCAGTACATTAATAACAGAACAAAAGTACAAACACATTTGACAAAGAGAAGTTTTTACCCCCAAAAAATGGATGCAGAACACTCACCGACCATGCCTCCCATTCTTGCTTCACAGAAAGGTTGGAAGACATAACAACAAACGAGCAGAGAAAGGCTTTGATCAAAATTTTCTCCATCTGCATCATTGCTGTAAGAGATTAATGCCATAGGAAGCAAGACAGAGAGACCAAAGATATAACAACACTATGATGAGAATTTACCTCAAGGCTCAAGCTATAGCACAAAAACAAACTTTGTAAAAACTAGTTGCAGATGGCGAGCTTGCCGTTCACTTCATCTGCCAAGCCGTAATCCAGGCTTAGCTCGGCCAACGGTGAGATATTCTCCAGCGCAAAAAGCATCACACGGGGGAACATCAGGTGATTGTGGTCATGCAAAACAAATTGCACCATCACATTTGGTTCTTTGCTGTGACTAATGTAGCAAGCCACGTTCCTCATCCTTGACACATCCATTGAGAAATCCAGTGGAGGGAGAGATGGATAATTCGGCCTAACAAAATCTGGGTATACTTGAGATAAATCACCCCAGTTACGCCATTGGTCTGTGAACCGACCAGGATAGACCATAACATCCCCATTCATTGACAGAATCTCGGCTTGAAGTCTCGTGACAACTACACCTGCATATTCGCATATGAAAGCACCAGCTTCAATTAGATCAAGTGTCCTGACACCCCAACCGGTTTCCTTCGATCTGAAAACCTCTAGCCTGTTCCTCAATCCCTTCTGTGTCACACGGCTCTTACAGCTCGGACCACAAGTGCAGAATTCCCCACATTCAAATACCACATGCTTTCCTTTCAATAGATGCCCGTTATCATCATATGCAAACTCACCACCGTTCTTCCTTGCACAGAGACAATCATCAGTACAAGAGAGCTTACACTCGCAGCCAGTCCTGCTGATCCCCCCCTGACCAAAAATTCCAGGAGGAAAGACAGCTTTTGCAATGTACTCATAATGTCTCGGTTCTTGATCACCATCTACATCATTATATAGAAACACGGGTACATTCTCCTTCTTGTTAGAAAGGTCAAAGCTAACATAACCAGTAGGCCTAACCATCGATGGCTTATTTCTAAGAGTTTGTGCAAACCTCATTACCGCACTGCCCATCATCGGTTGCCCTTCAATTCTTACTAACCTAAATTTAAAAACCCCAAAACCAGACTTCCCCACAGCAAACCACCAATCTACTATCTTATACAAACCATCATATACATACACCTTCGAGCTTATACTGTTCTCATACTTAATACCTCTAATCACACGTACCTCGATACCGTAGTGCATACTTCTCTCCATTCCCAGATTCCCACCTACTAGCCTCTGGTTATCACACTGCTTGTGTTGATGATCCTGACCACCGTGACCAGTATAAACCAAAACATCTCCTGTATCTTCATCATCCTCATAACCACCTGAGACAACAATGCTGGTAGCTATAGGCTCTCCAGTGGCGCTCCGTTCAGCCGTTAAACAATCAATCCCGGCTTGTGTCTGGCCGTGTAAGCCCAGCACACACAATTCCATACGGTAGAAGAATATATCCCCTACTTCAACCCCTGTGACTGGACCAACTATGTGCTTATCATAGTTCAACCACAGTCCCCGATCCCTCATTATATACGCAGCCGCCATATCGCTCCTCCGTCTACGCCCTTGACCAAGTACATGATTCTTCATACTCTCCGCCATTAGATGAATCCGAAGAGACTCATAAGTCATCCTAGTTCGTTTCATGACTTGTCGGAGTTCCTTCCGTTGTTCATGACCTAGAATTGCAATTCTCGCTAGCTCTCTCGGTCTCTCGAATTTCGGCGAGACAACGACGGTGGAGACTCGATTATCCTTAAATCCTGGAGGCGGTTCAATCAATTCCCGGTTTTCTTTCTCCGGTACAGCAACGATGGCACCAGAATCCAATCCGTATACGGAGACTCCGTCTAATCCTTTGACCTGCAGTGGCTTGAATGCCGAGCGGAAGAGCTCTGAGATACGAATAAACTCGGCGATGAGATCGGTATTGGCTGATTGATCGGAGGTAGACGATGGTGGAGTTTGCCATTCCTCAATTGGTTCCGATTTCACTTCTAACTTTCCGGTGACTACAGTGTCGCCGGCTGTGGTTCCGGCGGTGGAGGATTGAGAATCCGGCATGAGGTTGAGGTCAGGAAATGGTAACAATGTACTCATCCTTCCCAATGAACCGAAGACAGAAACAACACCTGGGCTCCGAATCCGGAAACTATTCGGGTCACGAATCGGATCCGGCCTTAAAGTGTTTGCATTACTTCGAGGTTGTCTCAACTTGTCAACGGAACTGTTCCTGTATATTGGAAAAATATACGTATATTCAAAATTGGATTTAGTTAATTTGTAAATAATTCGTACGTATAGGCAAATATTACGAATGGAAAAGATGTTACAAAAGAATGACTTTGAAAATTTTAACTTTCAAAAAGAAAATTTTGTAGTTGACAAATCTTTAAATCTATTTTTATTACAGATTAGTTTTGTGATTAATTAGATATTTTTAACATTAAAATACATATACATTTGTATGAACTTAAGATCGGAATTCATCATAATTAATAACTAATAGAATTATAAATGAAAGTTTGTAAAATACCTCATTTCTTCGGCTAGTTGGATCTATTAAGACTTAAGAGACAAATATTTTCTTCTGTACTAATTATTTGGTTTTTCCATCCTTGCGTACAAGTTTTTGACGTTTTGACAATGGACTAAAATCACGTATTTATAGAGGAAATGACTGATCTTTTTGAGATATTTTTTTTAACTTTGATCTTAATCGTCTACATTAAATTTTAATAGTTCAAAATTGTTTAATGTGATTTGTACTAACATTAAAACATATCTTTCTATATTAATTAAAAAATATATTTCAGACTAGAATCTTATTTTTTTTATAAGAAAGTTACCAAAATGACGTTTCCATTAAATACAATATATTTTATTATATTCATTAATTT
>Ga0041059_1000344_pt1 | contig 33875 bp, 33 predicted proteins | sample AraColnosormetaG_FD_56232 | JGI IMG/M metagenome (GOLD analysis project Ga0041059, IMG submission 56232) | Arabidopsis roots microbial communities from North Carolina, USA - Col MF nosort | ecosystem: Host-associated > Plants > Roots > Unclassified | place: USA: North Carolina | collected...
CAGAAAACACATTCTCCACAACATATTTATTATTTGAAATTTGTAAAAGAAAACGAATAACTACAAAGATTTTTTGGTCTCCCATTTTGAAAACCTCCCGATTTCCACATACATCCTTTTTCACCTTTCATCAATTATGTAGCTACATGCCCTACTCCAGATTTTCAAATGTTATCATAAAATTATAGTAATGCATGTGGCCGATTATAATTTTTGTATAGTTTGGTATGCAAGTTTTGATATATCATCTTAATTGTTTAATTTTAAACCAGTGTTTTTGCACTAGAGATTCTTTTATTAGATTAACTACTCAAATTTCAGTATTTTTATTTGTTCAGTTTTGATATATCACATTGTTCCCGTTCTTCTGCAAATTATAAAATATTATTTTTAAAAATACAAAATAAGAATAATAAGAAGAATATATTATTTCTTCCTATATATATTAGCATATAGTTGCTCAAGAACAACGGCAAAAATAAAACATATCATATATATAATATATGAACACTTTCAATCGTATATACACAAATATACCTATTTTCTACAGCCAGTAAACTTGTGATTAAAAGTCGATATACATATTGTAGAAATAAAGAGTCATGTTTTTGCTAACATGTTAATATTTGTGCTTAATTTGATATTCTAATACATATGCATGGATGTTAACTTTTTAGTTGAAGTTAGAGAACGGATCTTTTGTTTTAAACAATACATAAACGCATTACGCATACGTATTAATGTAAGATTACATGAACGAGGGGAGTTTAAATGCTTTGATGACGTGAGGCTGAGCGTTAAGAAACGACATCAGCTAAAGCAATTCGTTTTTTTTCTAAGTAGCGAAATGAAATTGAGAATATAAAGGAAAAAGAACGATGAATCTGAATCCCCCAAAGTAGAAAATTCGTGTCACACGTGAAAAAAGTTATAGATTTAAATTCTCTTTTTTTATTGCCAAGAAAATAAATAAATAAAAAGTCCAAAGAGAAAATAAAATTGGAAAAGAAAAAGTGTAAAAGAAGGAGCCAAGATTTTCACACAACCTAAAGTTTTGTTTAAAAAAAAAAAATCAATTTCTCGTGATTCAATCGCATTATCATATAAGCTTTTCCGTGATACAAAAGGGATTTTATAATAGTAAATTGTTAAATTTAATATCTTCAATTTTCGTAATTAATTGACGATTATTTGATGTTATTAAAAGAAAAAAAGAATAGTAACGCTGGATACTTTTTGCCACGTGTCTTAATCCCAGGTGCTCAGAGTGGAAGCAGGTTACTTTGGTTCTGGTGTTGTTACTAATGCTGCACCACATTTTTATCGTCGTCGAACAACACTCACCTATATATGGCGCGTTTACTTCACTTCCTCCTTCTTGTCCTGTGTCTGTCTGTCGCAGTTAATTTATCTACTGGTCAACGAAAGATCTACACTCTGTAGATTTGATTTAAGTTTCGCTGTTTGATTTTTAAAAACATTTATAATTATATGTTGTTATTTTCGACAACTTACATGTTCATGTGTAGTTAGTTATTTGATACGCAATAATATAGTGTAGAGCAGGTTTTGACAAGACTTTAGACAAAAAATCTAAAGCAATAATATAGTGTTACGTTTTCATTTTTGTCTTTCCGTTTTAAAATTTTAATTATTGATTCATCTTTGAAAGCGATTATATTTAAAGACTGACAAAAAAAGCAGCAACAATTGGCTCTTCTCCCAAAAGTCAAAGCTAAAAACGCTAAATCTTTCACTTTCGATCATAAACACAACAGTCTCATTCAAATATTAAAACATTGTGACATCTCATTTCTTAAATTTTGTATTATCCACCATTCTGGACGAAAAAAATGTAGTTATCAAATAGCACGGATTTAAATGCGTTTTTTTCTTTCCTAAACTACAGGAGTAAAAGAATATGTATGTAATTATTATTTCCTTCAGCAAAGCAGATTTTAGAACATACTACTACTCATAATATAAAACATTAATAAAATATGAATAACGCCGGAGATTACGGCCCAAAGATTGGGCAAGCCTCAAAATTTACGCAATATTATTATTATTATTTCTAATTCTCTCCTTCGTCACATCCCATGCAGTCAAATGTCATGAATACCCTTTACCCATTAACTCTATCAAGCCATGGCACGTAAGGGCATTCGCGACATTTCGTATATGCAAACGGGTAAAGCTTAATACAACAAAGATTGTTCTCAAAGTTTAAAAAAACAGTAAATATCATATAAACGAAATCGAGCTTTCGATTATGGAGTGGCTACGATTGCCCATGGCAGATGCAAAATCGGCTTCTTCTTCTCATTCTCTTCAGCTCCTCTCATCTTCTTCAATGGAGGTTGTTGCTGCGGGGACGACGACGACGTTGGTGGGTTGCACGAACTCGCTGACCACGAATCGTTTGAGCTTTCGTCGCTATTGAAAGGGTTTGCATCAATCACGCAGCTTGGACTGTTCAACGATGATGATGAATCGTGACTCTTGCGTTTCTTGGAAGATTGGATTTGGATCTGTAAACCGATGCGGTCCACTGGTAGTTGGAGGATTAGATCGTAGCAAGTTTTCACCTTTTCCTGTTAATGCACGAGAGTTGTTTGAGAAAATGACTGAGTGAAAACAAGTAGAGAGATGATTAGAGAAGCTAACCTTGGTTAAGTTAAGGACACCGAGGAGATTAGTTTGGTATGAAAGAGGGTCAAAGGGATCAACTTGCTCTATAATTCGCATCATGGTAGCTGCGGCAACTACTGATGGGAGGTACCCGACAAATCTTGAATCTGACAAAGACAATTGAGGAAGATAAGACAAGAATGTAAGATGATTACTCAGATTCAGCAGATGGTAAAACGAAATGGAGTGGCTTTTTTCTTTTTGTCGTTTACGAACCGGAGATTACAGAGAGGAGGAGACGGTGGCATTTGTTGAGGAAATCCCAGTGAGCATTGTTCTTAAGTCCCAATCTCCTGATAATGTGGTCTACGAACGAAATTGGAGTAATGAGATGCATCTTCCACTCGAGAGTAGACAGAATCAGTAGCTCCATTCTCTGTATGGTTTTTGCTTCAAACACATACTTTGTCTCCTCCACCTGCAAACCCCCAAAAAAACAGAGAGATGAGAACAGAGGGATAAAAGACTTAAACTTTAAGGAAATTTATTGCAAGTATCATCATTTACTTGAAAGTCTAGAAGAAGAGGGACTTGGGTTTCTTCGACTTTAGCAGCTAATGAGAGACACGCGACAGAAACGAGCTGAAGCATCCATGGTTTGTCTCTCTGTAAGCTGTAGCTACAGATGAACTTATCGAGATAAGTTATGGCTAAAACAGCTGCTAAAGTAGAGAAGCCATAATGAGCGTTGACTCTCAGAATCCAACCAACAGCTTCTTTTCGATCCGTGGAAAGATAAACATCATCGAGACAGCTGAGTCCTTGTTCTTCTTCTTTGGAGAAGAGTGTAACCAGATCTTCATCTTCCCAGAACAAATCTTGTTGCAAAACAACGAATGGAGAAGAAGAAGAAGACAAGGAAGAGTTTTCTTCAACTTCTTCTCCTTCATCGTCCCATTTCTCTTCTTCGCAGTAGAGAGCATCAAGAAGAAACGAATTGCTCTGTTCTTCTCTACTTTCTTCCTCCTTCCGAATCGCCATTGTGGGGGACTAAACTCAAGAATGAGAAGAAAGATAAGATCTTTCTCTTCTCTTCTATATTGTTGTTGATTTAGTTATTGGGTTTTGGCTCAGAGCATTACACGGAAGAAGATAAGATGATAGAGAGAAAATCTCTCGGAGAGAGACTCATCTTTCCTCTCTATGGAAACGTGCAGTGGTTAGCTTAGCAGGGGAGAGCTACAAAAGAGAGACTAGAGAGAGAAAGAGAGAGGAAAAAGCTGGAAGTGGGTTTCGGAGAGTGATAAGAAGAGAGATTGATTTATGAGAGAAGGCCGAGAGATGGTTTTTACGTTTGTCTTTTACTAATATATTATTTGTTTTTCTTGTTGTGATTATTTAATGTGGAATTTCTTTTTCTTTATTTTTTATTAAATGTGTGATTTCTTTTGCTGTTTCCCGCTTTACCCACTTTTTACTCATTTGGAGTAGAGATCGAGAAACCAAAGTGCAGTAAAATCTGTCGGCTAAATTCTACTACTTTTGGGCTATTTGTCAACAATAATGTTTTTGTTAGAACCTAAAGATATTGCTATACATTGACCAAATAACCTTTTTCTAATTGCATCTGATCACAAGTGCGATGATTATACGCCGATAAGTTCCGTTTCTTAAAGTTAAAGACAGAACCAAAACCTTTTTTTGTTTTTAACATAATTTTAACTCAAGAGGATGATGAACACACAAAACCAAGGATTTAGAGTAATAATTCAATATAATCTGCGATCTGGTTAAACATGAAAAGATCCAAACTTCTCAATAAGTTTCACTGACCAACTCAAAAATTAACCATCACGCTAGCAATAGCACAAGGAAGATGATATAAAAAAAACAAAACAAAGAAATTCGTCTGCCAAATTCTAGAAAACACCATAACTATAATCTATACATCATGACCACTTCCCGTCAAATTCTAAACGCCAAACGCTCTAGTATGGAGGAGGTGGGTATTGTCCTGGATATGGACCTGGAAACAAGAAGAAAAAAGATCAACCACCACTGACTATAGTTAGAGACAAGCAAATGCGATCAATTGCAGCATAGAACAGGAAAGAAAGGAAGGTACCTTGTGGGTAATATGATGGTTGCGGAGGGTATGGTTGAGGAGGGTAAGCTGAGGATGGCGGAGGAGGTGGGTAAGCTGAAGGGATCGGAGGGTAGCCCGAGGTTGAGGGAGGTGGATAGGCAGATGGCTGAGGAGGATACCCTGAAGCTGGAGGGTATCCTGATGGCTGAGGGTATTGTTGTACTTGTGGGTATAGAGATGGTCCAGAGTATGGTGGTGCTGTTGAATACGGAGATGCAGAAGGCGGTGCTGAGTATTGAGGTACGTGAGGTGCATACGGTGCTGATGGCGCAGACCCGTAATTATGTTTCTGCATACAAGAGTGGATTGTGTGTTTAGCCTTTTGTTTATAATGGAACATGTTAACCAATGTTGCTAATTGAGGCTCGACTTACCTTTGCTCCCGCATAATGCAGTAGGAGTTGTACTTCTCCAGCGAATCTACAAGACAGAAAGGTTGATGTTTTTCACAAGGCTTTTAATCAAAAAAGTAATCTTTTACAAGGAGCAATCGCTGAGGACAAGCTACCAAAATCTTGGCACATTGTAACCGATTTTCCAGGAATTTAAGAAAACAAAACACATAGCCATGGATTAAAAAACACATAACTTTCTCTTTTTCAAAAACAAAAATGGAATACCTCAAGAGACCAGTTTTAAGAAATTCTAATTTGATGCTACAATGTTTAAACGCAACTTCACATCTCTTTACTGAGGTAACCTAACAACAGACAATAGAAGCTCCATTTATGTCAAAATGTCTAGTTATCTTTCATAAGTTCCAGAGAAACCTAATCAAAATGCTACATCAATTGTGAGTGTGCTCAATGTAGAAACAGAACATTCGAACAAGTAGTTCACACAGATTAACAATTTAGGACACAAAAACACACATAACGACTCTGATCAGTGAGCAAAACCATGTCAGCACTGTAAGTAAATGACAAGAACAAAGCAAAGCAAAGCAAAGCAACTGGCGAAACTATATATTCAAGCACTATATAGTAGAAACCACATCAAAAAGTTGCACCAAAATCAGCTAGACAAATGTGAACCATGCAATAATCGAGATTACCAAACATGATACTTAATGGAAAAGGAACAAAAACTAGTAAAGCCAATGTAATTACCTCCCAGTTTTACTCTGCAAAGTCCAGGTACAGTCGTCGTATTCCTGAGAAAGAACTTTCTGCAATTGAATCCTAATAACAACCAAACAACAAAAGACTCAATTCCAAATCCAAAGCGGGTATTAAAAAGCATAACAAGGCAATGATAAGAAGTGACACATACGTTGCATTGCCAATGAAGTCATCAGTGGAGAGAGTGTTGCTATTCCAGACAGCAACCTTAAGATCCCTAAGCCCTTCAATCAAAGTGAAGATAAACTTCTCTTGGAAAACAGCGTTCTTTCCACCATCTGAAAAAACAAACCCATCAATCAAATTCATTGAAAGATCTTAACTTTGTTCAATTTTTTCTGGATCTGAACAAATTATGAATAAAAGAGGTGGTATTAAAAATAACCTGTGCAGGTTCTGGTACGGTGACTTCTGCCACCATACTCAAGGACGACGTATGGATCTTGTCTTGAAAACCATTCCGTGTCTTTCAATTTCTGGCACCCAACAACTGACAAATCAAAAGAATCCCAGAAATTTTAAAAGTTAACATTTCAACGGATCATAGATAAGGTTGAAGAACATAATAGAATTGGGGATGTGAGAAAGGTACGAACCAGTGACCTCGAGAATCTGGCCTTGTATACCCGCCATCATCGACATGAATTTGGAAGAAAACAATCGAGATTGAGAAAAAGAAGGTAATGATGAAGATGATGAATTCAGAGAGATAATTCCGTGACGTGAGACTTTAAATAAAAATAAAATGGCGACTTTGATTGATGATGAAATAACGCAGAACTTGCTTTCAAGAACCAGACGCGTCTCGTAAGGCGTTGACCGTAATTTTGACTTTTCATTAGATTTAGGTACGCGTTTTTTAAATATTATTATTTCCTTAACTATTAAAGTCTAGATGTTGATAATCTTTGATTCATAAAATCAAAATTTTTACAAACAATTACAAGCACAACCACACAATAGTGATAATTCTATGGCATGTCACCATTAAAGATAGATTCACGACAATCAATAAGTAAATAAATATAGATATAGCTTCGCTTTGTTATTTGCTAGACACCACTTATTATCTTGTGGATGATATTATAAGGTGTGGCTGAAGAACGGAGACCAAAATAAAGGGAGTGTCTTTCTTATGTATTTACTAGGATGCGTCCAATGGCATGATGGTTATAGATTACAGTGTAGCTGTTGCAATCATCTTGGTTCCTTTGAAAGTTCTAATATCATCAGATGACAGACAAAAAAAAAAAAAGTTTCCCCTTGGAACAAGTCATCCAAATATAAAGGCAGTAACCTGGAAATAGCTTTCTTTGTTCGTATAATTTTTGTTCAACGTCGCGCCATTTCAAAAAATTGTCGACCAAGAGAAAATGGACCATAAATCCGATATGTTGTTTTCTTGATACAGTTCTATTGCTTGGTCCAATAAAAATCGAAACCAACTTGTCTATTGCTTGGTACTTCGATTTCTCATTCTATTTCTCAAAATCAGCAAGTAAATGATTCTCAACTCTTACAAGTCTAGATGAAATTTAGCTACCTATTGCAACCTCTCTTGTTATAAGCCAATCCAAGTTTATATAGTAACTCAATTTCTCAAGTAATATATGAACACTAAGAGTCCCTTAAACTGAATATCTTGTACCTCATATTATTTCCTTCTCCTTTGAGGAAATCCTAGCCCTACATTCCCAGTGTTGCCCACTGCTTGTATCGGTTCAACCAAACCTTTTGTATTCTTCCCTAGCGTCTCACCCTGCATTAGCATTTCCCCAGTAATCATAAATTACGGTGACACCAAATAACATCACAACTCACAAGTGATAAGATCCACAAGTTACCTCCTTCCAACCCATGTTTCCCATTATCCTCCTTGCATAACTTCCAGATCCAAATGATAGCTCCAATGCTTCTGCTACAGTATCCTCTTCAGAACCAGTGTCGGGAACTGAATGCTCGTCCGTGTTATGGTCCACTGTTGTTCCTTTTTGACCTGGTCCAACACCATATCCACCATGCAAATTTCTTCTCTCAGCGGCTCTATCTCTGTATGAACAGCTTCTCTGCTGATAAACAACAAGGAGCAACAATGAAAATACTAGCTTACTAGGGTTCTAATAACACTAAACTATGCCTTCGAAATACTCTTAACAGATTTAAGTTTCTCACTGAATTTCCCCATACACAGAGCTTTAGAAAAATGTCTCCTGCTAGATATTGTGCAGAAGTTCAAGCAGCAGGATGTTTACATCCTTCACAAACATTCTGAAACATAAAATACAAGAATCCAGCCATGAAGGTGAGGTCCGAGTACCTCTTCAATCATGTTGACTTCATCTCGTGGCTTCACTGTGAGTTTGCAGTCAGTTTTTGGTTTCACCTTCTTAGCTTCGCGTTTTGTCTCTTGCTAGATATTTGGCAAAAATTCAAGAAGCAGGGTGTTAATATCCTTCACAAACAGTTTGAAACAAAAAATAGAAGAATTCAGCCATGAAGATGGATTTGCAGTACCTCTTCAAACATGTCGACTTCACAAGGCTTCACCGTAAGTTTGCAGTCAGCTTTTGGTTTTACCTTCTTAGCTTTGCGTTTTGTCTTCTGCTAGATATTTGACAGAATCTCAAGAGGTGTTTACATCCTTCACAAACATTTTCAAACATAAAATACAAGAATTCAGCCATGAAGGTGGATTTGGAGTACCTCTTCAATCATGTCTACTTCACTAGGCTTCACTGTAAGTTTGCTGGCCCTTTTTGGTTTCCCCTTCTTGGCTTTGCGTTTTGTATCAGGATTTTGCCATTCAGTTGAAATATCAGGGAATTCCCAATCTTTTGTTGGGTTGGAGGCGTCATATACTGACAAGGATGCAAGGTATTTGGCACTAGGATTTCGAAGTTTATAGACCTGACCTGGAATAAATCATTTGAAAATCAAATTCGTTTTCTACGTTTCCCCATATAACAGAGCACACCAGGTTAACAAAAATCGATTGCAGCAACACAATATTTATTCACATTTCACAGGAACAAGGCTCGGTTAGAAGGAAAATGGTAAACCTGTCCTAACTCGCACTAGGTGAAGCCGAGCTTCACAAATTGGGGCAGTTTTTAAAAGTGTGCCACCAGAAACCACAGATGGATGAAGGTTCGCCGACTGTCTGACCAGCCTCCCTACTAACCTAGCCACCTGTTCATTGTCAGCTTCTCTGGTTTCACATACAAGTTTCCAATCCCACAAATCAACAGACGGGATCTCAGGCAGGGTCTTCCCAGGGGATTCGATGACTTGACCATATTGTGCTAGCCATCTTTCTTCCTCGCTTGAAGGAGCAGCTAGAAATGAAACAGTGAGCATGAAAGCTATGAATATGAGCCGAAGAAAACACATCATCGAAGTAATAAGATCCCCCTAAACAGCACTACGGGGGTTAGTTAATTATTTCAAATTTTAAGATCAGCTTACGAGAGAAAAATACTATCCACCATGAGGAATAAGGATTTATTTAGCTTCATATATCAAAAACCATGACCAAGAAAGCTGATATGGAGCGGAAATAAAGCAAATGAAAAGAACAGAAGAGATAAAAACCTTCACCAAAGTTCTCTTCTTGTGGATCAAAATCTTCTTCAGGAATCCATTCTCCCTCTTCAAGTTCCTCAGCATCATCATCTCCTGGAGAACAAACACAATTTGTAGCTTCTCTCCTTAAATTCCAAACTTGAAGAGCAAATTCATTCCAACGTATGCAATATAAAATTCTAATAAGCATTATCCCAGGCAAAGACCATTAGCTGACAACATCTGACAATCCTGATTATTTTCCCCAGAAGCCCTCTCATAGCTGGAAGCACTGGGATGTTGATTATAACCATCCAGATAAAGTTCAATTAGTGTATCTTCCACCCTGATAAAAAAGTTTCATAAACCATTTGATGAAAAAACATATATTAATCTCCATGATCTACTAAAGGATATAACCACCAACCATGAGGAAGGTCGTTGACGATGTTCAGGTTCCTGGTCATTTGGGCACCCTGTTGACTCTTTCGAGCAAATAACGTGTCTATCAGTATCAGTTAAATATTATAGATGCTACTCAATAATCCACCGGAACACTAGATGAAAATTTACCTGAAGGAGTTTCTCCAGGATTACTCAGAGAAACTTCACATCCATTTTCAACATTCTCAGCCTGAGAAAATGCACATTTTCTGCCTAAGTCATCTTCAGATGGCTCATAGGTGACAATATCTCCAGGAGGGTTCACCGAAGACTCGTCGTATTCCAAGGGAACATATTCGCCATTTTCATGCTTGTAGTAACGACCATCCTTGCTACAATAATACCAACCAGCATTTGGGTCATGGTAAAACCCACTACTGCAATTCACAAATCGAAACAAAAGTTAGCATGCAAAAATGAATAGAGTCCTTAGTTCAATGGAATTAAGCATCAATCTCAATAAAGTCTCTGCCTTTTTCATCACTCTTTATAGTTAAAAACGATAAATAGCAGATAAAGCTTTTAACACTAAGACAATCAAACCTAAACACAATGGACAATTTCTGCTTATATTCAATCAAAACTAAAGCAAACTAAGGAAATTAGGCTATAGAATCGATAGATTTGGGAAGAGACGTAGCCTGTGATGGATATATAGCTGCGTATCGCTGTCCCAAACGTAGGAGTCTTCTTCCTTGGGTTCCTGCAACTCTTTATCGTCGTCGGGCATGAGGATTGATTGCTGGAATCTCAACGAAACAACCAAAGATTGCAACCAAAGATTGCTGAAACTAGATCCTGGACAATCAAATTGAGCAAAAGATCATTACTTTGACGATGATGATTCAATCAATAATCGCTTTTCAAATTTTGGTTTCAAAAACTGGAATCTACAGTTCTGTTGAAGAGAAACGAGGAGGAGGGTAACTCGGAAAACCATCTCTCGTTTCCGAATCCAATTTACGGTTTACTGTTAAAAAACCGGAGTGTTACGGTTTAGGCCCAGTAAGGTTTAGGCCCATCAAGTAGAAACCCAAGTCAATGACAGAAGCTTTTATTAGTGAAGTCTTTCTAACTGTATTGTTTTCTCATTCACCATCTCATGTTATCGTCAAAGGGAATGTGATTGCAAGAAGTTATTACCAGAATCATACACTGAATATAAGAATCAATGAAGCTAAGTCCTAATTCCTAACAAATTATTGTTGTTGAAAGAGAAAAAAACAATAGAAGATAACTCAAAGAAGTATGTAGAGAGAAAGAGTGAGAAAAGGGAAGAAGAATGACGAATGCAATGACGTGAGATTCAACTCCTACCAAAATTCCTATCAACTGTTTTTGTTGTAATTAGACATGTCATTGTCATTGCTGACAAAATAAGGAAGACAAAACAAATCCGACTTGGAGATAAGCCCGTTTAGATTTATTCAACTCCTATCATAAGGATATCAAATTTTTCCCATATCATCAACTTTAGAAAGTTTCTCAAATATCTGCAACGATTGATCTCTTTACTTCTTTAAAAAACATTAGGTTATGGGTCCGTTTTGTGATTGTAAAAGCGACACGTGATTGATTAGCAACATTTAAATCCATATCTTGTTGAACAAAACGGTGCAGTTTCGGACTTTCGTTACCATATATTGTAGTTGTTTTGTTATACTGTATATATAAAGCAAGCGTTATCTCCCAAACTTCACTCTCTTACCTTGCCTCTTGCTTCAACCTCCTAAGCACATTCTTATCTCTTTCTGAAACGAGTTCCCAAATTAGCTCTACAAAAACCAGGATCTTGATTTCTCATCAGTTAAACATGGGAACTCCTGTCGAAGTCTCTAAGCTCCATTTCTTGCTCTTCCCTTTCATGGCTCATGGCCATATGATACCAACTCTAGACATGGCTAAGCTCTTTGCCACCAAAGGAGCTAAATCCACTATCCTCACTACACCTCTCAATGCCAAGCTCTTCTTCGAGAAACCCATCAAATCATTCAACCAAGACAACCCGGGACTCGAAGACATCACCATCCAGATCCTTAATTTCCCTTGCACAGAGCTTGGTTTGCCTGATGGCTGTGAGAATACTGATTTCATCTTCTCCACACCTGACCTAAACGTAGGTGACTTGAGTCAAAAGTTTTTACTCGCAATGAAATATTTCGAAGAGCCACTAGAGGAGCTCCTCGTGACAATGAGACCAGACTGTCTTGTCGGTAACATGTTCTTCCCTTGGTCCACTAAAGTTGCTGAGAAGTTCGGAGTACCGAGACTTGTGTTCCACGGCACAGGCTACTTCTCTTTATGTGCTTCTCATTGCATAAGGCTCCCTAAGAATGTGGCAACAAGTTCTGAGCCCTTTGTGATTCCTGATCTCCCGGGAGACATTTTGATTACAGAGGAACAGGTCATGGAGACAGAAGAAGAGTCTGTAATGGGGAGGTTTATGAAGGCAATAAGAGACTCAGAGAGAGATAGCTTTGGCGTGTTGGTGAACAGCTTCTACGAGCTTGAACAGGCTTACTCAGATTATTTCAAGAGCTTTGTGGCGAAAAGAGCGTGGCATATCGGTCCGCTTTCCTTAGGAAATAGAAAGTTCGAGGAGAAAGCAGAAAGAGGCAAAAAGGCAAGCATTGATGAGCATGAATGTTTGAAATGGCTCGACTCCAAGAAATGTGATTCAGTGATTTACATGGCCTTTGGAACCATGTCTAGCTTTAAAAACGAGCAGCTGATAGAGATTGCAGCTGGTTTAGATATGTCAGGACATGATTTTGTCTGGGTGGTTAACAGAAAAGGCAGCCAAGGTACCATAGACATCACTCTCTTTGCAGCAAAATCCTCTGTTTTTGTTTTAGAGAAAAACCAATGATCTAATTAGGATTCTACTGTTTCAAACTCTAACTTTTGCGTTTGCATTACATATAAATAGTTGAGAAGGAAGATTGGTTACCAGAGGGGTTTGAAGAGAAGACCAAGGGAAAAGGATTGATAATCCGAGGGTGGGCGCCACAAGTGCTGATACTTGAGCACAAAGCAATTGGCGGATTTTTGACGCATTGTGGATGGAACTCGTTATTAGAAGGGGTGGCAGCGGGCCTGCCAATGGTGACATGGCCCGTGGGAGCCGAGCAGTTCTACAACGAGAAATTGGTGACACAAGTGTTGAAAACAGGAGTGAGTGTGGGAGTGAAGAAGATGATGCAAGTAGTTGGAGACTTCATTAGCAGAGAGAAAGTGGAGGGAGCGGTGAGGGAAGTGATGGTTGGAGAAGAGAGGAGGAAACGGGCCAAGGAGTTAGCAGAAATGGCGAAAAATGCGGTGAAAGAAGGAGGATCTTCAGATCTAGAGGTAGATAGGTTGATGGAAGAGCTTACGTTAGTTAAACTGCAAAAAGAGAAGGTATAAAGAAGTTGAATGTATTGCAAGTTATGGAACAATAATGTTTTTGTAATTCTGATGGTTTGAGTTACAACAGTAAAAGATTGTATTTGTTCATTCAAATTTACAATGGATGATCTTTTAGTTTGTAGTATTGGTAAGTGAATGTGAAGTTAGGTTCTTGAGCCATCAGGACGCAAACCCAACATTAGTTCCGTTTAGATTTGTTCGTTCTGTTAAAAGAAAGAACAAAAACCATAAAAGTCTACTAAGATTTGGTACACACCAATATCAAATACCTAACCTTTAATTCTTTCTAAAAAGTAAAATAATTTTAAAAGAAATTTAAATTACAAGACATTTTATTTGATTAGCATCGTCAAACTATTTCTAGAAGAAACATATCTGTTGGGTGACTCCATGATATTATATAACATCACTTTTATGCTTATCGACTTCAGTTTTTCTTCTAACAACTTGTCTTATTTATGTATTACAACTCCATTAAGAGTTTTTTTGGTTTGTTCTTTCGATCAGTCACATCGATATATACGGCTAAAAATTCATCTTTTTAAAAGTCCAAAAGGCGAATGGCTATATACGTTCTTCTAAGTCCTGCTAAACCGGTGGACCATATAACCTCACTTTTCTCTATTGCAATGACCCAAATTGATCAAGACAAGTAACCCAATGCATTGACCAAGTCAAGTAACCCATTGCTTTGTATTGATGTTATCGGTGTGTATGTGTATGTGTTGTGTCATGATTAAAAAAGTCAGGAAAACAAAATAATTGTTATAATTAATACAATAATATTAATCCGGCCGTGATTTTTTTTTATATTGGTCAATTAACCACACTTTGTTTTGGATTAACTTGATTGTATATATACCTTATGTTTTTTCTCTTCTCCCTTTTTCTTTTCATAATAAATTAAACATGATTTATTAATCTGGAAATTAGTTTACAAGTTACAAGGTTTTGGTTCCAAAAGACCTTGAAAACTGACACTACTCTGGCACGTTAAGAGAGAAAGTACCAAAGAAACCAAAACTAGAGACGTATGCAACGACGTCAGTATCCGTTACCCATTAATCATCTAAACCCAAATTTTGGTGCTTTATACGTTATATATACTCCACACTCTTGCAACCATTATTATATATACAACGAGGAAAAATAGTACTATTTTCTACGAACTTCAGAATCTTTCGTCTCTCTTAATTATTTTTCTCAAATTTCTCGAAACATCTAGTTTTCTTTTCAACCAGCCAATCATGGGTAGTGATCATCATCATCGAAAGCTCCACGTTATGTTCTTCCCTTTCATGGCTTATGGTCACATGATACCAACTCTAGACATGGCTAAGCTTTTCTCTAGCAGAGGAGCCAAATCCACAATCCTCACCACATCTCTCAACTCCAAGATCCTCCAAAAACCCATCGACACATTCAAGAATCTGAATCCGGGTCTCGAAATCGACATCCAGATCTTCAATTTCCCTTGCGTGGAGCTGGGGTTACCAGAAGGATGTGAAAACGTTGATTTCTTCACTTCAAACAACAATGATGATAAAAACGAGATGATCGTGAAATTCTTTTTCTCGACAAGGTTTTTCAAAGACCAGCTTGAGAAACTCCTCGGGACAACGAGACCAGACTGTCTTATCGCCGACATGTTCTTCCCCTGGGCTACTGAAGCTGCTGGGAAGTTCAATGTGCCAAGACTTGTGTTCCACGGCACTGGCTACTTCTCTTTATGCGCTGGTTATTGCATCGGAGTGCATAAACCACAGAAGAGAGTGGCTTCAAGCTCTGAGCCATTTGTGATTCCCGAGCTCCCTGGGAACATTGTGATAACTGAAGAACAGATCATAGATGGCGATGGAGAATCCGACATGGGAAAGTTTATGACTGAAGTTAGGGAATCGGAAGTGAAGAGCTCAGGAGTTGTTTTGAATAGTTTCTACGAGCTAGAACATGATTACGCCGATTTTTACAAAAGTTGTGTACAAAAGAGAGCGTGGCATATCGGTCCGCTATCGGTTTACAACAGGGGATTTGAGGAGAAGGCTGAGAGAGGAAAGAAAGCGAACATTGATGAGGCTGAATGCCTCAAATGGCTTGACTCCAAGAAACCAAATTCAGTCATTTATGTTTCCTTTGGGAGCGTGGCTTTCTTCAAGAATGAACAGTTATTCGAGATCGCTGCAGGGTTAGAAGCTTCCGGTACAAGTTTCATTTGGGTTGTTAGGAAAACCAAAGGTATTGAAATTGACGTTTGAAGCCTATATTATATAGCTGTAATTTGGGTAGCTTTGATTTTAATCTGACACAAGATTTGGTGTGAACAGATGATAGAGAAGAATGGTTACCAGAAGGGTTCGAAGAGAGGGTGAAAGGGAAAGGTATGATAATAAGAGGATGGGCACCACAGGTGCTGATACTTGACCACCAAGCAACCGGTGGGTTTGTGACCCATTGCGGCTGGAACTCGCTTCTTGAAGGAGTGGCTGCAGGGCTACCAATGGTGACATGGCCTGTAGGAGCGGAGCAATTCTACAATGAGAAATTGGTTACGCAAGTGCTCAGAACAGGAGTGAGCGTGGGAGCGAGCAAGCATATGAAAGTTATGATGGGAGATTTCATTAGCAGAGAGAAAGTGGATAAAGCGGTGAGGGAGGTTTTGGCTGGGGAAGCAGCAGAGGAGAGGCGGAGACGGGCAAAGAAGCTAGCGGCGATGGCTAAAGCTGCCGTGGAAGAAGGAGGGTCTTCCTTCAACGATCTAAACAGCTTCATGGAAGAGTTTAGTTCATAATCTTCATATATATAGATTCTATTTAGAAATTCCATAGCAGAAGTAAGATGAAAGCTAATGTAAAATATAAGAGATATGAGTTAAATTCAAATGGCAGCAACCTCTACCATAGACATCACTCTAAGTCTCTATTATCTTCAGCATAATCCTCTGTTTTGTTAGGAGAAAATCAATGGTTCAAGATTCACTATTTTCAAATGCTAACAATGAATTTGTTGAACAATAATGGTGGACCACTAACCCACACAAGGCGAGTTGCAATTTGTATTCTTCTAACTGGTGGACCACTAACCCACACATTATTGTCTCACTTTCCTCTAATATACAGACCCAATCCATTAGAGAAATAAATAATTCCGTAAATGGCAAAACAAAAGTATAACTGTTTTTATTTACTTGGTATTTTTTCGTACATGTACAACAATAAAGTACTAGATGTTTACATAGACGATTAGTAAAACACTTTATTGTCATGATTAAGACATTTACCAAAATAATAAGTTAAACAACAAGCGACGTATGCAAAGACGTACCGGAAACAAGTGACGTATGTCACGACGTCAAAATCGTTATTACCCAAAATAGTCTCCCCAGAATTCAAGTTTCCGTGTGGATTTTATGTGCTATATATAGATATGTATAAAAGTATAAGCTCTTACCACATCATTCAACACGACAAGAAAACATCACTTTTCTAGGAGCTTCAAAATCTCTGATTTCTTTTTATTATTTTTTAAATTTTCTTTTCGATCAAAGTCAAACATGAGTAGTGATCCTCATCGTAAGCTCCATGTTGTGTTCTTCCCTTTCATGGCTTATGGTCACATGATACCAACTCTAGACATGGCTAAGCTTTTCTCTAGCAGAGGAGCCAAATCTACAATCCTCACCACACCTCTCAACTCCAAGATCTTCCAAAAACCCATCGAAAGATTCAAGAACCTGAATCCGAGTTTCGAAATCGACATCCAGATCTTCGATTTCCCTTGCGTGGATCTCGGGTTACCAGAAGGATGCGAAAACGTCGATTTCTTCACCTCAAACAACAATGATGATAGACAGTATCTGACCTTGAAGTTCTTTAAGTCGACAAGGTTTTTCAAAGATCAGCTTGAGAAGCTCCTCGAGACAACGAGACCAGACTGTCTTATCGCCGACATGTTCTTCCCCTGGGCTACGGAAGCTGCTGAGAAGTTCAATGTGCCAAGACTTGTGTTCCACGGTACTGGCTACTTTTCTTTATGCTCTGAATATTGCATCAGAGTGCATAACCCACAAAACATAGTAGCTTCAAGGTACGAGCCATTTGTGATTCCTGATCTCCCGGGGAACATAGTGATAACTCAAGAACAGATAGCAGACCGTGACGAAGAAAGCGAGATGGGGAAGTTTATGATTGAGGTCAAAGAATCTGATGTGAAGAGCTCAGGTGTTATTGTAAACAGCTTCTACGAGCTTGAACCTGATTACGCCGACTTTTACAAGAGTGTTGTACTGAAGAGAGCGTGGCATATCGGTCCGCTTTCGGTTTACAACAGAGGATTTGAGGAGAAGGCTGAGAGAGGAAAGAAAGCAAGCATTAATGAGGTTGAATGCCTCAAATGGCTTGACTCCAAGAAACCAGATTCAGTCATTTACATTTCTTTTGGGAGCGTGGCTTGCTTCAAGAACGAGCAGCTATTCGAGATCGCTGCAGGATTAGAAACTTCTGGAGCAAATTTCATCTGGGTTGTTAGGAAAAACATAGGTATTGAAAAAGAAGAATGGTTACCAGAAGGGTTCGAAGAGAGGGTGAAAGGAAAAGGGATGATTATAAGAGGATGGGCACCACAGGTGCTCATACTTGATCATCAAGCAACTTGTGGGTTTGTGACCCATTGCGGCTGGAACTCGCTTCTGGAAGGAGTGGCTGCAGGGCTACCAATGGTGACATGGCCTGTAGCAGCGGAGCAATTCTACAATGAGAAATTGGTTACGCAAGTGCTCAGAACAGGAGTGAGCGTGGGAGCGAAAAAGAATGTAAGAACTACGGGAGATTTCATTAGCAGAGAGAAAGTGGTTAAAGCGGTGAGGGAGGTGTTGGTTGGGGAAGAGGCGGATGAGAGGCGGGAGAGGGCAAAGAAGTTGGCAGAGATGGCTAAAGCTGCCGTGGAAGGAGGGTCTTCTTTCAACGATCTAAACAGCTTCATAGAAGAGTTTACCTCGTAATAAGCAGAGAATATGGCAGAGAAGAGGCTGTGATGGCCAAAGCCGGCGGTGGAGAAAAAAGGGTCTTCGTTTCTCGATTTGAATAGCTTCATTGAAAAGACCTCAGTAAGAAATTGAAAATTAGTTCGATTCTGCTTAGTCTTTGTCTTGGTGATAAGAGTAGACCTGTGCTACAATAAACATATATGTATCAAATATACCATTTGTCTTCAGTTCCGAGTCTGAGAAATGTTACTCCTAAAGTAACAAAAATTGCTTCTGAAAACCGAAAATTGACAGAGAATGGTTACATATATACTTATATCAATGGAATAAATAGATTTCGCTATTAACTATGGCAGATTCAGATCTGCTCCATCACTGCTGCTTCCTAGCTATGTAGAGTTCTCGGTTTCCCGTTTGATCTGCAGCGCAGCCCTTACAACGTTTCCCCTTGTAAGGATCCCAATCTTCTTGCACGGAAAGCAAAAAGAAGTGTTTAGAAACTGAAAAGATCAGACCAAAATCAAACTGCAGAAAGAAGAAGAATTGGGATGCTTACCAGTTTTCCATCAGCATCAACAACGGGTAATCTTCGGAACTTTGTTTCCAGAAGCAACCTGAAGACCAAATGGTTACAGTTCTTGTAAGAACGTTGCTTATAATGTCCCCAGAAAAATCTTATTGAACTCATTCCTCCTAAGCCTCTCAACTTAATGTTTGCAAAGCGAAAACATAAAGAAGAAGATACCTGGCTGCATCTTCTAAATTGGTAGAATCACGGACAACGAGAGGAGACGGTGTCATCAAGTCTCCAACAACTTTTCCATATGTCTTACTGATCAGTTTCTGTAGTTCGTTAAACGTCTGGCCAAAAGAGAATTCAAGCATTATATAAGTAAACCTCATTCCAAGGAAATTCATGCAAATGAAACAAACAATAGTCCTCAGATAAAGCAAAACGTAGATAAACAGATAGGGAGAAACATACTTTCCAGGTACTGTCGACATCAGGGAACAAGTTTGTATCATTTTGACTGCGACCTGTTACAAAGGACAAGAGGTTAAGTTGTTTTCACCAAACTGCGCCATACAAAACCATAAAACGTTCATGACAACAAAACTAAACATGAAAGCTATGTGCCAACAAAACTAAGATCCACCAGAAGTCCAGAAGTGAAATCCTACAAGTAGATTATGACTTAAGCCCTTCTTAACTGATTATAATGAAACTGAAAGAGTGGTGATCATCACACCAACAGAAGATCTAAGAATACTTTTGAGTACAAAAAACATGTATATATTACCAGAGATGGAGTCCAATGCAAGCAAATCGTAATCAGAAACAACACCAACCTGCAGGAGAAATTACAGCAGAGGAGTAAGTAAGACAAAGCATATTTTGTTAACTTCTAAATCCAATAAATCAGTAACTAAACCGACGTTGCTTGTTATTCATGACTAAGTTTAATCACGAGCTTGTTGTTCAAGACTCTAAACAGAGGAACACAATGACAAAAGATATAGTTTCTTAGTTTTACCAGTGTCCAATTATCGTCAATTACAGGCAATCCCGTGACTTTCTTCTCAACCAGAAGTTCCAACGCTGAAAGACAACCAAAAAGACAATTTTTACGAGACTAGTACAAGGATTGACTGTTAAATTCATGGAAAATCTGTTCCCGCATAATTACCATCATCGACCGACGTAGAGGGCTTAACAACGTGCAAATTCTGTCTCGGAGTCATGAAATCCCCAACTGTGTAACCTCCATTTTTTGCCTGAAACACCCAAAAGAGCCAAAACAAATCTCAAACCATAAGCCAAAAGGGTTATTAGGTAAATAAAAGGATTTATCTAAAAGGAGCAAAGTTGACTCACCGGAACAGAGTTATTATTATTAACGCTGGCAGGAGCAGCGAAGAAGGCAGAGACGGTGATTGACGGTGAAAAAGTGGAGGAGCGACGACGATTAGAGAGAGGAAGAAGAGAGAAAGATGAAGAAGAAATCGGAAGGAAGCTTTGATGATAGAGTGATGTAAGTAGTGGAAGTCGAGTTATGGGCATAGAATTGGATAAAGAGATTGAACCCATATTCGCTTATCCTCTGTTACTCACAGATTCCAATGAAAGATTAAATCTTTTCTTTATGAAATCTGAGAGAAGAAACAAAGGTAGAAAATTTTGTTGAAGGAGAGAGAAGTGAAGAAGTAGAAGAAGAGAGAAGCGTTTTGATTGGGTGGTAAAATTCGGAGAAAAGTAGAGAGAACTTGTGATATGATAGGTGGTGGTGGTGGGGACATAGCCACATATCAATTTTTGGTATATGGTTGATTGGTCGGCATATTTACGTTTCCTTTGGGTCCTCAATTTCAAAGCGATATTTTCCATCTTTTTTTTTGGTCAAAACTCAAAAGTCAGATGTTAATAAATAAATAAAAGTCCAATTTCGATTTAACAAGAAACCCTAATTTGAACCCTCTTTTGGTTTCAAGTGTTATTGGATTTTTATGTCGTGATTGTGAGATTGTTGAGTGTTGCCATCAGTTGAAATATCTAGAGATTTTGATAATAGTTAAACCTTTCATACACTCGAATCTTTTAAATATTTTCGAATTAGTTCACAAATATCATCAGACTCAATAAAAGATGTGTTGCTGGCTTTGCTGCATGTCAAATAGATACAAAAAAAAACAAGTAGACTATATAGTTCATGACGCAATGTACTGGAAATCAAAATTCATGTACGAATATTCTAAATCCTTGGCGTAGATGAAGACTTTCTTTTTTTTGGTAAGTAATTTCTCATTCTCAAATAGTTGCAGAAAAAGTAGTCCAAAAACCAGATCAATAACTGAAACCAAAAACAATGGTAAGATTTCAACCAAACAAGATGTGTATCATGTTTCCTTAGACCTCTACTAAGATTTCTATTCGACTAGTCCCAATCAATCTAGAAGCAAAGTGTATAAAAAGTTTAAAATGTATTTCTTTCTCATTCAAACATTGTCTGCTGAGAATGAGACCCATTCATCCATTTTTACCAGGACACCTTTTTACCATAAAATAGAGCTTGAAAAACTGGTAAAAAAAATGACTAGAAGCAACAACCACCAACAGTCAAAAGGCCAAAGAGGGGGATCACCAGCATTGGCCTTATTGGTAATCAAATTCATCTTCCGTGAACACTAGATCGAACAAGCTAGAACACGCAACTAAATCAAAAGAACAAAGCAGATAGGTTTTTCCTTTGTGGTTTAAAAACGAAGGTTTAAAATAACACAAACGCAGTTATGTGGAGGAATCCAAATTCCCAGGGAGAAAACGAATAGCAAAGAAACAACTCCAATTGTATGGGAGAGACAAAAGCCAAAGATCAAATGATAAAAAGCAATTTAAGAGAGGTTCAAGGAAGCGAGCTGCTCGGTTGCACCACCAGCAGCGACACTCCTGAGAACATCCATAGCCTCTGCAACTTTGGCCTTGAGAGCTTCTGGTGACTCCAACAGATGGAGCACTTCAGTCTGGTCCATCTCCAAAAGCATCCCAGTCACTTTGGCTGCAGACTCTGCCTCAACCTGCTCCACCAACGGGTACAGCACCTCACCCAGCATCTGTACAAACACACCCAAAGGGTCACATTATTATAATCCAAGCAAAACCAGTCTCTCTATTTGGTTTTTAAGAGATTCTCTCACCGTCCTCTGTTGCTCTGGAGTAGCATTAGACAGATTTGAAGCCAAAGCTCCAATAGTCAATGGCATGTTGTTGCCCATATCATATGGAGGCACATCACCACTACCACCACGCCCTTGGGGATACCGGAACATCCGACCCCTTGGATGCATCTAACCACCATCCAAACAGAAAAACCATACGATCAACTATTAAAAGAGAGCCAAGCAAGCAAAGCAGCCTTTATTGCAATTAAATAAGGAAAAGAGAAGAACCTGTTGCTGCATCATGGGATTTTGCTGCTGGGAGTGTTGGATTCCCCCAGGACGTCTTCCTCCTCCAGGACGCTGCTGCTGTGGCTGAACCATAGGCATGAAGAAACTGGGTACAGGACCCCCACCAGGTCTCATTCCAGGAACAAGCTGCTGTTGGTATCCATACCCAGGCTGTGGCATTGCATAAGTACAGGTTAATATTATCCCAGCAGTTTCAAAATAGATTTGGAAAGGCTCAAGTATGAGTATAGCAACTATAGAGCTAAAGAATTTAAAAACTTTTCATGTGACTTAAAAGCATCTGTCAGCTTGTAATTCATTATACCCAAGGTAGAAAATAAACATGTGCATATCTTTGTGTAAAATCGTACACGGCTACTTAAAGTAGAGTAACATGAAGATTACCTGGGGAGGAATCATGGCAGGAGGGGCCTGACCATAGAACATTTGTTGTCCAATACCAGGACCACCCGGGGGATACACTGGCATGCGGGGACCAACAGACGGCTGCATTGCAACTGGCCTCACTTGGGAAAACTGAGCCTATTCACATCAATGCAAATACTCAGCAGCAGGAGAAAAAAGAGATTTTTCTGTGATACAAAAATACTAGGACATATGTTGTTTATGCTTTATATATTGTTGCACTTGATTATAAAGAAGAATCAGCATCAGTATTGATAATTATACGCAGTGGGACATTCTAAGACTTGTACATGATGGGTCCAATTGTTTAGAGTTGAAACTCCAACAGGCAAAGTAGGAGTAGTAAGTGTATCACAAGACGAGGTGATTCCAAGAGAAGCAAACCTGTAGTCTGACCCTTCTGTCTTCCTTCCGCTGTGCAATAGCCACATAGAGTGGCTTGCTTTCGATCATTTTACCGCTCAACTGTGACATCTGTACAGTATTCCACTGTTACTAACAATCAAAGTCCTCATAAATACAATCAACAAGACGATACAACTGACTTACAGCTTCAGTTGCTTCTTCGGGAGTTGCGAAAGCAACAAAACCTGAGCCTTTGCTTGTTCCATTAGGATCCCGCATCACCTGTAATATTTAATAAAAGAACTTCTTAAATAATGAACTAGGAGAGTCAACTCACTACAAATAAAGAGAGAGAGAGAGGGACATTGAACCTTGCTAGATGTAACGGTACCAAAAGGAGAAAAGATCTCTTTAAGTTTCTCATCTGAAATGCTAGGATCCAAATTCTTAACATACAAGTTTGAACTTTGAAACTTGTCTGCAGCTTCCTTCAAATTCTGTTCATAACGGACCCTTAATTCTGTTTCCCTCTCTGACTTCTTCTGGGCTCTACCAACATACCACTCCTTATCATCAAATTTGTGCCCATTGAGAGACTCCACAGCCCTAGCAGCATCATCAGCATTTTCAAAGTTGACAAACCCAAAGCCCTTGGACTTCCCTTCTCCATCTTTCATCACGACAGCACTTGTTATCTTTCCATACTCGCCAAAAGCATTCTTCAAGTCATCATCGGTAGTACTTTCCGCGAGATTCTTCACATACACATTGGTGAATTTCGTTTTGTTAGCAGTGGAGTCTCTTTCTTGTCTCCTCAGGAAAGGACCCACATACACTTGCTTGTCATTGAGCAACATGCCGTTCAGTTTCTCTATAGCTTTCTGGGCAGATTCTTCATTGGCGTATTGCACAAACCCATAGCCTTTTGACTGGCCTGAAGAATCGACAGCTACCTTGCACGACACAATGTTTCCAAACGATGAAAAAGTATCATGCAGTGCTTTGTGGTCGATGGACTCGTCCAAATTCTGCATATTATAGCCAGGTTTAGCATCAGAAAGAGAGAAAGAACACCCAATAAAAAAACTTACATAACTAAAGAAATCAACTACTTTTGCCAGACTTTTCAATGAATAATACAAGATACAAATTTTTTCGCAACAATCATCTCGTCTTACAGCAACTCAAATGTCAGAAGGATAGAGACAAGCGTACCTTAATAAAAATGTTGCCAGCGCCACTTCGGCGAACACTAGGATCACGATGAGAATACATAACCCTAATAGGTTTTCCATAAAGAGGTATGTAATTCAGTTCTTGGATCGCTCTTGCAGCTGCAACAAAGACACGAGATAAAGTACCATTAGAAGACAGAAGTAGCATTAAAAAGATTGATTAAGCAGGGGATAAGCTTTCCAACAGCACCAACCACATTGCATACATACAAACACCATAAAGTATCAACATTTAAAACACACCTCATTCAAATCCAGTACTGGTACTATCGAGCAAACCCTAAAAATTGGAAATTGTAAGAAGAAGTCCAAATAAAATTAAGGAGACTAACCGTCTTGGGGATTGGTGAAGTTAACGTATCCATAGCCAAGAGATCGGCGAGTGACCAAATCCCTACAGACACGAACGGTGACCACAGTACCCATTTGGCCAAACGCATCGAAAAGCTGCGAGTCCGTCACATTGAAATCGAGATCCCCCACATAAAGCGACGTGTTACCAAACTGGGTCGCCGTTGCTCCACCTGACGTCGCCGGAGCAGAAGTGACCGCCGCGGTCGAACCATTCGGAGTCTGACCCTGAAGTTGAACCTGCGCCATTATCTTTTTTTGGATTTTCGAAACTTTTTTGACTTTTTTTGGGGTTTTAGTTACTCTTCCCTCCCCTCTCGTTATTAGACTGAAACCAAATCGAAAACCCTAGAATTTGAAAGAAGAAAAAGAAATCGAATCGAATGACAAAATCAACAAAACTAAAGCCAAAGTTTTTATCTTTTCGTTTTTTTTGTGTTTTTATGGGTATATCAGAGGAGAGGGAAGATGAAATAGGGTAAGAAATTGCCGGCGGCGAAGCCTGCGACGGCGAGTGAGATATTTGGGGGCCGAGAGATTCTAGGCGAAACAAGCACAATTACGATAGATGAAAAAGAAGCATTACGGTTTCTCCTTTTCTTTGCTTTTATATTATTAACCCAACAAAAAAAAGAAACCTTTAATTCCCCTAGAAGAACCCTAGGAGTGTGAGATTGATCTCAGCCGTTGGATCGAGTCTGAAGTAAATCGTAGGATTGATTTTAGAGTTGCTGGTGAATTGATAAGGTCGTCTTCCTTCTCGTCACTTTCGGAAAAGTCAAACAGATACGCGCGTGTTTGACACTTTCGAATCTAATTAGTAACCAAGTTTGTTAAAATTTTGTACAGTGATGATATTTTCTTTGATTTATCTTAACATTTCTTAACTCTGATTAGCAATATTCTCACTGGATCTTGATGAATTTTGATTTTCCTAAAGTAAAAGTTGTTAATATTAATATTTACCGCACGATTTTATATGGTATGCAAAAAGTATCTTAATTAAATAACCAATATGTTAAGATTTGACTTATCAAAACAATTCAACTTAATACACGATTGGCCTTCCAGTAGAATTGTGACACGAAAGAACATAAGATGAGAGATGAGATTTTGCAATACGCAATCATTTCAAAAAGCATTACAATAGAAAGTAGAAACACACAAGGCATATATATATACGAAGCGTCATTACTCATTTCTTAAGATCCTTTGGATATTATACACAAACAAAAGAGGATCAACGGGATACACATTGACTAGTAAATATTTCCAAGCCTAAGTTAATACGACTCAGTGCACAGTTTCTTTCTAAGCTTCTTGTTGGATTGCACGTCTGAGCCTTAAGTCCATTATCAACATCTCCCTAAAGTCCTATCAAGATACCATCTCCCGCATCCTCACTACTTTGGTTTTGCCAAAGCAGCTTCCCCAAAGTTATGGAGTCTCCGACCAATGAGATAACGGTCATCACGGATAGAGTTGTGAAGGTTTCTAAACCAGAAGCAGAAGAGGCTCACTGAGAGACAACCTATCCATGCGAATCTGTAGACCGCTGAGTTCACTACTAGCGGATATCCGAGCATTGGGAACACTCCTCTCGCCAACACATAAGGCACACATAAAGCCGTTAGGAGTTTCATCACAATCGGGAACACAATCTCTCTAAGTACCCATAACCCTTGAAGCATATGGGTCTGAGATGAACCTGATATGGACATCTATCTAATGGGGTTATAACATTCCTCTTATTTTTATTCTGTTGGAAAATAAAAAACCAAAAACAGTATCAACGAGTATGTCTACAATCACACATCGGCCAAATAGATCTTCAACGCCAATTCCTTAAGGCTTACATGCACTAACATAAGAGACAAAAGACAAGAATTTGCAGTAAGCGAAGGTATTCTAGAAGCATTATCATAGAAACACACAAGGCATATGGACAAACGAAGCATTATTCTAAAGATCTTTTAGTTTCGTACACAAAAACAAAAAAAAGAGAATCATCAACGGATATAATAATTTACACATCGACTAATAATAAATCTTTCAAAGCCATCTCTTAACGGCTTAAGTACACAAAATGTTAAACGCCTCAGTGCACAGTTTCTTTCTAAGCTTCTTGTTGGATTGCACGTCTGAGCCTAAGTCCATTATCAACATCTCCCTCTCGTCCTATCAAGACACCATCTCCTGCATCCTCACTACTTTGGTTTTGGTTTTGATTAGCTAAAGCAGCTTCCCCAAAGTTATGCAGTCTCCGACCAATGAGATAACGGTCATCACGGATAGAGTTGTGAAGGTTTCTAAACCAGACATGGCATCTTTTTGCACAGAAGCAGAAGAGGCTCACTGAAAGACAACCTATCCACGCGAATCTGTAGACCGCTGAGTTCACAACAAGCGGATATCCGAGCATTGGGAACACTCCTCTTGCCAACACATAAGGCACGCATAAAGCCGTTAGGAGTTTCATGACGATCGGGAACACAATCTCTCTAAGTACCCATAACCCTTGAAGCCTCGAGAAGCCATCTTCTCTTACCCGCTCAAACTTTGCTCTCCAGCTATCATCCACTATTGGAAGCATATGATCCAGCATTACCTGTCCATTGACGTTGTTTTTTAGTGACAAAATATCTTCTTCTGCGGAAATAAGTTGCTGATTGTTGGAGAAAATTACTTACCAGTCTAGTCCAGATTTTCAAAAAGATGAGCCCAAGAGCCCAGTCTTGATACAGGAGGAACACAGGGCTTTCATCAACTGGGACTCTCATTGGGACAATCACCAAAAGCTCAAACAGAAGTCCAATTAGCACCGGAATGATAAAAACCTGTTCAATCACCATTTGAAAAGTACAGAATCCACATTTAGTAGAGTTTAGAGTTTCTCGTATATTGAAAATTTAACAGCACAAAACACTTACCCATATGGCTAACAGCACCGAGCTCTTGAATACAATCCCACACCATTTCCATATTTGGTTAAGCAAGACTGAAGTCCTCTTTGACTTGACATGCTCGATAGCATACCTGGCCCCAGATATGGTAGTCCAAAAGGCATATGTGCCAATGACGAAAGCATACAGATCTACATATTTTTAGGGAATACTGTTAATAATGTGTAACCCGTGCCAAAGAATGACTCAGAAGATCAAAATTAACAAACATTACCATTGCACTTGATGCCATGAGTTATTGGAAGAATGGGAATGGCACTGAATAGAGCACGTCCCAGCGAAACTGGCACAACTATCAATGCTGAATTGAAGAGAAGAAGAGTCACCCATGCAACAAGTAGAAGGAGAATTATCCGGACCACAAAGTTGTACCTGCTAAAAATATACATTCATATCAGGGGAAGCCCTAATGGGAGTCTTAAAGTACTTAGTCAACTCTATATACCAAGCGAAAAGTCCTGTTAATTTATTCAAGTATGCCAAAATTCTTAATATCAAACAAGCTATTAGCTTATTTTTAAAGTAAGAACTTACTCAGAATCAGATTGTTCGTCATCATCTTCATATTCCTCACCCGTGTTGACATTCCCAGCACGGAGGCGACTTCTGTTAGGGTCATCAGCTACTGGAAGCGCAGCCATGGCCCTGTCAGGTCCTCCGACCTGCAACACTTGTGCTCTGTTCTGCCTTCCTGGTTCACCATTTCCATTGTCCTGACCAATGTTGTCTTCTGGTCTTGGCAAGAGGAAGTCTGTTAAACCAAGCGCCCAACCAACCCCAGTGAACCAGCAGCGTAGAAGGGACTTAATTGTGGTCCGAAGTCTGAAATGCTCGATGATAAATGGAATGCATATTTGAAACAGAAGCATGTCGGCGGGAATCTCAGTGAATGGGTCGGATACACTGCATATATGCCCAAGTTAGGAAAGACCTAATCAAACACAAAATCTCCAAAAACAAGAGGTTAGTCAATATTTCTTACGATATGTCAAGTGGAAAGATTGAAGGAGCCATCCGGATCGCAAGTTTGACTGGTAAAAATACCAGCATCACAATCAAACTTCCATACACTGCAACTGATAACAGTACCCTCCGAGCATGCTTGTGCACTGGATCATCAATCAAATCTCGGAATGGATTGTAATTAGGATCTGCTGGATCACGAAGGAAATACAGAACTCCAGGACGAAGAACCTGCAATTGGCACAAAGTGAAAAGATATATTTAGATAGCAGCAGCGAAAAAAACTATTTCTAGAATGAAAATGAGTAGGGACAACACAGTACCCCTCGAAGAAGGCTGACGAAGATGCTTATTTGCAACATGTACATGATTCCAACAACCCAATGAACAAGTGAGCTTGCCAGAGGAGAAATTGATAAAAACTGTACCCTGTGGGACATTGTTTTACCGAACATCCTAACAGTGCAAACATCTAGCCACCAACCACACATCAGAGGAAAGACCCCAAGCTCGATGACCAAAAGAAAGGCAACTTTGATCATGGTCATCAGATGCCTCATTGCTGCCAAGAACTGTCTAAGGAGGGATGGTACAGCTTCTACTATAGATGCAATACCATAAAATCTTCCAACAGTCAGTGGCTCACCCTTGGCATATCGAATCAGTGCAATGATCCCAAGGTAAAGGAACACCAGAAATACGATAAACATGTACCCAACAGCCAGAGTTGTAATATCAGAAAGCTTTGAGGCCCCAACAGTAGAACCTTTCAGGAGATCAGTAGCAACTGATAGCGTATTGTTTGCTCCATTCAATTCACTTCCGTTGACTTTCATCATTTCAGTGAGCTGACCAAGCAGCCCATTTCCTTGGCCCTCGCTAGTCAAATTCGAGACAGCAGTCAGCGCACTCTTCAGAGTAATATTTTCCAATGAGAGTCCGGTATCTGTAAGATGCAATGATGCAGCCACAGCAGGGCCTCTAGCAGCAGCAAAAAGCCATGACACGTGATACAATATAATCCGTCCCAAGGTAAAGGGCACGAAGATAACAACACCAAGGAATATCATATTGCTTGCTAGAACCTGCAAAATTATGCACATCATGAAGATTTAATAAGGGCCAATAGTGAAGAAGAAGGAACATAGAATTTAAAATATACATTGCCAAAAAGTAGAAACATCAACTTACAGTAAAGGCATTCTCAACCAAATGAAACACTGGACCTTGCATTCCAACCAGCTCATCAAATGGAACGTCTTCTGCACCATCAGCGTCATCCAACCCATCAAACATCTGTTCAACCTGAGCCTCAAGACGAGCTGCTTGTATGTCCAACCTTGCCAGAACATTTTCAGGATTCCTTCTAGCAATCTGACCAACCGCAGCACCCTGATCCCCAGCATCTTCACCATTCCCCTCTCCAGCAAGATTCCTATTAGCCTGTCCAGCAGGTCTTCTTGCAGCACGAGCACCATTTCTGTCCACATCATCATCTCTCTCTTCTTGTCCCCCAAGCTCTCGTAAGTGCCTAAAGTAGTCCCTTAATGAAGTAGCTCCAAGGAAGATGAAGACAATACTTGCAGATAGTAAGAACCCATGCAAGCAATCAGTGAGAATTACTGTGGTGGAGATGTGGCTTAAGAACAACCTTTGAGCTTCACCAAAAGTTCGCACGAAAGCCAAACGCCATATCCAAAATGTAATGAAAGGTATAGTGAGAAGCCAGACAGAAAGCACAAAACTCAACCGCAGAAAGAACTGTAAAACATGGCAAGCTTTCATAGCAATGCCAACTACAAACTCCTGGAAAGGGAGCCTTGACGGAGCATTGTCAGCATATACTGGGGAGAATGAAAAAGGATGCTTGCAAACCTGCAGAGATGAAATTAACAATAAGCACGTGTTCTCTTCTATGTGGAACTCCTACTTAAGAAACACATATTAAAAGAGAAGACTTTAAACTGTCAACGTTGAATATGAGCACACAGAAATATGCAATTGCCCATTCATTTACCCATATCAAAATTCCTAAAAGGCATTCAAATCAACACGAATCCAGATCTTAATTAGAATACGAATCTTCAAAATCTCAACAATCAAATAATAAAGAGGAAAAGAAACAAAACCTCGCATTGACGAGCGTTGCTGTGATTAAGCCACTGAAGGAGACAATCCTGGTGAACAAATTTGATACTTCCGCTACAGGCACACGGATACCGAAGCGGATTGTCTGCATCACCAGGATTTCTGCAGATCCTGCAAACGTCCTCTTCATCTTCGTCATCATCAACGTACCTCGATCCTGTCGCCGTCGAAACTGCAGGATCCATGTTTGAGAAAGGATTGGGTGATGCCTGATTCGGCGAGGAAGAGGAAGAAGAAGAAGATACGGAAGGCTCGGAGACGACCTCAGAAGCAGCCGCGCCAGAGATGGACAACGAATCGGCCGGGGAAATCTCCATAGAGAAATCCGGGCTATGAATTACGTATTGCGCAGACGGTGGTAACGGAGACGGCAACGGCGGAGCGAGTCGACTCGGTGAGTCTGATAACGCCGAGCTAAGAGGAAAGGCGTCGTCTATCGCGAATAATTATTATCCTCGAGAATTAAAATAGAAAAAGATCGGAAAAAAAATCAAAGACACCGAGAAAATTGATTATATGGTAGGCCTAACCGGGTCTTGTAAACCGGTAGTTGACGAAATTGACCTTCCCTCTTGCACATTTAATGACGGTTTTTGTCGGTTACGCGTCTTTAGTCTTTGTTGGGTTTGGGCCTTAAATTGTAACAGACTAAGCCCATCTCATTTTTTTTTCTTTTTTTTTTGCTGAATCAGAAACAAAATCAATGGCTATCTTTTGCTGCTACTGCTGAATTACGAAAATTCTGTGAGGTTGAGGAAGCAGAGTGAAGAGAAAGATAGAGAGATAAGAAGAAGCCATGGGTTCGATTTCGATGCACATAACTCCCTCTACTGCTCTCCCTATACGCCATTTCAGAGCTAGAGTCTCTTGTTGCTCTTCTGGTAATTTCGTTTTTCCTCCGTTTGTGAGAATTGCATGTGATTGTCGAATTATAGTAATTGTCGATTGTTTGATGGCTTTTCAAATCGAGAAAATGCTTGAGCTTATATCTTTGTTGAGTATTTTAGAACAATCTTTTGTAGGAAAATGCAGTGACTATGACTGTCTTTTTGATTATTCTTGGTGGAGACAACAAATTAACAAAAGAATGTGTAATAATTCTTCCAAAGAGACACATTGGGATTGACTTAAGATTAGCGTTGTTGTGTAGGGCATGTATCATTTATCAAAGATGTTGCTGCCACTGAACCTCCAATGCATCTTCATCACTTACTCAAAGTGCTTCAAACAAGAGGTAAAATAATGCTCAATTTTGTTCCTCATTTATGTCCAAACTTATGTATTCGTTTCTTTTCATCACTTATTCTGGATTTGTAATAATGGAGAAAGGGAAACTTATGGTTCTTAAAGTCTCAGTTGCTTCATATATCTTCTGCAGGTGAGACAATCATATCTCCTGGAGCTAAGCAGGGACTGATCCCTCTTGCTATTCCGCTTTCGAAGAATTCGTCAGGTAAGACCACACTTTCGATAGAATCCATTAGCTTTTTCCAGGAGCTTGTCTTTAGTTTTGTTTTTCTGGTTTTTTTTTTTGTCTAAGTAGGCTCTGTTACTGCGCTTTTGAGATGGCCTACTGCTCCACCAGGGTAAGAGATTTGGATCTCTTTCTTGGTAACTCTTGCAGTAGTAAAAATATGTTGTTGGGTTATTCTTGGTTTTTAACTTTTTTGTATTCGAGAACAGAATGGATATGCCGGTTGTGGAAGTTTGGAGGAGTGGAGTCAGGCTTATAGCTAGAAATGTAAAGACTTCTCATTCTGTTTATACGTAGCTTATCCTTTTAAGAGGATTTATGTCTTTTTTGTGTTACCAAGAAACAATCTTACATTTTTTGATATTCAGGTAGATGAATACATTCACCGGATTCTAGTTGAAGAAGATGCACAAGAGTTGACAGAACTATATCGTGCTTCGGGAGAGGCAGGTGAAAAACTTTACGAAAAGGGTGCTTTTGCTGAATCTGAAATTGACAATCTCGATGTCTATGTTTTGAAAAAGGCAAGACTGAAAAACTCATGACTTATAGATAAAAGGTTATGTACACCACAATAAACAGTATTTGCTTTTGTTTTGTATCGTCTAGGTTGGACTGTTTCCAGATTTGTTGGAGCGGAAAGTATTACGGCATTTTGATGAAGGAGATCATGTAAGACATTTGACGCATATGATATGACATTCTATTATCATGAATCTCTCTTCTGTGACACTTTTTCAGGACATTTTCTTCTTTTTGTCTATGGAAGGTTTCAGCTATGGTGACAGGAGAATTTTACACAAAGAAAGACCTCTTTCCAGGATTTGGACGACCTTTTGTATATTATGCAAACATACTACAGAAGTTTGTAAACTTTACATACCTAAAACATATCTCCATTTTATTTTCGTAGAGAAAGATGTAGCCACTTATCTTCAGATTCTTATTCGCAGGGTAGGGCGGAATGTAGAAGCAAAAGATGCGGCTAGGGTAGCATTGAGATCACCGTGGTGGACATTAGGATGTCCGTATGAGGTATGACAAAAGTTTTTTTGTTCTTCTTTTTCGGTTGTACTGAGTTTTAAAGCATAGAGACATATTCATGGTCATGGTATCTTGAAAACATGCAGGAGGTTGCTAGTATAGCACAATGGGAAGACGAGCAGATCGAATTCATAAGGGAAAAAGTGAGTGATGAAGGTCGTTTTGAAGATTTGCATAAAGGCAAAGCTCCAATCCAAGTTGCGTTGGATGTTGCGGCTTTTCTCTTGGATTTGGCTTCTATCGAAGGAACTTGGTCCGAATCTTTAAACCATATTGCTAAATGTTATGAGGAAGCTGGATTACACCATATCTCTAATTTCGTTTTGTACACAGATTGAATCCATATTAATGTATGTTCTTCACAACACTTTCCATGTATGAATCAGAGAACTCACTACCCTTTTTCACTTGGAAGATCTTTGCAGCTGGATCAAAAGAGTAAGCAAGCTTGTGCAAGATCCATATCGACTTTGCAAGTTTTAAGAAGGCCTGGTAAAATGCAGTCCTCGGGTGGCCACCTCCTGTCACGTAGTCACGCTGGTCTAGATTTCCAAAGAAAGAAGCTTCCATCTTTGGGTGGACTAAGAGGAGCTACTTGCTCCTGCAGAATATACCAAAGTTGGAATCAGGGTTTGTACCTAGAGCATCTAGTGGATCCATGTCCTTGAGAGCAAGAAACTGGCGGAAAA
>Ga0041059_1000345_pt1 | contig 33850 bp, 30 predicted proteins | sample AraColnosormetaG_FD_56232 | JGI IMG/M metagenome (GOLD analysis project Ga0041059, IMG submission 56232) | Arabidopsis roots microbial communities from North Carolina, USA - Col MF nosort | ecosystem: Host-associated > Plants > Roots > Unclassified | place: USA: North Carolina | collected...
AAAACAACTTGGTTTTTGCAAAAAAAAAAAAAAAAAAAAAAATTTGGCCTTTGGGGGTTGGGTTATTGCCACAACAATACTTTGGCTTTGGTCCGACTAAATCAAAACTTTGCCTCTCCACAATTCGCAGCCATTTTTTACTCTCTTCTTCCCCTGAGAACGACAGGAGAAAGAATAAAAACCCTAAATTTCTTTAATTTCGGCGCTTCAGATTATCGTTGTTAAAGGTTTTTGATTGATTTTGTTTAAATGGGCGATCTTGCTATGTCCGTAGCAGACATCAGGTGAAGAACATTTGATTCAATTTCATTAATTTCCCTTTCATGCTTGTGAATTTAGGGTTTATATGAATCATTAGTTCAATCTCAATCAGCTGATGAATCAATGAATACTTGGGTTTTCCTCTGTATTGACAACATAAGATAATGATATATATGGATTTTGTTTTGTTTATCAAATCAAAAACTTTAGAAAGCTGTTAATTTTTGAGAGTTTGCTTATTGTGGATAGGATGGAGAATGAGCCTGATGATTTAGCTAGTGATAATGTTGCTGAGATTGATGTGAGTGATGAAGAGATTGATGCTGACGACCTTGAGAGACGGATGTGGAAAGATCGTGTCAGGCTTAAAAGAATCAAAGAGCGACAAAAAGCTGGCTCTCAAGGAGCTCAAACGAAGGAGACACCTAAGAAAATCTCTGATCAAGCTCAGAGGAAGAAAATGTCTAGAGCTCAAGATGGTATCCTTAAGTACATGTTGAAGCTTATGGAAGTCTGCAAAGTTCGCGGGTTTGTCTATGGTATAATACCGGAAAAGGGCAAGCCTGTGAGTGGTTCCTCTGACAATATAAGAGCTTGGTGGAAAGAGAAAGTGAAGTTTGATAAGAACGGTCCTGCTGCTATTGCTAAATACGAAGAGGAGTGTTTAGCGTTTGGGAAATCTGATGGGAATAGGAATTCACAGTTTGTTCTCCAGGATTTGCAAGATGCTACTTTAGGGTCTTTGTTATCTTCTTTGATGCAACATTGTGATCCTCCTCAAAGGAAGTATCCGTTGGAGAAAGGGACGCCTCCGCCTTGGTGGCCAACGGGGAATGAAGAATGGTGGGTGAAACTCGGTCTGCCTAAAAGCCAGAGTCCTCCTTACCGAAAACCTCATGATCTCAAGAAGATGTGGAAGGTTGGAGTTTTAACGGCAGTGATCAATCATATGTTACCTGATATTGCAAAGATTAAGAGGCATGTTCGTCAGTCGAAATGTTTACAGGACAAGATGACAGCTAAAGAGAGTGCGATTTGGTTGGCGGTTTTGAACCAAGAGGAATCTTTGATTCAGCAGCCTAGCAGTGACAATGGAAACTCCAATGTGACTGAGACACATCGTAGGGGTAATAACGCTGACAGGAGGAAACCTGTGGTCAACAGTGACAGTGACTATGATGTTGATGGGACAGAGGAAGCTTCAGGTTCAGTTTCATCTAAAGACAGTAGAAGAAATCAGATTCAAAAAGAACAACCAACAGCCATCTCACATTCAGTAAGAGATCAAGATAAAGCAGAGAAACATCGCAGAAGGAAAAGACCTCGAATTAGATCCGGAACTGTCAATCGACAAGAGGAAGAACAACCTGAAGCTCAACAAAGAAACATCTTACCTGATATGAATCATGTTGATGCCCCTCTGCTAGAATATAACATCAACGGTACTCATCAAGAGGACGATGTTGTCGACCCAAATATTGCCTTAGGACCAGAGGATAATGGTCTGGAACTAGTGGTTCCTGAGTTCAATAACAACTATACTTATCTTCCACTTGTTAATGAACAAACTATGATGCCTGTAGACGAAAGGCCAATGCTTTATGGACCAAACCCTAACCAAGAGCTTCAATTTGGGTCAGGGTACAACTTCTACAATCCCTCTGCAGTGTTTGTACATAACCAGGAAGACGACATTCTCCATACACAGATAGAAATGAATACACAAGCACCACCTCACAACAGTGGGTTCGAGGAGGCCCCAGGAGGAGTACTTCAACCCCTTGGTTTACTCGGAAATGAAGACGGTGTAACAGGGAGTGAGTTGCCTCAGTATCAGAGTGGCATTCTGTCTCCATTGACTGACTTGGACTTTGACTATGGTGGTTTTGGTGATGATTTCTCATGGTTTGGAGCTTAGTGTCTTGCCATTTTTTTTGGGAGATTACATAGTAAGTTTTTTTTTTATTACACAACACCATCTCATATATTTGATCTTAGTTTATAGATTTGATGTATTTTGTTTTACTGTTATTTTTGTAGGTTCAAAAGGACATGGCAATAGTCTGGCTAGTACAGTTACTTTCTCTTCTTCATTTCTTCTGATCTTATATTCTTCCTCTTTTTTTCTTATAATATTTTCTTAGATTTGTTAAGAGAAACAATTTTCCTTTTGAATAAGTTGCCAGAAGAACTGCTTTGCCCGTTGTAATGGTCTCTAGGGAAAGCAGTTAGCGTATCATCATTTGTAAATTTACCTGTGAGTAATTCATCAAGTTAAGAGAATCATTATTTGTTTCTTTTGAACTTCCCAAGTTTTCATTTTTTTTTATATATTTTTGAGCTTGACTTTATTCTTTCCTAAGACTAAAAAGTATATGGGAGTTGACTGGCTGGGAAGGTCAAAGAGGAAGGAGACACGTTGTTAAATAAACTACTACAAGGCTCAAGGCCAGGTGAAACGGTCTTAAAATCTGAAATGCTGGTTTTAGAGTCTGTGGGTAGTGTTCCCAAAATGGCTGAGATCTTTGCAAAGATGGTTTCACATTACACTAGTTCTAACCCGAGAAGAGTGCAAATCAAATAAAGACAGACTAATCATACAGAAAACAAGACTTGATGATGAGAAAACTCAGGGCTTCCATAACTTCATAGTGCAATCTTCACTATAGGTAGCAAGGAGGTTTCTATGCGGGTGGTGTGTTATACCAATCACATCCTTCTCATGCACCTGTCATAAGCATAAACTATTCAGAAACCAGGTCTAATAAAAGACAACTAAGATAAGTATTAAGAGAGAGAGAGAGAGGATGATAATCTGAGCTCTAAAATGGAGAACAGATGAATCAAACATTATAACACACAAGGGACTTCATTACTCTAGTGAGTTACTGTTATGTGTTTGTCTCAAATGCAACTTTCAAATTTCCAACATCCAAAATCTTTTGGAGCATGTCTGTTACGGATATAAACTTACCATCATGAAATGCTCAAGTCCACCAGATTGATAGTTGAAGCAGTACAGTTTCCTGTAGGTGCAAACACCATTACGAACATCAAAGGCAGAAGATGAAACCCGAAAAGAAAGGAACCATAAGATTATCCTTTGAAATCAAACTCGTGGAACTTATCCAAAAATAAAACGATAGATATAGGAGGTTAGAGTGTTACTTGTCTTCGCCGATGCAGTATATCCAATCTCCTTTTGTAGATACACATGCTGCTACAAAATCTCCTCCTTCCCTATTACCGGATGAGAAACTCTTCACAACCTGCAAAAGGATTCCAATATAGAAGCATGTGAACAATCTTAGTTTTGGCATGACAATGACACTGATTTGCAGGAGACCGTTGCTGGAAATTTACCTGTCCTTGGAGTGTCATAATGTATATAGATGATGTCTTGTTGCACACAACAATGTGTTCTGTGTTTTTGGGGAACAAGTGAATAGAGTTGACTGATGCATCAGTTCCCTATATTTCAAAATTCAGACTTGGTAACCAAAGAGTTTGCCACAGAAGATCAGAAAAAGTATTACAAGATGTACATAAATCTGTATAAGAAAAGATACCCTTAACGGAGGTGGCGGCTTGAATGTTTGTAGACAATCTGTCGTCTTAGAATCCCAGACCTGTGCAAGGAAACAAGACTGTTATTACACGGCAGAAGGGGCAGAGAGTCCAAATGAGAAACAATGATACTGCTGACAGCCAAAGCCGAAGAATTTACCTTTACTGTACAATCACTGGAGGCAGTGATAATACGGCTTCCATCACTTGTAAAGATGGCATGATTTACATAAGATGTGTGACCACGAAATTCTTTCAACAATTTCCCAGATTTCAAACCATGGATTCTGCATAAAATAAAGCAAAATATATAATAAGAATTTGATATTATATTCGACTAGAAGCTCTACCAATAAACTTACATAACTACCAAATGAAAAGGAAAATATTAACAAAAACAAGAAGAAAAAAGATGCAATCAAAAGTTAAAAGAATATTCTACCATCAAAGAAATATAAAGCCTCAAGTTTTTGATAGGACGAGATTCATATCGCAAGTACAAAATAAAAAAATAAAGATATAACTAATAAAACCTTGCAGTTTGGTCAAAGGAGGTACTCAGTAATTGGCTTCCATCCCGAGAGAAGGAAAGACTTGTAACTCCTTGGGAATGTGCATCAAAACGACGTATGCATACACCAGTCCTTATACGCCAGATCTGCAAAAGTGACATGCATCTAAGTCTAGTTTTTCTATTTGTATTCAATCAGAATACATATGGGACCAATGAGAGGAAGAAGATATATCTACCAAACTGCCGCAATAGTCTATCTTCAGACAAAAAATTCAACTTTAAGGAAACATATGCAGCTGGAACTTACTTTAATCTTTCCATCTTGTGACCCAGATGCAAGCATCTCTGAATCTCTGCTAAAGTCTATGCAGAGGACAGGATCATCATGCATCATGAAAGATTCCTGTCAGAAATTAATCATAGTAAGTAAAGAGGATGGAATGGGAACTCTTTATCCAAAACTGATATTTTGTATACCAGGAAGTCTCAGACGAGATACTTGGTGCTTTAGGAGTTACATTGGAGAAAAAATTAAAATTCAAAGATAACAGTAATCCACCATATACTTGGTGCTTCAGGAATCTCATGGGCGACATTTTTGGAATAAAAAGCAAAAAGTAATCCACCATATCATTCTCACAGACTTGTCACACGTTCAATAATCAGATGCAGTAAGGATTATTTTCATTTGATTAAAATGTACTAACAGCTCATCTGACCCCGTACTGAGTTAGAATTAAAAAATGAAAAGAAGACATGAGAGCTTACATCAGCTTGATATTGCAAATCCTTCTTGAGCTTTCCACTTATGTAATCCCATACCTGTAATGCTTTTCAAGTCTGAGCAATCCTAGTCACAGAATTATTTTAAAGACTAATAACTTGTATTATCATACATACAGATTCCGGATCAACTCACCTCGATAAAACCATCCACAGAAGAAGATGCAAGAAACTGTCCATCTGGTGAGAATCTAGCGCATTCTGCATGACTCTTTTTACCAAACTGCACCAGCACCAGCACAAGGAAAAAGATATGAAAATTAGACAAGAACTCAACTGATGAGAAAACCCAAAATAATCATGAGCAACAGATCATAGACCACTAAGCTAAAGAAGCTATTAAAGTGTGAATATGAACCTTTATGGTATGAGTAAGAACATTAGGATGTGTGTCTTCTACATCTTGCTTCATAGCTGCCGTCCCACGAAAGAGGTCAAACTGTGTTCCTGGAGGGAGCAGGCCTGACACAAGTGTATGTAAATTTTAGGAAATGAGAGAGGGTACATATGTTGATTCCATTGATATATTAGTAATGTAGGCAAAAAAGTAAAAGAAAACGAGATGAAGTTTGACAGAACTGTTTGGTAGCATCCACAGTTCCTTAGATAATCACCTTGATGTTGTTGCCACTTTAAAGCCTGACCTATCAAAGCCATTAACCGTGAAGGTGGTACCACGGTAACCTCGGCAGCCACAGCTGATCGAGTAGGAGAACAAACAATTAGTGAACCTTGAGTACATACTGAGCAAGAGAAAACAAAAACTCTATAACCATTAAACAGGAAATAAGTTCTCGTCATAACTTCTTTTCATGTCATAATAATATTTAAGCATGCAATAGAGAGAGTATTCCAGAACATCACTTGGTTCCTTCAGGTAATTAATCATACAATAACTGAAGAAAATTGTTATTGTAGAAAATAAAGAAGAAATGGCCAACCTTGAGCAATCTGTGCCCGTTTTCTTTCTTTAGTTGAGTCTCCATAAGCCTTAGAAACAAAGGTAAAATTAGCAAACCATGATTATCACAAGGAAATGATTACATGAAAAACGCCACTCTTTGTGCATAACATGAACAATGACTAGGAGACAATACACCTCAAAAGACTAATCAGATAGAAAAGTCAAATCCATCAACATGTAAAAGAGCTAGTAACATGTAAAGATACTTTTGTACTCAGAAATACGAGCATGTGTTATACTTTGAGACCCTCATCTAGAAACAACTTCATGTTTAACCGCTCACTGGTTCTACTTAAGATTTTGAAAGATATCAAAAGTCGCAAGTAGAGTACAGAAAATGCAAGAGATAACAGATATAGCAACATTGTTTGAACTGTTGAACAGTTGCGGACAACCATGCTTAGGTGACACAGCAACAACAAAAGCAACACCCAACGTGATATTGAATAGTCGAGCATAATATAGTTTCCATACCTCATGCGGATCAAAATAGCTTCTGACTAGAAGATGCTCCATCCGCAAATATCTTTCTGCTTGCTCCTGCTTCATGACACCCATCACCTGAGTTTGTCTCAAAATAGCTCGGGCAGTGTCCAACTCTCGAAGTTCTATCATCTCCAATACAATCTGAAAAAATCACCCCGAAAATAAACAAAACTTACAATGACAATCACTATTTTTATACACTTCTACATTTCACAGAGTAAAAGAACAAACCTGTTCATAAAGGTCTTCAAGTTTATTCCTGGGAAGTTTAAGCTGGGAAACTTGAGGTAGTACCGAGTCCCATCTTCCACTATTAATATCAGAAATAAACGTCTCGACGCTGTCTACTGTATTCAAGGAAACCTGACACTCGCTTTGTAATGTCTGGAATGTCTGATTCAAGGAATTTTCTTTGCAGAACTGAAGCATAATCTTTATTACACTGAGACATTCAACACAATAGAGAGCTATTAGGGATGAAGATCTACACAAAGCTGACATATAGCATCAAAACGTTCTCCATCCAATATTACTAACAAAATGGCTAATAATACTGTCAATGGTTTCAATCCAAGCCGAGAATTAACAAGAGTTCAAATTTATACAAATTGGATTTTTCCTCGAGACGCATTGCAAAGAATCAAAACACTCTAACGATGATCTCCCTCAAATTTTCGTATACGACGTTAATTTAAACGAAGAATAGCTACGGAGGAATCTAGATATTCAGAAGCAATTAGCTTTAGAAGAACCAAGCTAAAACAAATTATGGGTAGATTTAAAAACCACAACTTTAGTATGGAGGATATAAAAAAACCAACATTCAAGATGTTTTCTCCAAACATGTAACCTAAGATCCATCTGAGCATTCGTAAACGATGGTTCTTGGAGCACAATTCATATCAGTGACACTAAACGAAAACTAGGGTTTGTAAGAGAAAGCGAAATCTTACTCTCGAGCTTCGATTTCGAGCGCCATACTCAGTCGTAGTGGGTTTTCGCCGGAGACGCTAAGAGGTAAAAATGCAGCAGAAAACACACGCGAAGGAGTTTCAATTTGGTTTTAATTCCAGGACAATGCCTCAAATATCAAATATTATGGGTCAAAATTAAACTTTCAGAAACTCCGAGTGTTATTTTGTAAATTTAAAATTGCAAAACATTGCTTACATACCATTTAGCTTTAGCTTCACACCCTTTTTTTTTACAACTTTTAGAGAAAGACAAAGACAACAATAAACACATTGACACTGTGGTCTTCAAGAGTTCTCCACTGGTTCGTTCCACTCCTCTGTTCTTCAACTCTAGAGCTCCATCATCATCTTCATTGCTCACTACTATTACTTTCTTGAGATCAATAACTGATATACTTTGACTGAAGCTGAGAGACTCTTTGTTCCGAATGGAAGGAATTTGCTGGCTACTCTGTTTCATATCTTCCATGTTGATATTCATCACCAGTAACTGACAAGATTCCAAATTGGAATCAATTCCAGAACATCTGGCTCTTTTCATGGGCTTTGATGCTATACAATTGAAAATAAGAGCAAGCAAGACAGGAGAAAGATGTTCAATCCAGAGACCAAAACCAACAGAAGACCAACCCGATGATGCAAATCAATCTATTGTTGTAAGGAGCGTATGCTAATTCCTCTACCAAAACCATAGCCAAAGGTGCTCGCTTTTATAGATTTGACCCTGTGGAACCTTTTTTTTTCTTTCTATAACAGTTTTAAGATACACATTTCTTTACCAGAGATCAATCTGAGGCTTAAGTATGCATATTTCCTTTGGCTTCTGTGAAACTGTACAGTCCATTTCCACTAAATCCTATATTCTACAATATTTCTTACATACATCTGTGGCTACACTTCAAAATGCCTCGTCTTCTTCAGAATTTTCCTCTTCATCGTCTTCTTCTTCTTCTCCAGATCTTGAACTACACTCCCTTTCAGCTTCAAAAGCAATGCTCATCTCTTTCTTCACCACATCAGCCAAGTCCTGTCTGTTTGCACTCACATAAGCATCTCTAACTGCTTTAAACAACGATTGGCTTGGTTCAAGCTCCCCAAACGTCAGCCGGCTATGTACCCTCTTCACACCTTCCACCATTCCCGCTTTCCCGTATATCCCAACAAGGTAGGCTTGCGTGACAATATCTGGTTCTAGACCTTTTTCCTGCATTCTCATGTATGCCTTTAGGGCCATGTCAATGTCTCCTGATGCACTATAAGTGTATATCACTGCGTTGTATGCAAAATGCTCGCGAGGAATTTCACCACTTGTGAGCTCTTGGCATGATTCCAGCGCATATGCATACAAACCCATGGCTGAGAACAGAGTTGCAGTGATTGCTGGTGTTGCCAGTGGTTTAGCTTCATTGTATGCGGTTTGTAGCTGCGACACAGCTTCACTTGGCACCCCACCTTTCTTCAAGAGCGTGAAGAGCGTTTTAAATGTTCCCCAATCCAGCAAGAGCTTTCTTTCAACTAACATCTCATGAAACAGTTCACAGCATTCACTTAACTGCCCATCAGCAGCGTAGCAAGCCATAACCTGATTAAATGAAGTGCAGTCACTTAGTAGACCAGACTCTCTCATTTCTTCAGCCACTTCAATAGCCTCGTCGAGCATGCCCATGCCCTTGTACAAGTACATCATTGTTGCAAACGAAATAACATCACATGTGCCTTTTTCTCTGAGAGCATTGAAAATGGATTCTGCTTCAGAAACTATGCCAAGATCTGCACACAGACTTAGCATGCTGTTTGATGCAGCAACATCTGGGCCACCTTCTGAATCCTTCATTTTGTCATACACTCTCCTAGCTTCTTCAAGACACCCCACTTTGCTATAAGCCTTGATAAGGGAAGTCAGAACGATATGATTGGACTGAACGCCATGTTCTTCCATCATTCTAAAGTATTGAATCGCTTCTTCGACCATTCCACTCTCAGCAAACCCATTAATTAAGGAACCATAAACAACTTCATTCGGTTTCACCCCTGTTTTTTCCATTGCCTCGTACAGGTCAACTGCATCAGACAACAGGCCAAGCCGCACATAGCTAGCTATCATAGCAGCATAGGTCTTGCATCCAGGTTTACAGCCCGAATCCAGCATTTCAGCCAAGATCCGCTGGGCTTCGTCCACTAAATCAACCCCAGCAAGCATCTGGAATAGGGAATTGTAAGTGCACTCATCAGGCCAAGTCCCTTGGTTCTTCATCCCTTTGAAGAGAGAAAGTGCTTTCTCATGAAGTTTGGCCTTACCATAAGCCTTGATCATGACATTGTACTCCAAAACATCATTCCTCTGGCCTGACATGTTTCTTTTCCCATAGAACACAGTCTCCGCTTCAACCCACAGTCCCTTTTCAGCATAGACATCAATAACTGCTGCAAGTGTCGTTGACGAAAGCACACAATCCAACTGGAACCTCTCAAACAGAGCTTTTGCCTGTACGACTAAACCTTCATTGACATACATCTGCATAATAACAGGAACAGAGTGCTCATCAATGCGAATGCTATTTCTGTCCATCTCAGCTATCACAGCTTCAACTTCTGCAACCATTTTCCGCTGACACAAGATATGAAGAACAGCTCGATGAGTTACAGTATCAGGAAAAAGTCCTACTTTCCTAATTTTCCTATAGTACTCAAGAGCTGCCTCAATGTCCCCAGCATCAGCATGAAGAGACAAAAGGATATTATATGTCTTAGTATCAGGGGATATCCCTTTCTCTTCCATCTTCTTCAACAAGGATTCAGCCTCTGACAAATGCCCATGAGTTCCACAAGTATGTATCATCGTGTTAAACGTTACAGTATCTATAGGTACTCCAGATTTCAACATCTCCGAGAAGAGATTAGCAGCATCGTTTAAACGACCTGCCTTTCCATACAAATCAATCAGAGTGTTGAAGGTGGAAGTTAACCTTGGCTTCCTCGGAGAAGAGTCTGAACCAGATGCAAAATGCAGACTTTTCTCAATAGGATTCCTTGCACCAACCTTAAAAAGCTCCATCGACAAGAACTGCTTCAAGTTCACAGGAGATTGAGCTGAACCATTCTTAGGAAAATCATCAATAGAATCCAAATCAAGATCAACTTTTCCAGCGCACCAACCTTTAAAGAACCTATCAGCACGATCAAACTCACCGGAGTTCTTGAAAACTCTAACAACAGTAGCCATAGTGACTTCATCAGGGAAATGCATTCTCTGTCCCATATGCTTAATCCAAAGAAGAGCTTCCTTAACAAGACCAGCTTTACCATAAACATCAACAAGCATACCATAAGTATTGTTAGTAGGCAAAACACCATTATGAGCCATCTCAATCCAACAAAGCCTCAATTCATCCCATTTCCCCGCTCTCCCTAAAGCTCTTAACACAATGTTGTAATGAATCACATTAGGAACATAACTTTGGTGAGACTGGAAAAATCGAAACACACGAAGAACTCTTTCCCAACGAGTCTGCTCTTTAAGAAGAACAGTTTGTTCTTTAGGGCTTAAATTGAGACAAAGAGAAGCTAGAGTTGTTTCAATATCAGTGGAAGAGTCAAGAGAACGCAAAATGGAAGGGATTACGCCGCCATATTTGCGTTTTCGAGAGCTTGGGTTAGGTTTAGAGCATCGAGGTGGAGAAACTGAAGAAGAGGAAGAAGCGGCGCAGTGAAGTTGAAGCTTAAAAGAAACCCTAGAGGAGAAGTTACAGGGAAGTGAAAGTGGAAAAACCCTAGCTTTAGAACTCAGAGCTAGATGATGATGATGATGATGATGATGATGATGATGTCTGACATCTCTAGAGGAAGAGTAGTGAGGAGGACTTGGCTGAAGCATTTTTTCTCTGAGAAACTCCTCAGAGATTATCTCAAATCTTTAGGGGTTGAAGAAGAATTATGCGACTCCAAAAAAATCTGCAATTGAAATTACACATTGTGCGGAAATTCAGCGCGTGATGACAACGCGCTAATCTTTACTAAATAATTCTATTGGGCTTTACAAGGTTATTACAGTGGGCCTTTTCTATGTCTGTTGTGAAATTCGTCGTATACAAAGGTTTTGTTTGATTGGTGACTGCTTTAAAAGCCATAAACGATTACGATTTAGCCAACTACGTACCACTATTCCAATTTTGATGAGTCTCCGGCGAATCCGTTAATCGTAGACGTCCCTGCGGTGGAGGCGGTGGAGGGAAATGGCTAGAAGAAACGCGGCAGTTCTTGTACTTTTATGCTTAATTACCATTATCCATTATATGGATCAATGTATCATCCATTCTTGTGTTTCTTGACCAAGACGCGATCATTGCCTAAACCTTTGGATCATACATCGTGTTCTTGATCCCAGACCTTATCGGGTGCGTGATTCTCAAGTGCTTTTCTTTGCGAGCTAAAACAGAGTGTTTCCTCTCATGCTCTGTTCCGGTTTTGCTTCACGTTCATGCTTGTTGGGGTTTGGTGTTGAAGTCTGGTTTGGGAATCAGAGAAGCTTCCCAAGCAACTTCGCTTTCATTTTGGGTTAATGTTGTCTTGTTGAGTATTTACGTTAAATTATCGCCTTCTTGCGCCAAAACATGGACCGGGTTCTCCCCAGAGGCTCTTGAGAACGTTATGGTGTTTCTTTGGTCTTCCATCTGCATTCATGGTTTGGTTAGACTGGTGGTACACATATATGATTCATGTCTTCTTGTATATATCATATCTTTAATGTTGATCATATCTTGATGGAATCATAACGATTTGGTCATACAAGAAAATGGTCTTCCTCTCAGTCTCAGGCTTTACTTCCAAAATCCTGTTTTGGAAACTTCAGTTTTCCCCACTTGGTAAACACACTCTTTTGTAACTTTCTGTACATTAGTACTAAAATCCTCAATACTTTCTCGGAAATTGCCTTAATCTCTGTAATATGTAGCAATAATGGTGCCTCTCCTCATAGTTTCCAATCTCCTCATAGGTTATGTAATCATAACAACTTTTGGTGAAGAAAGCTAAAGGAGAGTTTTGCTAGTAATACCGGAGACAGAGTCTGAGGTGGTCTCCTGACTCGATGGAGAATAGAATAAGAGAAGAGCAACTAGGAGCCACTCACGTCATTGTCTATATAATCGGAAGCTTTGAATATAAAAAAAAATGCGTGGTTGTGAATTGTGAGCATCTTTCAATTGTTGTTGTCATTTAATAAAACAAAATATAATCTGCCTCAGGGGGAAGTAGAAAAGAAATTAATTTCTATTTACCACATAATTAAAAGATTTCATTCCTTAAAAAATGCATAAATATCAACGACGGCTCCACAAACCCTAAAGACTAGGAACAAAGAGAGAGATAGTTTGTTGTTATTCTATTTCTCTTAGTTTTTTTTTGACATATTTTTTTGTGAGAAACAGAGAGAAAATGGAAGATGGTGTGACGCCTCCGCTTCTGATCACAGAGAAAGACACGACGATGATTCGTGTGAAGGAGGAGGTGAAGAAGCAGCTATGGCTTTCTGCTCCACTCATTGGTGTTAGCCTTCTTCAATACTCTCTCCAAGTCATCTCCGTCATGTTCGTTGGCCATCTTGGCTCTCTTCCTCTCTCTGCCGCCTCTATCGCCACCTCCTTTGCCTCCGTTACCGGCTTCACCTTCCTCGTACGTTTCTTCGTCCCATCTCTCACGATCCAGTCAAAAAAAAAAAAAGAGTGCATTCAATAACATAACCTTAGTTATCCTCTGTTTTGTAACTTTGTTCAAAGTTTGTGTGTATGTGAAACAGTTGGGAACAGCAAGTGCATTGGAGACACTATGTGGCCAAGCTTACGGAGCAAAACTATATGGAAAATTGGGAATTCAAATGCAGAGAGCAATGTTTGTACTTCTTATACTCTCTGTTCCTCTCTCAATCATTTGGGCTAACACAGAACAGATTCTCGTATTGGTCCATCAAGACAAGTCCATTGCAAGTGTTGCTGGCTCCTACGCTAAATACATGATCCCGAGCCTCTTCGCCTACGGACTGCTTCAATGTATCAACAGGTTCTTGCAAGCGCAGAACAATGTGTTCCCTGTCTTTGTCTGCTCTGGTATCACTACATGTCTTCATTTGCTTCTCTGTTGGTTGTTTGTGTTGAAGACTGGTTTAGGATACAGAGGAGCTGCTCTTGCTATTTCGGTCTCTTACTGGTTCAACGTCATTCTCCTCTCGTGTTATGTCAAGTTTTCGCCTTCTTGCTCGCATAGTTGGACCGGGTTTTCGAAAGAGGCTTTTCAAGAACTTTATGATTTCTCTAAAATTGCTTTTCCTTCAGCGGTCATGGTCTGGTAAGTCATCAAACATAAAATGCTGCATTGTTCAGGTTCCAGTATCTGCATTTTAATCAAATTCTGTTTGAAACAGTTTGGAGCTTTGGTCCTTCGAGCTTCTGGTTCTTGCCTCAGGCCTTCTTCCTAACCCGGTTTTAGAAACTTCGGTGCTTTCAATCTGGTAGATTTCGGTTATCTTTGTCTTATGGTACTCAGAGTTTGTGTACTTCTTCTTTATATTTGATCAACCTCATTTCTGCAACTTTTCAGTCTAAATACTTCCCTAACAATCTGGCAGATTTCGGTTGGTCTTGGTGGCGCTGCAAGGTCAGTAACAAAATGTATCCAAGAGCTCATAAAAAGAAAAATCTCATCAAACCAACCTATCTCACTTTGTGTGTTTCTGTTAACTTGCAGCATAAGGGTCTCAAACGAGTTAGGAGCAGGGAATCCACAAGTGGCAAAACTGGCTGTATATGTCATTGTAGGCATAGCAGTAGCCGAGGGAATTGTGGTTGTAACAGTTTTGTTGTCGATTCGGAAGATCTTAGGTCATGCTTTTAGCAGCGACCCGAAAATCATCGCATATGCCGCATCAATGATACCGATTGTTGCATGTGGAAACTTCCTTGATGGCTTACAATGCGTACTCTCAGGTTTTGAATGATAGAAGATTGGCTTTGGTTCCTTGTTTATATATGTCCGGTTCGAATCCTGGTCAAATAGTTTTGATTTATGGTTGCAGGGGTTGCTAGAGGATGTGGATGGCAGAAAATTGGAGCATGTGTGAATCTTGGATCATATTATCTTGTTGGAGTTCCATTAGGATTGTTACTTGGTTTCCATTTCCACATTGGTGGTCGGGTAATAATCTTAAACTCTCCTTCTCATTCTCAAGTTCAAACACAAGACTAGTTTTATAGAAACTTTTATTTTGTGGTATTTTCATATTGTAGGGGCTTTGGCTGGGAATCGTAACAGCATTGTCTGTTCAAGTGTTGTGTCTTTCCTTAGTCACTATATTCACAAACTGGGATAAAGAGGTAAAACCTTTTAACTGATCGGCTCAGTTTTATATGTATAATAACTCTGCCATAATGTGATTCTGTTTCTTGTTTTACATGATTAGGCAAAGAAAGCTACGAACAGAGTCGGATCTTCAGATGACAAAGATGGTGACGTCCAATGATCAATAAACGTCTGAGGAAAAAGCAGTTGCAAATGAGCTTAATGAGTGCTTTATTCTTGTATGCCCATATGAACTTATTGGGAATTTCTAATTGATGTGGCCGTACATTGGTCTTTAGAAAACTTTACCATTGTTACATAGTTATTGAAATTCCTTGGATGTGTTTCCATTCTCATCGAGCATTAGTGTAATGAGATCAAAAATTCATATATGTAATACACCAACGTGTTCGATACTAAAAATTCTGGACTTTAAATTGGAAATGAACGAAGAATGAGTTTGGGATCAGAGCTCTCTTCTAAACATAGGCCAAAAACAGAGATTTTTCTATGAAGGGTGTACATGATGATTAGTTAATCATCTGTGCTTTATATTCTTTATTTTAGACAGAAAGAATGATTCAAACTATTCGTCATCACTAGTTGTGATATGAAAAATTTCAGGAATTACTGAACGGAACCAACCAGTAAGAGAGATCCTATAGGCTATAGGAACCTGAAGAACGACGTCAAGAAGAAGCCTGTTACGCGATATCCTATAGGAACTCGAGATCAAGTTTCCTCTTCAGATGAGATCTATCTGCACTGCAAATCCAAAAATCAAGAATTCATCAAAAGTTTTCATTTTTTAAGCTGACCAAGAACTGACTGTAATAAAACCAATTGTTTTTACCTGGTGATGGTTGGTCGGTTTGGTGGCCGCTCAGCTAAGATGGTGAAATCTAAAGACATTGGTGCTTGTCCATCATGGCTAGCTTGTCTCATGACATCAACACTCTGGTCCTTGAAACCATTACCAGACTTTCCTCGGTCAGGCATCACTCTTCTAAACTTATGTGCTGGTGACAGCACTTTAATGGCTTCAAGTTTACTATCAGATGACTTAGCATCTTGCTTGGAAACTGGTCTTGGGAGCTTTAAAGGGTCAGTAGGTGAAGGTGCAGATGTGAAGTACCTTTAAAAAGAAATCAAGGTTTGAGAACAAAACTAAATAACCTGTTCTTATGCATTATCCATAGGGGAGATTTTTAGGTACCTGTGTTTTAGAGCCTGCTGAATCGATATTCTAGACTTGGGGTCATAGGTGAACATCTTTGACAACAAATCTAAAGCATCCTCACTAACCGTTGGGAGTAAAGAACGTAAAGAAGGAGCAGGGACAAATTGATACTCTACATAATCAGGAAGGCAGATCATGTCAGGCCACTGATCTGCTTTTGGAGTCCCAAAGGCAGCAAAGATTTTGCTTAATTGATCAATATCACTGTTTCCCTGCAATGGAATAAGTAAGTTAGATAAACAAGTAGACAGATGCACTGGATTACTACACAATCAAAATGGAGGTTCACCTGAAGAAATGGTCTGCGTAATAGAAGTTCAGCAAAAATGCAGCCAGCAGCCCAAACATCAACTGCACCATCATATTGTTTTGCACCAAACAAAAGTTCAGGTGCTCTATACCATCTAGCAAACACCTATGAAAATTGCTAAAGGACATCAAGATACGAAAGATAGCAGAACTACTACATAAATAGCATTGTCACAACAAACAAAGCATACCTGGTGGGTAAACTTACGACCTGGGCTACCAAATATACGTGCTAACCCAAAATCTGCAAGTTTCAGCTGTCCATTGGGTCCTATCAACAAGTTGTTTGGCTTCATATCTCTGAAACAAATACGAATGATCATCCATAAGTTTAAATCAAAACAGACCTTATTAGAGATAGAACAAGTTCTGCTTCTAAGTTCCAATGATAGTACCTGTGCAGAACCCATTTGCCATGGCAATATTCAAGACCTTTCAATATCATTTGGAGGTAAGATTTGACATCACCAGGCGAAAGATAGAGATTACGATCTCGGATAACTGCTTCGAGATCAGTCTCCATGAACTCAAACACGATGTGCAAATTCTCCTTGTGAGGAAACGCATCAATCAACTCAATTATATGTGGATGCTTAAGCTCTTTAAGTAATTTGATTTCTCTAAGAGCTGTTACATTCACACCTTCTTTCTCTTTACCAAGTCTTATTTTCTTGATCGCTACAGTTTCTCCATTCTACAAATTGCCACAACAAAACAAATCAGCTTCCTTATACAAACTTAAACAAAAACTACACACTTTAAATCCATTAAGAACATAAAAATGCAAACTTTGACTTCTAAGAACACATATTAGTGTAAAGATCGAAACTTTAGCTGATTTAAAACCTAAGAGCTATCAGATTTAACCAAATTGTTCCCAGGAAGAGACACGTCAAAAGACACACGACAGAATTGGAACCCTAGTTTCGATGGGATCGACAAAAAATATGAAGAATTGAGAGAGGAATCATCTTCACCTTTGTATCAGTAGCTTTGAAGACGACTCCATAAGTACCTTGACCAAGAACCTCTCGCTTTAGATACCTATCAGCAACTTTCTTCGGCTGTTCCATCTCCGGAACTCTCTAATCGGATCACAAGCAATTGATCGAAACTGATCTTAATTAATTTGTTATCGTTAACGTTGAGGTATCTTATGATGCTCTGGAGAAAAAGTAGCCGTTAGAGCAATTACAGAAGGAATCGACATTTTTAGGGGAAAATATTGAAAAGTAAACGAAAAAGGAAAGAGACGCTCTAAAGCTAGAAATAAAACGAAGCTGGAAGCGTCTATCGTAACGACGTCGTTTAAAGGTTTATAAATGAAAAGCAAAATTGTTCCGGTTTACTCAACATTGACTCGTCAATTATTCTTCGGTTTAAAATGTTATAAGTTAGTGGTTAAACAAAAGATGATTGTGAATATTAACATTTTTTTAGCTGTATGAATATTGGAACATTGCCTAAACATACTTAGAAATTAAAAAAAAAATCCAAGAAAATAAAAAGCTGCATCAACAAGTTGCCAAATTAACCTTGCTCATATTTTCCGCAGCATGGACCAGGAGAACACTACCGGATTAACTTCCGTTTCATGAAGCGTGGAATCAAGCCCAAATATAAGGCCCAAATAACTATTCCGAGAAGGTTAGACAAGCAACTGTTAACTTCTGGGCCCATATAATGGGCTCATAAGAAAGAGATGCAGCCCAATCATTAAAGTTTGCACAAATAATTAGGCTGATCAGTCCACTTTTTTTTAGGTGACCAAAGAAAACAAAGTAAGCCTAACATTTGAGTATGAACCAGAAAAATTTAGGATACTTCAGGGTCAAGTATTTTGCTAGTGAACATTTTTCATCATACAAATTTTTATTTAAACAACTCAAAAAAAAACTTACACGATGGATAAAAAAACACACTTAAAAATAAGCCATTGAATTGTGAAAGAGACGAGACTCGTGAGGGTAATAAGACAAGTTCGTTGTAATAAATCTAGCAATAGATTCTGCTCAGACAGAGAAATAATTACCTGCTTTCGTGCCCACATCATCAGACTTATAATCCTGACCGTACATCAACCTATTTCACTATTTCGTGTTGAAATTTCTAGTTGTTAGGGCTAACAAATGATTTAGAATTAGGTCACCAAACGGAAACACTTGTACATTATTTTCTAAAAGAAATAAAGAATGGTCGGCCAAATTCATTTTCAAAGTTACATCTTAAAAATGTAGTGGACTAGTAGTTGGCAGGAACGATAATAATTGTTATTTTTATTATCTTTACCCAAAAAAAAAAAGAGTGAAGCACAAAAGCCGAGAAGGACGCATGTGACGCGTAGGGAATCTAACACAAACAATGTCAGACCCTTCCCATGTCTTTTCAGATGCACCCACCTGTTCCTTTTTTTCTTTTCTTTTTATTCTTCTATCACGAATATCTAAACCACTATAATTACGACTCTCTATCTATCATTTCTTCCAAAACATGACGTGGCCTCTTCTCTCTCTCTCTTTCCTTCTCTCTAAGTATGTTTAGGGTTAATAATTAGGGTTCCTCCTCTCTTTTGTTCTGTCTTTATATCTCCTTCATAGCTCTAATGTAAGAGATTTACCTCTTTTGGTGTTTTTGTTAATCCACGTTCTCATCAAAACTTTCTCATTGTTTTATGAAGAGTTAAAGGTCTTTACAGTTTGCTTATGTCAGATCCATAATATATTTGACAAGATACTTTGTTTTTCGATAGATCTTGATCTGACGATGGAAGTAGAGCTCCTTAAAGTTCAAACATGAGTTGAGCAGGGTAAAGAAAAGCTGCTAAGCTATGGATCCCATAAGCCCTAATCCTTGTAAAGTAAAAAAGGATTTGGTTATATGGATTGCATATCTCAGGAGCTTTAACTTGCCCTTTAATGGCTTTTACTCTTCTTTGGATTGAAGGGAGCTCTACATCTTCTTTCACCTTCTCTATTTTTTATTTTTCTTTATTTCTACTCAACAATTATTTATTCGGATTCATCTTTAATTTTCCGTTATAATTTCTTTTTGGTAAGGATTATTCGCTATAATTTGAGAATTATATGGTTATTATTTTGATTCCGAAGCAATGTTTAGCGTGTTATTTGTTTTTCTTGTAAAAAACTAGGGTTTATGCAACTGCCTCGGGTAGATGAGAAGATCCTTGGTTCTTTGGAGACTTTTAAATTTTGCAATCTTTGCTGCCATATGCACTGACTATCTTTGTATGATTATTCTCATATCTAATCTAACAACTAAATCCTGTTCTACAATCACAGTCCTTTAGTTAATTGCGAAAATAGTTTTCTGTCATATATGTAAAATGATGATCGGATCGGATTTAAAGGACCAAAGATATTCACTAACTTATACGATTCATTTGTCAACTCGAGTACTTGATTCCTGTCTTTACACAATGAAGATTATAAACTTGAAGAACATTAAAAGTTAATAAAAGTTAAGATTAAGATATAAAAATAACACATATCAATAAATTGAATGTCTTTTCGGATCACCTGTAGGAGTTGGCCATATAATTTGAAATCGAACGTAAACTACAGCAAATTTTGTTATTATAGTTTGATTGATAAAGAAATGGTTTTAGGCAGAATAATTGAAACTGAACCCTAGCTAAACAATTTCTTTTAAGGGAGTCATCATGTAAACCAAATTTCACTTAAAAAAATGATGTTTTAAACATATAATTCGACAATTTTTAGTTTACTAAAAAGATTATGATTTTTGTTTGTTTTAAATTTAATATTGTTATACTTCCATAAACAAGTTACATGTGCTACAGTTGTGAGTCTCGAACTTTGAGTCTCCAACCCAAAAGAAATCGAGATACAGTTATGTGCTAGTTTAAAGAGTAAACTTACTCAAAAATATCCGAAAAACACAGGTAAACTGATCCCAAAAACAAAATTCCGAAAACTTAGATCACCATGTCGATCCGGTCCAAAAGTTTTCATAAGAACTATCAACCAGCCTTCGATGTTTCAGACTTTCAGTCTATGGTTTCAGCACAATAAGATAATCTTGTAGACACATAGTATGTCTTCAAACATGAGGTCTCTTGGTGTTGTATGTGTAGAAACTTATTTGGCTGGTCTTGCCTTCGTTGCTAAACTGGGATGTAGACATTTTCATTATTTTGATTGTACTTTCGAAGTTTTCAAAATTGGGCCTCGTTTTTATGACCCTTCATGGAAAAAATAAAGTTGTCAATCTTCCTCTTACGACAGAAGAGGTCTGTTGCAGATCTGGACCAAACCCTGTAAGCAAAATATCCATTAACATAAGGTCAAATCTAGCCCATTAAATAGGCCCAAATAAAGGCCTAATAGTGTAATGTCAACCCTAATCGTTCAATTCTCTCACCATATTTATGTAACGACTGACTGATTTAACTAAGCCTTCTATTGGGCCTTTGGCACACAAATGTTGTAAGAGCTACTTGTGTTCGAATGAATAGTTTTTTTTTTTTTACCAACGTATGTATCGAGCAATTTCTCGTTATGAGAATGATTCAATTATTTTGAATTGTTAATTTGTTAACAATGCCGTAAAAAAAACTGAATCTTAAACCAGAAGAAGAAGTGGAAGAAGTTACTGATTATTTTATTTTACAAATGTCTGATAATATAATACAGATTTCGAAAAATATACTACAGATACATCAATGAATATAAAGTTTATCAAATTCAATATGCTGTAAATAGAAAATTTGGCGATAAAGACTGACTACCCTACATCTGAAATCAGGTAACTCTACCTAAAATTCCGTGAAGGGTTGGTGGACTACTTTAATTATAGAGACACTTTTCGAAGTAACATATTTTAGTTTTATAATTTGCCAGACTAACATTTGGTCGAAAATGCTTATGACATTGTACTTGTTATCACGTTTCTACGAAACACCTATCAGTTGCGTTTAATGTTTTCCGATAACACATCTAGCTAAATTTTGTAATTGCTTTTAATTTCTTTCAAACTTCGACTTTTTTATACAAATGTGAAATATCTGTAAGTTTCTAGAATAGTATCTGATGGTAACTTAACAGACTTACAATAATTTCAAAGACTTTTAAAACTTAATGATGTGGAAAAATCATCGATGTGGGGCTGTCCGCTGGAGAGCAAAGCTCCTGCAAATAAAAGAGAAAAATGTAGAAATTTGTACAATTGGTGTGATATTTTCCATCACGCTAGCATATGCTTAAGCCGGTAACATTAAACACAAGACTTGGTCAAGGATTAGAAAGAATCGAAAAAGTGAAGAAGAAAATGGATATCATGACACCGAATGCACATGAAAATATCTCACTTTCTAACCACTCATCTTCTAGTGTAGTTTACGGTATAGTTGTTTACGTGTTACCCGAAATAAACGACAAAGATATGTTTTCTAACAAAGTGTGCTGAAGACTGAAGAGTAAAGAATTTCAAGTTTTTTTTTCCTGTTAATAATGTAACAAATTAAGGCTGTGAATGGTAACCAAAACTGCACCCAAAACTGCACCGCAATAGTGTTGTAACAGTATCAAAATCTCTACGTATACATATGTATCTATATATTTTCGTTACTATTTGAACCGCACCGTACTTTTCTCGTACCGCAAAACTCAGTCACCATTCAGAACCTAAATAGGCAAAGAAGTTTACTGGTCTATTTTCAAGAATATGTAAACTACGTTCCAGAAATTAATGAAAAAGGAAAATGTTAGCATAATATTGGTGTCTTGTCACGATCTTCCACAAAAAACTTATTGCAAGACTAAACAAACAGACAAGTCTTAGAATTAAGGAAATGAATTAAGTTTTCGGATCTAACAAACTTTATAAAAATCAATTCAGCCAAAATTTCTGAGAAATTTAGAGTGCCATGTATTTAATCTTCTTTATACTTTCTTTTATATTATAACCGAAATTCACCACAAGAATGGATAACTGCCAAATTAGCTAGAGCTTATCTACACATTTATTAGTTCACTCTCACTCTTTGATGTTTCTTTCATCTAAAGTCAACCCCTTCGACACACCACTATCACACATCCATACACTTGTCGTGTCTTAGTAATCATTTCAACTATGTTTTGAGATCCGAGTCCAAATTATCATTAAAAAGGTTCTTTCTACATGCCGGTTTACATTTTTGTTTGGTTTAATGTGCCGGTTTAGTTTAGTTTCATGTAGGGCTTATAAAATCACCTTTTAGTTGGGTTCAATATATATTTTTGGTTTCGTGAAAGTCAACTGGTAATGATTGATTATATAACCAAAATAGGTCTCAAATTAAATCTCGAAGAACGGTTATAAGAAACAAAAGGGAATGACGTACCTATACATACTTACCGGAAGGTTCGATAACATTTTAAATTCGTTGCTTCTAATTTTTATTACTTTGCATAATAACTCTGAAAGCGGTTGATCGATGGTTAATTGTTCAAGAAGTTCTTGTATGGACGGTGATATACATATATATATAGAAGGATCTAGATCGAACCATACATATGTGGCAAGTTACTCTCTACCTAGCTAGACAACTTTTTAAGTGGCAACAAGAGCCACGTAGTAATAAGTTGGTGTACTTGTATCATTGTAATATGTTACGCTTTTAATTCGTATCAGTATATCTTAGTACACTGATACTTATACACAGATCATACCTGTATTGTTCTTTCGTCAAAGTTAACCAATATAAAATATATATTTCTTGTCCCCATTCCTTACAATTTGATACGTATACGGGACCAAAAAATACAAGATATGACAGAACAAACAATAGATATTTTCAGTCAGAAAAACATATCAAATTTTTTATATATATGTAACTGGAGATCGGATTCATAACTGTATCTTAATTTTCATATCTTATTATTAGGATTCAAATAAACGATTTCTTTGATATTTCTGTGGATTGAACTTATAGCCACTAACAAAAATTCAACCACACAACTCACTTTTTCCGTCTGTAACAACTATTTATAAAATGGTTACGTATAACAACAAAAATGCGTTCAAGTATTTATAACGATGCAGGTGGTCGTTACCCGACCGACTTAAATTCATTTCTCGAATTTCGTGGAGCATTGCATGCAAATATTTCTCATCAAAAAGAAAAAAAAGAAAAGAAACAGTTGACATTTATTTTATTAAAATTCTATTCCTAGAGTATAATTTTATCGTCAATGTCTTTCATAACCAGCTTGAAATTTTTGGCACGCCTTAGACTTTTAGATAATGCTTCCTTTTATAAATAAAATCTATCAATAACATAAATACCTAATAAATATTAGTAACCTTGAATATATACATTAATACATATGGAAATGTCATCAATAAAAATACTATAAAAATAGATTCTTAAATTTATTTTGTATCTAAAATAATATAAATACATTAAACTAATATGTATTGTTTGATAGTATCGTAAAATAAATATAAATGTAGTTGAGGTTAAGTAGAAGATAAGTCAAACTAGGAGAGCTTTACATAAATACAAGAAATTAAAGGTTCATCAACAAGACAATGAAATCTTTAGTATTACTATTGAATAAATTATGAGAAAAATGTTAAGAAATGTGATTGAATGTACAACATTTAAAATGTATACATGTATATATAGTTATACACACACACACACACACACACACACACACTTATATCCTTACCATACACTAGATCACTTAAATTTGTTTGATAGAATACATTTACTAGATCTATAACAACTACATTTTAATTTATATATATATATATATATATAGAGAGAGAGAGTAAAAGTGATATTTCTATTCACTCTTTAAGTGTTTTTATTTTATTTTAATAATTCATCAATCCATTTAAATCATTTACTAAAAATTTATGCATGTACTGATAATTGATTTATCACTTGATTATATTTTCCAGCAACATGCAATATATCTATCTGAACTCGGGTGTTGACCCAACGAAAACACTAACACGACCTTTGTACTACATGTACTTGTCAAAAGATCAAACTTCTTAGACTGCATTATTATAGTTGTTAACTTTATATATATAACTATATAAGGAGAACTCTGTTGGCAAATAAATTAACATATTTACATTAGATGTTGAATCATAGTCAATTCATGCACTATTGATACTAGAGTAGATAGTAATCCACCAGGCCAATTGGGATTTTTAGATAATAAAAATACTATGAATAAATGCATCAATCCACCTGTCAATGATTCTACACTATAAATTACAGTGTGAATAATTTGTTAGTCAATATTATTTTCTTTACAAAGTAATCTAATAATGCAAGATAAGAAAGGTTGATCAAAACAAGGAAATAAATATCCATATATAGTGAATTAATTGACCATGATTTTACTATTTATTTGCAGATACTATTCTCTTTTTATACAAATCCTCCCTAAAATGTTGAATTTAATCTGAAGAAATCTTAGTGAAATATATTTTGCCACCTAGTCATTAGGAAGTGATGCTCACGACGATGAAACGAATAGTCAATCCGATGGCTAAATAATTAATTATTTAGAATTTACTCGTTGACTTATTTAATAAAATGACATATTCAAGATTAACTTGACATACATACATATGTAAATGTGAGTATGCGTGTGGGTCTATATAAATACATGAGAGTAATCGTGTGAATACAACCATTACAATTGTGTGACTATCATTTAAAGAATAAAGCAAACACATGATCCAAAGAAGATAGATAGGGAGACAAAAAAAAATCAAGGCAAAAAATGGGTTTCTCTCCATCCTCTTCATGGTTTCTTCATCCTCAGCTTCATCATGTTGTTTCCAAGATGTCTTACTTTGATGCTTTTTTGTTCTATGTAAATACATCTCTCTCTTTAACAAGAACATAAATACATCTCTGATCTCTCTATCTCTCTAAATATATGAACTATATATGCTTTTCTTCTCTTAAGAAAATAAGTTATCATATCGCTTTTATAATTTTTCTTATTATTTTGTTAATTTGATCGTTTAAAAAAAATTATATATACAGATTGTGCACTTAGTGGACAAGCTAGGATTGTGGCATAGATTTCCAGTGTTATTAGGAGTGGCTTACTTGGGGTTACGAAGACATCTACATCAACGTTACAATCTGGTACATGTCGGTCCGATCAACGGTCAGGGTTACGACACCGATGAGTTCTGTTATCGTACGGCTGACGGCAAGTGTAACCATCCCTCCGATAACACCATCGGCAGCCAAGGCAGCTTCATCGGCCGGAATATGCCTCCCTCTACTTCTCAGTACGGCGTAAGTTTTTTTCTTGCTCTCCTTCATATTCACAATCACTTTTTCACAACATGCAAATTAATTTTGTACTTTTGATTAAATCTATAAAATAAAGCGAAGTGATATATAATATAGCAAAAGTAAATAGTAGTGGAATGAGACACTAGAACCAAATTTTGTGACGCATTTCTTTTTAATCACTACTTACCGGTGGTTGAAAATTGAAATCATGATGTAATGTTCCTCTGCTTTTTATTTTATTTTGTCAGCTTTTGATTGATTTTATGTGTTTGTTGATGCAATAAAGTTTTTTTGTCAATACTTTTTTTTCCCTGAAAATTTAGAAAAAAAAATGTTGGAGTTTTGTTATTATTGGAGTGGATGCACCTCATGATAGCCACCCTAATTGGATTAGTGTTGGTTTTGCATGATACGTAATTCATCTACGAAATTATGTTATGGATTGAATTACATCAGTATGAGTAAATGCACAACTGCATGATACATATTTTTTTTTGTCTGTTTTAGGATCACAATGTATTTTATATAATATATGATATGATTGTGTGTATTATGACAGATTTTGGATCCACATCCAAGTGTAGTGGCGACAAAGTTGTTAGCGAGAAAAAGATTCATAGACAATGGGGACCAATTCAACGTGATAGCTTGTTCTTGGATCCAGTTCATGATCCATGATTGGGTTGATCACTTAGAAGACACCCACCAGGTTTTGATATTTTCAAATTTAACCCCTTTAATCTTGAAAATTTACAGTTCTTTCCCTCAACTTTAAGATTATAGATTAATAAAGATATTGAAATCACCTAAACCAGATTGAGCTTGAAGCTCCAGAAGAAGTAGCAAGTGGATGTCCATTGAAGTCATTCAAGTTCCTCAGAACGAAGAAAGTTCCCACCGATGATCACCACAAATCTGGCGCTGTCAACACTAGAACCCCTTGGTGGTTAGTATCTCAATCATTTAGTTACTGCTTATTTGTTGTTTAATTACTATCCGAGTTTGATTTTATATAACATTATTTTGGGGATAGGGATGGGAGTGTAATATATGGAAATGACGAGACTGGAATGAGAAGAGTTAGGGTTTTCAAGGACGGAAAGCTAAAAATCTCTGGGGATGGCTTGTTGGAGAGGGACGAAAGAGGTGTTCCGATCTCCGGTGACATAAGAAACAGCTGGTCAGGTTTCTCTCTGTTGCAAGCTCTCTTTGTCAAAGAACACAACTCCGTCTGTGATATGCTCAAAGTAAGTCATTAACTTGACCCATTACTTACGTTTAGTGTCTTCCTTGTGTTGCAAGCAGCAACTCTGTTTTTTTTTTTCCTTCTTTCTAACTCTGTTTATGCAAATCATGTTAAGTTTTTTTACATTTTTTCAGGAACGGTATCCAGATTTTGATGATGAGAAACTCTACCGGACTGCTAGACTTGTGACAGCAGCGGTTATCGCTAAGGTTCATACGATCGATTGGACAATAGAACTCTTAAAGACAGACACACTCACTGCTGGAATGAGGATCAACTGGTATGGGTTTTTTGGGAAGAAAGTGAAGGACATGGTTGGAGCAAGATTTGGTCCTCTATTTAGCGGATTAGTTGGTCTGAAGAAACCGAATGATCATGGAGTTCCTTATTCCCTTACCGAAGAGTTCGTTAGTGTTTACAGGATGCATTGTCTTCTACCAGAGACACTTATACTCCGAGATATGAACTCTGAGAATGTAGACAAAGAAAACCCTGCAATAGAACGAGAGTAAGATATAGGATGTTGTGTACAGTTTTTTTAGGTCAATCCAAGCGCAGTTTTTCTTGACATATACAGTTTTGTTTTATAGGATACCGATGACGGAACTGATCGGGAAAAAAGCAGGAGAAAAGGCTTCGAAACTTGGGTTTGAGCAGTTACTTGTTTCAATGGGACACCAATCTTGTGGCGCATTGACATTGTGGAACTACCCTAATTGGATGAGGAACCTTGTGGCTCAAGATATCGACGGAGAAGATAGACCTCACCTTATAGACATGGCTGCCTTGGAGAGTAAGTCAAAATCAATGATTCCTCTTCTATATATCTGCAATTCTCTAAACGATTGATTGATTTTTTTCTCAGTTTATAGAGACCGGGAGAGAGGAGTTCCTCGGTACAACGAATTCAGAAAGAATCTGTTGATGAGTCCGATCAGCAAATGGGAAGAGTTGACAGATGATGAAGAAGCTATCAAGGTTTTAAGAGAAGTGTACGAAGACGATATAGAGAAGCTTGATCTAAACGTGGGGTTGCACGCAGAGAAAAAGATCAAAGGATTCGCCATTAGCGAAACTGCTTTCTTCATCTTCCTCCTTGTCGCCTCCAGGTTTCTAAGCTCTAAATCAAATTTTGACTACACTTACTAAAACAAAGGCTTTTCTAAACTCTAACTTACTTGCTAAATTTGGTTAGGAGGCTAGAAGCAGATAGGTTTTTCACTACGAACTTCAATGAGAAGACTTATACTAAGGAAGGGTTAGAGTGGGTCAATACTACAGAGACTTTAAAAGATGTGATAGACCGACACTTCCCGAGGTTAACCGATCAATGGATGCGATGTTCGAGCGCCTTCTCTGTCTGGGGCTCGGATCCTAACCCAAAGAATTGGGTTCCTTTGTACCTCCGATCCGCTCCATAGGCCATCATAGGCCATAGCCGTCGGATACTACGTGGCACATGTTCATTAGTGTCACTGTGTTTCCTTGGTATATTTTTGGGGGGCACTGGTATGGTGTAAAATCGTACATATGAATAATCATATTAGAAGGAGAGGTTTAGACATTAGTATCTTTGGTTAAATAAACGATTACCTCAATTTCTCTTAACCGTTTGTTCTCAACTTTCCCCATTTTCATTTGCCACCTTGAAAAATAACAAATTTTCTGAATCAATTTTACAATATGGTTTTGACAGCTTTTCATGAGGCTTATGATTCTAGTTTAGATCTTGACATATGAAAAAGTAGCATAATCCACAGAACAATTAATCAAAATCCAAAATTAGTCAATCCATACTAAGTACTAATTAAGGAACAACCTCAGACCAGGCTTCCAACTTCAGGTAAGCGATCTTCAGTAAAGAATCGTCATCTACTTCAACCTTGACCAAGTGGAGCAAATCTCCATCCGCTTGTCCTGCAGTCTATAACAAATCCTCTGTGAGTCTCTCAGTGATATGAATCAACCTCCATCAGATTCTTCATCTTCCAGTGGTCATCCAATAATGACAATTCCTTTAATTCTGTTATTGGTGCCTATATCACTCAAACCATTACGTCTGTCATGCGTATCATTATTAGCCATGTCTCTGCAAATGCTAATCAAGTTTCCAAACCTGGATTGAGTAAGAGTAACTTGCTTCAACGTTTCTTAATTCAGCTTATTTCTCCATTTTTGTATATGCAAAGCAACTTTTTCAGGAATATAACTAATATAAGTAACAAAACTGGCAAGAATATATCCAAATTTTTACATGATTTCGACTTTCGAGTTTCAACCAATGATCTACCCGGTTACAAAAGCAAAGAATTACATCGGTTACCAAGTTTTATATATTCTTTACAATGTCTCCCCGGAACTATTAAATACACCAACCAAAACCCCAAACCCCGAGTGAGAGTGACAAACCAAACTTTTGCTTCTCCAACTCTACTATGGGGTATAGCTTAAATTAAACAGAAAAAGAAAAACACTAAGAATTGTGTAGAGATGCAACTTTCACAGCAACAGTCTCATCTTGTTCCTCTACTATGGAATCCTGCAAGATAACACAATACTTAAATTTCTTGCACAAGAACACTAGGTTTCAAACATTCATGCACCTATAAAGAAATATGAAGTTTCCCTTTGTTTACCTCAATGTTGGTTTTAGATTGTACACCTATGCATTTAGAACCACTAATGCTAGAGCTTTTCATCAGGTTACGCGCACTATACCCTCCTCCTCCTCCATTTTCTGTACCTTCAGCTTGTTGTGAAGCTTTGGGACTGTCTAAGGTTGAAGCTACAGCAGCTGTTGTTCTTCTCTCGATATCGTTGCTTCTTTCTTCGACTGTTTCATTCTTGGATGCTGGAACTCGCTCTCTGAAAATGCAAATACAAGAACATCAATAATGCTGGCTGTTTCATGATTTTGATAAGACCATCACTTGGTGCAGAGACAATCGTTTTTATTAAAATGAAAGAAACTGAGGTTTTTTTTTATATCTCTGTTTGTACCTTGGTAAGGAAGCATGCTGTCTCTGAAGTGCGTTACTTCTTCCTCCTGGACCTTGATTTTCTTCAAGATGAGCAAACTGCCTCCTAAATCGATCTACCCCACTGCATCGGAAATATATTTTTCTCAGCCAAATTTCTTGAAACCAAAACCATAGTATACCTTATATTTGATCAATTAGCCAACCTGGGGTACATGAAGCTGAGCTGATTGCCACCACGAAGGTATTCCTCCAGCATCTGAGGATGATATTCTAATATCTATGTTTTTTAAGTAATCCATTAGAATCACCAAGAGAGGAGAATCTAAACCAAAGAAGAGATATATAGAAGGCTCATCACCTCTCGGTAAATTAACTCTCTGATATCATCTTTTGTCAATTTCTTTCTCTCAAACTCAAATTCAAGCTTTGAAATCGGCTGTGTCGATGGTTCCCGCACTTTACTTGACAGACCATTAAAGTATGGATCAGCTAATGCCTGTAAAAATATAGGCACACATATATTAAGAGGGAACATAGAATTTCAGTTTGTTCTTTGAATTTTCATCATCTTCTAGGTTCTGCATCTATGTGCCTCTAGTACTGTCACATTTCAACGTTCTCAAACATAGTTCCATCTACCTCATGTAAGAAATAAAGCAAAATTTAAGCATACTTCTTCGGCAGATGGACGATCTTTTGGATCAAAGGCAATCAGGCGTTCCAACAGGCGAAGGGCCGAAGGATCTGCTTTAGGGAATTTTTTAGAGAATGGGACTGGCTGTTTTTTCCTCATGTTGCCAAGATATCTCCTCGCCTTATCATTTCTGATCTGACAATTTGAAGATAGCATATTCATTTACAATACAACTCAAAGTTGCTTGATCCAATAGTTTTTCAACTAGTGAATAATCTTTTTTTTCTTCTTCCACAGAAGAAAGAGAGCTATAATTCAAAGTTCTAAACTTTGAAAAAACTAAAACAAGCATCTGGAATAGTATAACTGACCTTTGATATGGCTTCAGGTGGTGGAGTGCCAAGAAAATCGGTCATAATATCCAATTGGTGAACCACATTTTTGCCAGGAAATAGCGGCTTCCCTAATAGCATTTCAGCAAATATGCAACCAACGCTCCAAATATCAATCGCAGGGGTATACTGTATTTCGCAAAAGTAGAGTTAGCATCAGATCTGTAATCAAACCTTATCCTGCACACTTGTAGATAGCTAACTAGAGCAGGCCTTCATACAAAAGTGGACTCAAAAGGCATACATCATATTCTAAGAGATATCAAAGGATTGGAAGAAAAATGAGACGTAAAAGAAATTAAACAGTAATAGAAGTCCAATCTTCTGAGAGTTATAAGCTTACTTTTGAGAAAAATGATCCACAGAGTTCAGGGGCACGGTACCACCGAGTAGCAACATAATCCTATTGAAACAGAGTTAGTAAGAGTGAGTCCACCAGCACTTAAACAGAATGTTACCCTAATGCAACTTAAGCTTTCACAGTCTTGGTGATAAATGACTCACAGTCCAAAAAATAGCGGTAGGGGCATCATTAAAAGATACACGAGCTAGACCAAAGTCACAAATCTTCAACTTGCAATCAGCATTAGCAAGAATGTTCTTTGGTTTCAAATCCCGATGAAACACATTCGCTGCAAACAAACAGAGACGTAGCTCTTCAATAACCTTATATCATAATGATAACACAAGTGAAAGAGACTGTTTAGAAACTAACCAGCATGAACATACTTCAAACCACGAAGAAGCTGATACAAGAAAAACTGATGATGCTCAGGAGTTAAATCATCATTAGCTTTAATAACCTGATGAAGATCAGATTCCATCAACTCAAAGACAACATAAACATCACGAAACTCTCTTCGAGAAGGAGGAAGCATAATATGTTTAATCTCAACAACATCTGGATGAAGAAGCAAGCGTAACAACTTAATCTCCCTAAGAATCCTGGTTGCATCAGAGATATGATCAAACACATCGTTAATCTTTTTGATAGCAACTCTTTCTCCAGTGTGAGTATCTATAGCAGAACCAACAACTCCATAGCTTCCTTTGCCAACTACTTCTTGAATCTGATATCTATTTGCTTCTCCATACTCCGTGAAGAATTCAGCATTAGGTATTCCCTGAGAAATTGCTAGATTTTATTCATGATTTTTCTCGGAATGAATCAAATCTAGATATCAAAATTGGAAACAAAATCTACCTTCTTCTCCATAGGTAAGTGATTTCGTTGCTGAACCTTAATCTGTCTTAGCTTAGACGGATCGGTAAGCTTCTTCAAATCTTCGTCGTCGTTGGGATTAGAAACGGTGGGGGGATTTTGAATCTGATCGTGATTATTGGAAGAAGAAGAAGAAGAAGGACGACGTTGAAAGAAAAGCCAACGACGAACACCGTCGACGAGATTGCCACCACCACCCATTGATTTAGAGGCTGATAATAATAAATTACAGATTTTGTTTTTCCGATTTTACTCTCAGCCAAGCGTTTCTTCGTCAAATCATTTCCACCTTATTCGCCGTTTCTCTTGCTGAATTATTTTTTTTGCTCCCGAGGAGTTGAAAACATGTTCTTCTTCTCTACTGTTATTTTTTTTCCTTTAATTTATTGATATTTATGTTTCGTACTTGCTCCAGTTGAATCTGAAAGAGACAGACAGAGACGCGCGCAGAGACGAAGACCAAATTATTCTCTGATGAGTCAAAAATTATTGGGAAGAGAAAGGATATTGTTGACCAAATCGGTTTGATGTGTGGTTTACATGATTTGCGGTTTGATTTGTGATTTGTGAACCACTAACTTTGGGCGTTCACGTGCTATAGAATATAAATGGGCCTTGGCCTATATCAACACTAGGGATACCCTTTTAGATCCGGACAATAAGAAAATATTTTAAACAGATCAAAATATTATGTATTAGAGATTGGGCACAGTATATGTGAAACCAAGGCAAAAATAAATTTGTGGATGATTAGGATGTTTCATTCTAAATATTTTTCAGTGGTATTTACTCAGATCATATTTAACCATGCGATTTGAAAGCGAAAAAAAAATAATCTAGACAACACATAATGGATGGTGGTTATGAGTTTCGACTTATAAAGATGTGTAGATAGACAATGAGACCATATATTTTTTCACGTATCATTTTATGTATAAGTGGGTTCTTAAAGAAAAAAAATTATAAGTGGATTCTTAAAAAAGGATAACCACCTCGACGCATTCAACAAAATAATGCCATACTTAATTCCTAAACTAGCGTGCATAGATATAGAAACTTAAACTAATTAAAACACATTAGCAAGATTTTTTTCAATGATTTAACGAAGGAGGAGTATGAGATAGAGGAGAAAAGTGATAGGTGGGGAAGTGGTCCCAGCACCAAAAAAAATGTGTGGCTGTCACCAATTGGAATGCACCAAATTCTTTTTACGACATAAAAACAAAAACTGAAAGATTGTTTTTTTTGTTTTGCTTTCTGATAGGATAACTATGACGTGGCATGCGTCACTAGACGCATTATCATTCGCGCGTCCATTTCACGTGGTACAGTCAAATTAGTCAAACCTCCCGGGAGAAACGAATGTTCTTTTACGGTTTTAACTTTTAACTTTTAATCTTGCTGCTTTGGCCTATTAAACTCTTCTTTTCTGAGCAAAATCACACACGCTATGTTTTATGGTTACGTAAACGCTTTTTTTTATTGGCTTAAACCAAACATAACGTGTAGTAAATAGAAACTCTCCATTCACTTCTTCTTTTTTTGTTTGTTTAAATGTTACTAAGATTTATACCAAATCAAAAATATTTTCTTATGTTTTCGGACAAAACTCAAGCCCCATTTACTTTTTTTTTTTTTTTTTTTTTTTTT
>Ga0041059_1000346_pt1 | contig 33831 bp, 27 predicted proteins | sample AraColnosormetaG_FD_56232 | JGI IMG/M metagenome (GOLD analysis project Ga0041059, IMG submission 56232) | Arabidopsis roots microbial communities from North Carolina, USA - Col MF nosort | ecosystem: Host-associated > Plants > Roots > Unclassified | place: USA: North Carolina | collected...
CCAAAAACGTAAACCTATAATTTTCTCGCCAAAAACATAAACCTGTGATTTTTCCGCCAAAAACGTAAACCCGTAAAAAGTGGAATCCGTAAATATTCTAAGTTTGATAATGATGAATTAATAATATTAATTATTTATTATTGTTTTATAATAATAATTAATTAAATTATTACTTAAATGGGTTAACCTATTTAACAACTCAACCCATAACTCATTTAACTCTAAACTCATTTGATTATGAGTTGAGTTGGGTTACCCATTTTGACATCCCTACATGTGGCAAAAAGAATAAAGTGTTAAAATTGTTTCAGTCTTTAATTTAGATTATTTTCATCTTTTCACTAATTTTTATTGTTTCCTCTACAATAACAATAGAAAAATAAAACTACTCATATACATGAATTGGATTGTCTTTCCAGATCAGATTAGCAACCAACATATTAACACGTCCTCACACTAGGTTAGCTAATAATTCGTATTTTGTTCTTTACAGCCTCACAGGTAGAGCATAGTTGCAGAGGACCAACTGAAGCAATCAGGTTTAGACACCTGAGAATTCTTCATCACTAAAAGACACAGAGCACTAAATTTGTTAGTTGTACGCCGATCTTGTTGCGGGCGAGAAACAGTCGTCACTTGCTGATTTTTTCTAGATGATATCAGTGTCGTCCTAACATGATCATCATATTTAGATGATATTGATATGCTTGTGGGTTTACGCTTCTGTTCTGGTAGGTTTATAGATGTCTTCGTATTATCAAACTGATGAAGATCCTTCACATGTTCTACAAAGACGTAGACTCTCTGATAATTGCTAAACCATTCAGAGTCTTCTCCAACACCTTGAATTTCAACACTTAAGAGAGTGTTATTTTCGGGATTATAGTAGAAAACATAAAACGGTTTACATGCATACATCTTCGCCAAAACAATTTCACCTCTAGTAGTAACCCCAACAAAGGAAAGATTATAATTAACCTTAACAACATTATTATCAGGCTTCAAAGTGTAGGCATACTTCGACCATTCCTCTTTCTCGAGATCCTCTAAAACCCACATAGATAACTCAAGAGGAAATCCACCTAATTTGTCCTTATAGTTTATCAATTCAAAAAAACATTTTACCATATCATGATTTACATGGAAAAACTTGAATTTCTCAAACCTAACATCAAAACAACCTATCACATCATTCGAGCTGTCCTGTGTATCGTAAGCTATGTAATACAAAACTCCATTAATGCATATCGGGCTTTGCCCACAAGGACGATACCTTAAGGAACTTTGGATACTCCTCCACTTATCATTTTCTGTTCCTAATGTCAGAATATAATGATTGTCTAGAATGTTAAGAACCAAAACCTTGAATTGCTTGCCAATCGGGTCAAACCCTAAATCGCCAAAGATTCCTGACGGTTGAGGTGGTAAGATCGCATATACTGTCCTGTGCTAGGTTTACATATCACACACACTTCATAGTTACCCTCTTTTGACATCCACACAGTACGTAAATATATCAAACCAAAAGCATAGCTAGTCCCGTGATGTTGATGTTGTTTTATTTCAGAAAGCTTCATATGAAAATCAGCGGCTACTTCAAGAGATGACTTCTCATATGGATTCTTAGGCTGAGGCGACGAGTAGAAGCTCCACTCACCGCCTCGAACGATCCCGAGTAAGAGACGTGGATTAGATGAGGACCTGTTAACGAACAACCTGGTGAAATCTTGACTGGCAAGCATGGACGACCATAGCTTCGAAACGCAGTGAAATCTCGCGATGGACTTTGTAGGCAGTCTCGAGAGTATATCAAGAATCAGATCAGTTGGGATGGAATCTAAGGTTTCTCCTCTATTCATGATCGTTGTATTAGTTTGCTTGCGGAAGAAAGAGAGAGAGATATGAATACAAATCTGTTAAAATTTGACCTAATTAGATTATGTTAAATTGTTAATCAATCTCATTTATGGTCGGCACTGACCAAGGCCCAAGAAGCCATGAGTGTTAAGTTTTAACCATCCTTTTTTTGGCAGCGGGCCTTAATTAACCATTTAACTTCATCAGAACTTTTAACAGTGTGATTAGCACTTGCGCGGAGATTCGGAGAGCTTTTTTACAAGAAAGCACAGTAGAAAAATCAAACAATGTATAAAACCAATTTCAACTTTTATCCCCAAACCAGTAATCACAGCAATTGAAGTGACGCATAAAGACAACACAAATGAATCATAAATGTTTTACAGTAAAATTTATATATAATCCACGTCGCTCTTATTTTCAGCAATTGTCTCTTCCGTTACAATAACATCAGCTCCAACATGTTCCTTGCTAGATTCATCCTCGGGTGACTTTTGAATCTGTTGCGGTTCAAGATCATCTAAGGCTGGTGACTCTACCTCAGTTGAAGCAAGTTTGATATCAGTTCCAATGTTTTCAGATTCCAAATTCTTGCTTTCAACTGATTGTTCGTTTATTTCAACAGGATGGTCACCAGATGAGGTTTTGTCATTCTGGCTTGTAAGCGCGTCTTCTATGAGACATGGCTTTACTGTTTCCTCTTCAACCTCTTTGCTTTTGTCAACCGAGTCTTCTCTTGTGGTGAAACATGGCTCTACTGTCTCCTCTTCAACAACCTCTTTGCTTTTATCATTCGAGTCTTCTCTTGTGATGTCTGTGGCATGGTCAGATGCAAGATGTTGATCATCAGTTTCTTCTGCATTTGATTCATCATCCTGTATAGAAGACCTCCCAGGAAGATCCGGCTCCTCTTCAGCAACACTTTCTGTCTTAGACTCTGACCCTTCAAGATTTGTGGAAGCAGGGAAAGACTGGAAAGTGTCCCAATCATCATCATCATCATCTTCTTCTTCTTCTTCTTCTTCGTCAGTTCCACTTTCTACTGTGCTAACCTGATTGAAAGATGTTGGCATAGTAGACAACGCTTCTTCTTTAACCATATTAGCAGTAGAGGTAACTTTTTCAGGCGTTGCTACCACAGGTGCTGGTAGTTTGATATCCATGGCTGGAACCAAGGATTTTGGCTTCGCAAGGGCACTATCTTTAGAGACAGAAGCACGAATAATATCCTAACATCAGAAGAACAAGGACACCAATTAGATAGTTATTTCAAATTTTTGCATGCATAATGCTTAGCCATGACACATTTAAGGAAAATATAGAGAAAGATCAGATGATTAAAAGGATAGGGGATTTGGGATCCATTAGAACTTTCGAACACACTGTTTCCAGGCAAGTAAATCAAATCGAATGCATATAACAACCTGAAGCTGCTGCCGGTGTGTTACTGGAAGCGACAGCAAAACATCCTTAAAGTGAACAGCCGAGGAAGGCAACTGAGCTAGATGAGAAACAAGCCGCACAGCTACATTTCTTAACTCGAGGACTTCCTGGTATTATCCATAAAACAATAAAAAGAAGACATTTAAGCCTTAAGAGGGAGCAACAAAATTTCTAATACAGAATTTACATGTCGGGCTAGGAATGGAACCTGAGAAACGCCATCTGAAGTCTTAGAGAAGACGACAAGAACCACTTCAAGAAAAAGGCTCATGAATCCCTTCTGAAGTTCATCTGTAATTGAGTGTGTCTGAAGTAGCATTATGAACCGCAAGCATTCACCAGCTATGACCACCGATTCCGTATTCACAGGTTTCTATCCAAAAGAATAAGAATGAAGTCAGTTATCATAGTTTTTACATCTAAAAAGACGTCAAAATTACTCTTTTCTTCTAAAAATGTAAATTCAGTGATTTTGGAAGGAAGAAATGAGAAAACAACCAGAAGCGCCCTCTGCATCAGACTGACAATATCTCCAATAAGTTCGCCGACAAATAAGATCACAAAACTTTTCTCCTCTGGGTTGTTGTATCGCTGTACCAAGCTTTTTAGCACTTGTAAGACAGTAGCTTGAACCTACAGATATTTGAACTTATACTATTAAGAGCTCGATAATCAACAGTTGAACTAGCATATGACAAGGAGGCAAGTCTCAGATACCTGAACATTGGAATCTTTAACAACTGCTGCTATACTAATTTGGCAACTCTTCAACATGACAATACAGATAGAATTGGTATTAGTTTCATCTACTGGACAATCAAACTCGTAGGCAAGCTTAGCCAGTGAAAAGAGTTGTTCCAGACAGAATACAAGCTTCAACTGAAGTAGCTTGCGTAACCCTGATCTCTTGCTGTCCACAAGCTGGATACCGTTGATACAATCTCTAGTCAGATCCCCAACCATATGCAGACAAGCACCAAAAATTGCTCTTAGATGGAAGCCACTATCGGCAGCAAAATTAGTGCCATCTGCAATAAAATCATTTTGATCAAACAGTTTCAACAAACTTTACAATGTCCCAATAAAGGATGCAAAATATTTCAGTTGCACAAATCGACTTCACAATTCTGCATTTGCAACTTCGGGGCTCACATAAAACAGACATAAAGCATACATGATCTATACTGAATGTACCATCAAAACGAATCTAACATTCTACCCTCTCACAGAACTTTGACACCATCTGATAACCACCCTTAGCCTAGTAGACAAAAAATTAACCTAGCACCAACTCTATATAAACTTACTATCTGTTCATTCTATACAAACTCTTATCATTTTAGCTTCCTAAATAACATCGGCCATTGCTTATCATATTTTCATACCAGTATAAGGCTTTTGCGATGAGGCTCTGGTAAGCTCAAGCAATAAATCGTTGGTGGACTTCACAATCTCAAGAGCTTTGGGTAGGTATGCGTCAGTGGGGACTTGCCGGATGCACTTGTAGCCACTTAATAAAAATGCCAAAGGCGCCGAATTTAAACGATGCTGCATTTTACAAACAATCATCAGTTAGATGTAAAGAGTACAACAAATATAACAGAATTCGAGAAATGCAACAAATAAAGCAAAAATCCCTCAAAGTTTATATGTTACCTTCAACTCAAAACGTTTCACTAGCGTCTTTATGGAGATAAATAAAGGGGAAAGCATATTGTCCCAAATGCCATCATCTGGCGAAATTTCATTATGTCTGAAACAGAAAGGAATTTTTGGTAAGGTCGTTTCCAAATATAATGCAGTATATTTCTCTCTACATAATTTTAAACAGAAGTGAACACAGCTTCCAAAAATCTCTTTAATGCACACCTGTGGAGAATTTTGAACAGGTACCCAAGACAGAGTTCAATAGTCGAATAGGCAAATTCCTCACTTTCAAGAAAATCTTTTGGACAGTTTTGTGAGATCTGTTGGAAAAAAATAAACTTCATCAGAACTCGCATCTTTTCTAACGCGTAAGGCATATATAGTCCTGGAAAATTAATCAGGAATCAGTGTTACGAAGAAATTCATCAAACAGTGGTATTATGACCATGAAGTACATAATATCTGGTGATATGCCTATGGCAGGGTAACAGAAACAAGGGTAACTGATTATTTCTCCTACAGTGGAATAGTATATCTTGGTTCCAACTAACTAAAGATAAAAGAGAACAGAGAAGGAATACATATATACAAACGTTCTTGAACCTCATTTCCAATCTTAAGAAAAGTCAGTAAATGCAAGCCAAAAATGATGCTTTAGGGTTCAATAACATCAACGAGTTGTGTACCTGTTGTACTACTGATACTGCAAGAATATCCCATGAACTGTCCATATGAAAGGAATACGACAAAACCTGGATGAGTTACAAAAGGAAAATGAATCCAATTAGAGTAGTGTATAACTAATCAAAGCTCACAGCCTATGGCGCTTGGACATTGCTAAAGCAGAAGCCAGTTAGGAAAAATAAGAAAAATATGGGGTGTAGTGGATCTGCACAAAGCACAAGGTATTATGTGTTCCAAAGAAGAAGCATGTGGCTGCTTAAACCAATATCAAATACGCTTTAGTAGCTGATGATAATAAGAACTAAGATAGAATGGCATGAGAAGAATTTAAAAGGAAACAAAATATTTGAAGTGGCTCTACCTGCAATAGCTCTTGGCAGAGGTCTATACTAAGAAAGCCACTGGAAAAAAATCTTCCAGCAGAAAGAGATTGGAAAACTGGTAATGCAATTTCATATAACTTTAGGCCCTGGAACGAAGATTCGTTGATGCTGGAGTCTCCACTAGATTTGATTTTAGCTGAGCTAAAAGGTATTACTTGCATACTAGAGGCTGGATGCATCCCTTGAAACAAGACAAGTACAGCGAAGCCCCATAGAAACTGAAAATCTTCAGCCTCTAGTGTAACCATGCGATGTGTAGATATCAAGGACCTATCAGAAAATTCTTCAACACTATGATTCACCGGAATTGCATCCAGGACTAAAGCTTGCAGGATGACAGGCCATGCCTCTTCCAGACAAGGCTGTAGCCTTCTTGACACAGTATGTGGCAGGATTTCATCTAAGAATGAGCACTGCTGCGGCAAGTTTAAGATCTTATTAGAAGATAGGGGAGCACAAGGATAGAAGTGTTCAGCTAAAGAGAGAAAACAGAACTATTAGGAGTTGACTCACACTTTTCTTGAGGTTTTGACATAAGCAAATATAACTGTAGCCCTTTAGGACCTGAATCCAGTACCTCCCGAGAAGGTCTGAACTCTTGGAAAACATTGGCAACAGTGCTTCAAATTCTACTGGCACCTCACCATGGTGTTTTCTCAAGAACGTAAATATATAACACTTAAGCGAGGCATGTGCAGCAAGAAGCCTGATCTTGATCTACGTTGCAAGAATAAGTATACTCAGTGATAGCCAAATAAAATTAGAAAATAAACCCTTTTGTTGCTTATGCACCTTGCTTGTGACCCATTCAGCAAACGAAGGATAATATAATTCGTTAAAGTCATTGAGTGGACGTGAAAGTAGAGAAAATATGCGTTTGACTGCAACTTGATCACTTCTTATTATTCCACTGGTCATTATCTGGAATTAAACACATTAATTTAGTAACATAATGGCCAAAAATCTGAAGGAAGAACTACGACAGATGTCATGCTCACCTTTGTGGCCAATTGTAACCCAGCTTCCAGAAGAACAGGGCCAGAATTTGCATCCAAGGCAGTACGAACAGCAGACAGAAGTTGAGCCTAAGTGTGAAAATAGTCGGTAACTATTATGTTCATTAAAAAGTTTAATTAGTCTTTGTTCGTTGAGAAATAATTTTGAATGGGAGCACCTGATACTGTTCCAGAAGAAGATGTCCAGGAAGTTCAGGGTCGGCTACTAATTTAAACTGCATCAGTATCAGACAATTACAAATTATGTTTACTGCAAACTACCACACCACATCACCAAGGTGAATATGACAAGGAGGCTAGCAAAATATTGGCGAGAAACACACATGTAACTAGTACAATTCAGAAATCTTCCACTACCAAAAAGTCTCACCTTCTCAAGAATAGTACTAAGAAGTCCAACTCCAATTGGCCTCATGTTTTCAAACTGAATAGTGCTTATCTGAATAATTTGGTAGATCTTGTTAGAATTCTCTCAGGGCATTTTCCAGAATACTTGAAATGGTTCTTTACAAAGTAATTCCTTTTGTTTACCTGATAAGCAAGAGATATTAGCTCTTGTAGTTGAAGGACTAACCAGTCACCTGAGCTTTGTCTATTAGAAGCAAGATTCCTCGCCAATAAAATATCAAAATGAGCAGCATCATTGCCTACAGCCTCTGGCAAAAGACTCAAACACCTACAGTTGAAAATCAATTGGGCTAATTTAGAACACGAACAAATATAAACTCTTATGCAGTTTGACTGAGAGCTGCAACCATTAAGTTATTAAGTGCTCAGGATTAACTAAACGTTCAGATTTCATTTAATATTGGCTCAATGCTGAAACCCTTGAAGAACTTGTGAAAATTTGGTTCTGCGTCAACATACATTTTTGAAATATCAGTTGAAATTTTATTTTCCATCAAATTTTAGTTATGGTCACAAACTACTTCAGAGCATTAGTTAAAAAATATTTATGTCAACAGTATTCACTAGAGAGGTAGGGTAAGAACAAAGAAACATCTCCCACTTACTCAGCTGCAAAAACTCTGGTTCGATATCTCAAGGTTTTGTCTTTATCAGGATTGGCCCGTATAGATTTCCCACTAGAGCTAGAAACCATGTCTTCATCATCATCGCCAAGGTTCTCTCTTGTGTAAGCAGGATCATTTTCTGCAATGCTCGTTTCAGCACTCCTTCCAGCGGATGCTGCAAGGGCCTATCAGCAGAGTAAGTAATAAATCTCCATTGATTGTGGGAATAAAAGGCAGATCTCGAGATATAATAGCAGATGAAAATTCAAAACTGCTAGTAACATTTTGAACAAACGGCAGCAATCATGAGAAAACAAATAAATTGCCATGGTCCCATTTCAGATAGTTCATACTGCAGCATGAAAAGTCCATAGAAAACCAAGATTTTAGTATGAAAAACTCATTGCTATTACCATGTTGCGGCATATCAACATCCATCGAGATGGGCGTGATGGGCATGTTGCATAAAGCAGGCGTATCAAGGTACTACGGATCAGGTTCCCAATCCTACAAGAGCACAACATCTCTAGGTCATCAATAAAGCAAGTTAATCAAAACCTTACATAAGAAATTAACATTCCATAAAACAACAACATTTACTGAAAGAACAATTTCTTACTCAGAATCAGTTTCTTCATCCAACATCTGAAATAAGTTATCCTCTATTTGCTCATCAATGACAGAAACCTAAAACACACAAGAATGCGATAAATTCCGATGGTGCCATTAATTCTAAGACGATGAATCTGGAAATAAAATTTTGGGTCAAAGCATGCGGTTTACCGGGTCTTTCTCAACCAGATGCCGAAGAGTTGACACAGATAGACGCCTAATTATTGGCTGTTTTACAAAAAAATGTAAATAGTTTTCATAAGGGGAAGCCCTTGAAGACTAACCTATGAAAAGAAGAGATAGCAAAAATGAAAAACCTGTCTTGATGCCAGCGTCATTAAAAGATTTTTTACATGTATATGTACTGAAACTGCTTGTGGAGCAAAAAGAATAAGCTGCTGGGTAAAACAGACGCTTCTGAAAATGTTTAGATTTACAATAAAAATTAAGCTTGATACAGGATAGAGATAATTCATATAGTAGTAACAATGGATTAAAATGATGGTGGCAAAGAGAAAAGCATTCACATACTCAAGTAGTGTTGGAATCTCTTGCCAGGAACTAATCTCTGCAATAACAGACTGCAAAAACTTTATTTTAGAATGAGAAAAACAGATGGCCTTACATACGAATGCATGCACCTTCCTTTATTTAACCAACAAGGCCAGACATAGGATGCATAATTTACTGAAATGGAAGGTTGGAAGTTTTGCGGTAACAAAATTTCAAATGAGAAAACACCATTTTACATACTGCATGCATCTTACTTTTCTCAAAGACAAGGTTGGAAGGTCCAGAATAGTACCTTGCAGCGTGAAAACAGAATGCTGCCAGGAGAAAGCTCAGGGCCAAGGACAGCAACAATAGCATTAATAAGGCGTCCAATGCCTTGAGAAAGATCGATCCATCCACTTTCTTCAGTCAACAAAATGTCCAAGGCAAGTCCTAATGCTGCCTAATAATGAATACAGAATGGGAATGATAACATGACACAATGGATGGAGATATCAAATCAAGCTGGGAAAATGAAGTTAGCAGTTATAACCATGCACCTATTGTAAGGCAGATAAACTTTCTTAAACATTAAAAAAGTTGCAGCTATTGAACTGCACCAGAGAATTTCTCTCTCTGTCAAGCATTAACAGATTCAGGTGATAACCAAGTAACTCATTTAGCCAATTTTAAAGATACGCAGAATTTCATTTTAGTTTGCCGAACTGGCAACCCGAACACCAAAATAAGATCCTTTAAAACGAAAAAGCAAAATATGAAAACTGTGCATTCAAAGATCTTAATGAACCACGAAATTGTTTACCTGAACATGAGATACGAATGATAAACCAGCAGCTTCAATGGTCAAAAGAAGCCCATGCAAGGCCCATATCTTAAGACCAAGAACAGAGGTTTTGGTCAAAGATGAGACTGAATTAACAGTAGCAGGTACTAAGGACGACAATGCCATTCCTCCTGCACTGCACACCATGTACAAAATAAATTCAAAATATAACAAATCAACATGTCATAGTAGCCTTCAATATGTAAAATAATACGTATCTGCGAAGATTGATAATATTTTAACTTAATTGTTGTTAAAGCATCACAACCAGACACATATTAGCCTACTTTTCAATTTTTATTGATATTCACAACATATCAAACTAGTTAGAAGCCAACTCCACCTGTGATGAATGCAGCCAAGTGCAAGAGCAATTGATCCACCATAGTTTGGATCTGTAACTCCACTTAGGTCGCCAAGAAGAACTCTGGTCTATTTATCACCATGCAAAAACATATGTGAGAAATAAAGGAAATGTTTCACGTCCTATCACTATAAATAAATAAAAATATCTAGACCAAGAAAACCGGTACTGAATTTTTTCACATTTAGGAAACAAGTGAACAAAGCAAAAACAGAGACATGCTATACTTTAAAGTAGAGTCCATAAGCATCCAATTCTAAGGAGCATAAAGAAAGTCACAAAAGGTTTTTACGTAGAGAATTGCATTGTGGACAGACCATTCTTGCTGTAAAGATGTCATTTCCAAGACGAGCTAGAAGACCTAGACCCTCACATGCTGCTCTGCGTTGTGATGCACAAATGTCTCCCTCTGTTAGAATATTCTATAGCAACAGAAACATCAAAAAGTTATATATAAGAAAACAAGTGAATCAATCTTGAGATTAGGTTCACTATTCTGAACTACCATCCTTATTGAAATAAAATACCTGAAAAATGGCTTGCCCTGAGCTTAGTACTTCTGTCGTTAGTTGCTGAGGACGTAGAGCATGCAAAGCCTGTAAAAATAAATTAAATATGAAGTTCTTAATGTAACAGAACCATATTATGTTCATTAACTACAAGCAAATGATCTGGATTCAGATACAGATGATTTATTCAGCACAGCAGTCATTACATTGCATAGGCATGGTAGCACAACCGTTCCATACCCAGAGAATAGAGCTTGGTTCATTCTTCAATGAAACAAAACTTATCCGCTCTATATATAGACCAAAAATGCGTATGATCCTTTATATAATGTCATGTTATATGTAAATTTTATAGGTTTCCAACACCACCTGAGTTCAGCCCTCAGTACACTTCTACACGAGGTAGACACCATGTTCGTACCTTTACCATACTGCTATCTTGACCGATTTTTTCAATACAGTTTGTTAACAAGCAAAAAAACTTGTATACAAGTATTGGAAGCACCTTTAAACCGGCAAGAAGTCCCGCACAAATGTTAGTCAAGCTGGCTGTACGCCATTGTTGCTTTTTTCCGGCTTTCAAACACTGTTGTATGACCGAAAGAAGTGAGAGCATCCCTTGGCTATCCTGCGAAGCAAATGTTACAATCACTTCAGACTATCAAAATAGCAAATGTCATAGCAAACAAGGACCTATCTTGACATATAGTAATTACAAACCTGAGAAGCAAACATGATACCAAAGCAGAGAACCATCTGATTCACCAATGTCTTTTTCACAGTCTCTGGCTTCATGATTACGGAAATTTTGCATAAGAGTTGAGCATAAATAACAAAGACAAGCCGGTAGCCAAATAAAAAACCAGCACAACCACTAAAACCAAATTTCACCAAAAAGCCATTGGGCTTACCAAAGGAAAACTAGAAACTTTACTTTCCCATACACTTGGTGCTAGACCATCTTCCCCACCTTGAAAATAGCGAAGTTCATCTTCAAACCAATCCCTGGATAAAAATTCATAAAAAGTTACATCTCCCTGGGGAGGACTAGGTTTCTGCGGCATGATCCGGAATACGTGAGGATACAAATGCAGAAAAATTCCTTAAGGAATGCAAACCAGTATATACAGATGAACATATAGTCACCTGCCAGGAATCCAAGGACCAAGCCATGCATCTCTTTTGTCAAGGAGCGACTTCAAGCACGAGCTTTCCTCGAATCCGGAAGGATCCCTTTCAATTAAACAAACATGAAAGAATGACTACTTCAGTGATTAACAACGAGATTTATCAGGCCATGTCCTTATCATTCATTTATGACAACTTCAGTGATTAACAAAGAGATTTTAGAAAAACAAGCAGTTAGGGATGAATATTGTTACCTATATGGTGTGGTGCATAGCTGAATAATTTGCTGATGCTCACTTTTATAGGCCAAGGGATCTGGGATGGATTGATAAGCTATCAATATTCTTATGATGAGTATGTCGACCAAAGTTTTGACATCAGAAAACCGTTTGTTGGCCATTGTCGATACACAAGACAAAGCGCTGTTTGGAATAAGATGCTGTCAACTCACTCATCATACAGGTAAAGGATATGAAACTTATTCTCAAATGGAAGTAGCCAAATTATTAAAATGGCAATCACATGAAGACAAAAAACTGTAGGAAGCATCAGTAATGTTGTACCTACGGAGGTTTGCCAGTACGGGTTGAAGTAGAATACCATCATTACAAGATACAAAACGTCGCACAAAAGCTGTGAGTGCATCAATTGCGGCGGACCACACACTACAACAAGGAGAAGACTGATCATGTACTTGTTATCAAGAACAAAAAAGTGGAGTCATCACTTTTATTGCTCTTGGACCTGAAGTAATCAGGGAGAAGTGAGGACTTAGCCCTCTCAAACCAGCCACTAATGTGTACAAAATAAACTACGACCGAGTTTGGAGACTAGTATATGCGAGAATTATGCTAAAAGCGTGTGCATTGTTTAGATAAACATGGTTTGCTTCCAGGAGCTAAATTAAAATATACAACATAGGGCAAGAATATTCAGACCTTGGCATTTCAATAAAAGCTTAATGCATCACGGGCCAGTTACCTTAACATAGATTTTAATTCTGCCTGTTGTTTGATCAAGTGTTCTGGGTTTCCAGCAAAGACGTCAGTCCACAAGATTAATATATCAAAATCTTGGTCTCCAAACTCCTATATAATCAAACAGGATTGCATAAGAAATTGAATGCTCCAAACACAGCAGTTAAAGACATAAGGATTATATTACCTCCTTTGGCATAGAATTTAATAGCGATGATAACAATAACCATCCAGCTTCCTTTTCACTTGAGGCAACTGTAACATTTCTCCTTGATTCTGTTAGCATCTTCTTTGAAACTTCAAGCACCGACCTTGGCAATCTGTGAACAAAACATTACAAGAAAAGTATTGCAACTGATTAATGGAAGTTCTGTATTGGCTATTCTACAAAAGTCATGGCAGATTGAGAACTACTCTGACTATCTAGCACAAAATATATCCTCTGTAATTTTCATAGTACGTAAAAGGTGTATTGGCCATGAGCTAGTTTGATTAGGTAAGGAGCAAATGACAAACTCCCAGAAACTATTGAAAGTACTACGAGTTTGAAGGTTCATCTAATTGACTAAGGTAATGAGAAAGGTAGTAATTTACAAGATTAATGGGAAGATTAGAAATCTCACAAAGATAATAATAACTATGCAGCCTAAATGTAAGAACCAAATGCCCAGTAACTAATTTGTTGAAACTAGCATTAACGTTAAGTTTGAATGCTGAAACAGTGAATAAAGATGTGATCATGGGGAGTTACGAAGACTATTACCTAGCAGGGTAACCAAGTGAGAGTCCAGGCGAAATGGAGACTAGAGCTGCCAAAGTTGCTGCTTGCCCATGTAAAGAAGCAAGATCAGTTTTCAATTTGTCTCCCTACAGAAAATGACAATGGCAAAGTCATTCCCCGTCATCAAGTTGCTCCAGCTTACAATAGAGACTGTCTATTTATAGAGACTTAAAGATGAAGAACTTCAATTAGATGAAGGCCAAGGACGTCATAAGCATATGAAGGGAAACTATGATGTCTTTCATGATATATTGATATTCAATTTCACCATATTAATTATTAGTAATAGACTTTCTTGTTCTGCATTTGGATCAGAATGTCACTTCACATCTTCATTAATATTCGGATCAGACTTTCTCGTTTTGTTGCCACACTCTCATACAATACTAAGATATGCCAGATCATCTAATACCCAAAATCTCTTGCTTACTTCTGACAGAATATTTAGTAGAAATACATATTACAAATGCAGCAGACCGTGCATGCATGTGTAATTAAATATACAATTAAAATACATTTCAAACTTAAAAGAAACTTAAATAAAAATAAATGGCATATCATCTTACTAAAGAAGAAAACCAAACTCAGTTGACATAAATTGAAAGTCATAGTATTACCTTTTCAAAGGATAAACTTTCCCGTAGAGCATTAAGAGTTGTTACAGCAAAAGATGTCAACCCACCAACGCAGGTAGGATCAACCTCAGCCAAAGCACGTAAAGTTAAAGCGGCCTCAACACGTACCTAAAAAACAAGTTTAAGTTTGTAAATATGCATTTACAATTACCATCGGGTTGTCATTTGACCCAATGTACCCAGACATTCATGTTAGCATGACACCTAAAACTAATAAACACTGCATAAAACCGAATTTGTTTCAATATATCAAGCTACTAAATTCAGAAAATCAATCAGAAAATACTGTGATGACGGCCTCTTCCAACCCTCTATTTCTATGCATAAAGGTCTTATTTACGTACCTATAGATTACTGTGATAGCGGTTTATTCCAACCCTCTATTTCTATTCATAAAGATGTTGTTTGCCTAGCTTTTAAAGCAGATGAAACAATTTGACATCCAGTAGTAGGAAGAAATTCAAACAAACATATCTTTCTGTGAAATTACTAGACAAAAAAACACGTAATAATAATATCTATATGCTGAAAAGAAATAGAATTCTCTGATAAATGCTGCCAAGAAAAGTAAAAGGGATGAAAAGGACTCGTGTTGAGAGCAACTGTCAAACAATACATGTGAAAGCTTACAAGGTCCAAAAAATGTGACAATGCAGCACCCACTGTATCATCGAAAAATTCCTTGAATTCATGGGGAACCTGCAAGCAAGCAAGAAAAAATCGAGCTTAAAATTTTCTTTAGGGAGTTAAAGAAAACAGAAGTTTCATGACATAAATTAATCAGAAGAGTTTACGCCAGTAGGGCCTCACCTCTCCCAGTGTTTTCAACGTGTATGACAAAGCCCGCAAAGCAACTATTTTCATTGATGGACTGGCATTTGAAGACTGAAGCTGCAATAGTTTCAGGAAAAAAAAAAACGTAACTTACTTGATTATGATGTAGAAACATTAATTAAAATATTTAAATATGTAGCTCTGACTTGCAAACCTGCTTTCCGAGAAAAACGGAAAAGCTTCTCTGGCTTGGTTCCATCATTTGATCAATTACGCCAACCCGTAGGATGTAAAGAACACATGCCTTCAAAAGTGAGAATATAGATTAAGGAATTTGATCAGCAGAACATCACTAATGTTTTCATAACAGTTAGCAATGTCTCCTCTCTTTTTATAAGCTATGCAGAGAATTGATATGAATGATTCCCAACGCAGCAATAGAGGTGCAAGGCGAAATTTTGAAAGACAGAAGTATGTAAGAAAAACTTATGCACGACCAAATGAAAAGGTTGGGGGAGGCATTGCAAGAAAATGAAAGAAGCATGACTTACCAGTGCATGGGCATCAATTGAGGAGTCACCCCGCAGCATGTCCATGATGGGCAAAGAATAGTCTTGAAGCTCACTATCTGAATCCAAATACCTTATCCTAATGGCCTGCAAAATTTAGTTCACTTTGTAAGTTTACAAGGCCATGATGCCGTATTGGAGATATGCGTGTATAAAAAAAAAGTGAAGATAGTCACAAGACTTGACGAAAAGATTCACTACTAGAAAAAAATGCAGGTCTTTTATGATATGGCAATATAGGAAATATGCAGATATAACCCTTGATAACAACTGGTGTGATTTCCTAACAATGCTCATAAAATATGTAATTGATAATAAGTCTCAATGTCAAGTCTGACATGCAATATCTAATCAACGAACAAGGAAAAAAATAAAAAAAATCTCGTTTGTTTACCTGTAAAAAGAACACCCATGACAGAGCCAAACCAAACCGTGTATTCTTTGCCCGAGATCCAACCGCTGCGATTTTAGTATTATTTTTTTTATAACAGAAACAAAAATTAGTGCTTCGCACAAAGAAAAACGAAAAAAATCTACTACAAACTTTGTAGCAAAAATTTATATCTATCCCAAGTCTGAAGAGTTAATGAACCAAAAATTTTCGCACAGAGATCTTGCCAAAAACCAATCTTTCAAGAGGCCGTAACAATATGCTAATTTCTAGTGGCGATATGAAATTACTGTAAAAGAACAAATCAGGTACGTTTTGCTTTTACTATGTGAGCCATTATAACTGCTTTCTTATTTTTACTGTGCACGCCTCTATATAGTGGCTAGGGACTAAAAAGGTTCTCCCACAATTTCAAAGGCTAAATAGAAAAAGTATAAAACGGGTGGCAACAACATGATTGCATTTATAATGTCATCATATTGCCATAATGGCTTGCAATTCTGTCTTCAATAGCTCATAAGTCATAACACTACCTTTTGTGAAGGGTAAAATCAGATGCCTCTGCAGACCACCTTCCAGTTTCTTTGCTGGTGGAAATGGACCTTTACCTCTAGGTTGGACCTAGCAAACAAAAACCAAATTCCATAACCACAAAATTATGAAGACAAGGACGCAAATTACTAGTAAAATAAGCCTACATGCGCTTCAGGATGCATTCCTAGTGCAAGCAATGAGCCCAAAGCCTCTGCAAATGCATCACGGACCGATGATTCTGAATCTTCAATACCCTACGTTAACAGAGGTATGTATATATTCAGAGATAGACATCAGCCCACCAAGAAATTGAAAGAAGAGCGATTTAAAAACATACAGGTTTCACTAACTTACCTTGACACAGTAAGAGGCTAAAGTATCAAATTCGCTAGTACCAAGACCAGGTCCTCCAATGTTAGAAAAGGCCTTCAAACAACGAGCAGCAGCAATTCTCACAACGAATGATTTATCCAAAGTGGAAAATCTAGTGATGAGACGGTATGCTTCTGAGTATGCAGTGGCAGCAGCTGTACCACCGCAGCCTTCCAAAGCATTGTGAAGCAAGATAAAGGCTTCTTGTCGCACAAAATCCTGAAAACAAGGGAAATGACGCAGAATTAAATCAGTATTACAGGTCAGTTCTTCACAGAATTCTAGAAAATTATGACTGGGTGGAATTAAATTAACCACTGAAACAGCAGATTCAGAGACTAGGAAAAGTAAATTGGTTTATACCAAACTATATCAACCATAGATATTAGGACACAGTAACAATGGTTGCAGAGCTTCAATGCCCCATACCTATTTGATATTTTCACAGTGTATAGTTCTTTCTAAATAGCCCAACAGGGCAAATGATAAAAAGACATGATCTACTGAGGTCGATTAAACCAATCAAATTTACTGTTCCACATGACAGAAAGAACTTAAATGTAACGTGAACTGTGATACCTCGTTAAACTTCACTAATTTTGTTACAATAGATGTTGTTTCGAACAAGCCAGAAGTAATTTTTTTCCCAAAATGACGATACAGCTCCCCCAAGCATTGGGCAGCACCTAAAAAAAGAATTGCATCTATTAACTTAGGAGCACAAATAAACATAGAAAAACTTCCACATGGTTGAACATTATGAAATGTATAGATGCTTGATATGCTCGATAGAATGCATACCAAACAGCAAAACAAAACTACAGCCTACCTGCAACTCGTTGAGGATCACTCCGCTTTCCATCCGAAAGAAACCCTTGTAAACTGCTAGCTCTAGAGTATATCGAAATACTATCACCATTTGATATAATTTTAGCCATAGCCACTGACGCAAGATGACGCACTGGTCTTCGAGCACCAAGAGTAACCAAAGAATACAAGGCATCTTCGCATTTTCTTTGCGTTACTAACAAAGACTCCTGATAGACATGATCGTTGAGAAATCCAAGTATCACAAAAATGTCAAAAATATACAAAATTTACAGCAGAAAGGTACTTGAATGTAATGTTCCTAGTTAGAATTTCATCTTCACAGTTTTCTAATGAAAATTGCATAACGAATACGGACAATCTAGAACAAATTCGTGAAGCGATGCTAAATTAATAACAGAGCAATGGCCTGTGAAAGTAAGAAGTCTACTAGTTGATCAATGTTTATGAATAACAAAGATTCATCATCGTTGTTCCAGAGATAGTTCTTCGAATTTTCAGATACAAAAATGACGACATTGACGATTATATCGAGATTTTAAAGCGAAACGGATAAATAATAAGAAGGATCAACAAAGGAAAGAGGACCTTGGGCTCTTCATCGATGGCGGAAATAAGATCAGAAAGGATCTCGAAACAGAGGAGAGGGTCAGGGTTTTTCTGTGAAGCAGAAGCAACAATCGACTCAAGCTGGGCGACGAGAACGCCGAATCGCGACAGAGGAACGTTGTCGCTTGCAATATTCTTCGTCATTAGCAGTGGAGAAACATAGAACGAAGCAAGCCCAGAGTTGAGGAGGAAAATGAAAGACTAGTGTGAGAGAAAGAAAGAGTCGGAAAATTTTGATTTCAGTCAGATCTATTGGGGGGGTCGGAGGAAAAAAGCCGGATTTTGTTTCCGGGTCGGGTAAAAACTAAAAAACTATGGTAAATCAAAAATTGTTTAGCTGTTTATTTTGTAGCTCTTTTTTATCGGCCCAATATGTTTTAAAGCCCAAATAGGCAAATATTCGGTACATAAGAAGGCTCGAAAGAAGGCCCACTAATTGCAAACATTACAATGAATTGCAAAAGATGTTACAATTTTTGTGTTTAGCTGTTATTAGTGTTAAGTCTAATGGAGTTAACATATTTTTAATTTATCCATAAAATATTTATTGAAATAAAAAATGATATTAAAAAAAATTAACCACAAAGCTTGTTTTTTTCTACGCAGAAAACATAATATTTTTGTTTTTAATGTGATGTTGACCACATGTCATTATATATAATTGATACATGTGAGCTTGCAATGCATTTAAATTTAACTAATGTAGTTGGTTGGCTAGCTACAAATAATTTAAGGATTAGTTTGAAGGATTTTAAATTTGGATAAATTTAAGTGAATTTTAGGAAGATTATGAATTTTAAAGTTTTTTCAATAATAATAACCTAAGAATAATATAATAAATTATCATTGGCTGACATTTATTTTTGTTAAATTTTTGGATCATTTTGGATTGTTCCGTTACGTGTGCTTGCCAATCTAACCAAAACAATCGTCATACGTCACCATACTTCATTGTCCCATCGTCACTTCCGTAGATACTAAAGTTCCACAAATAATTCATTTAAGTAAAGTAGGAAAATAAATTGCTCTTTTTATTGAAATCTTAATCAAAAGCTATTGACTGGCTTTAATCTGCTTAAAGAACAAACTATAGAGCTTTTTGTATGAAACTGCGGATCATTTTTTCCGGTTAAGATCTCTCTAGTTATATGAAGGGTTAGTTGGTTGATATATCATATTTGCTCCACATAGTGATAGTCTGACCCGCCGCATTTTGCACTGCAAACGGTATAGAGATGATATCACCTTACATCTCGGGATTCACTAGTTTACTTATAGGGAGATAAAGACAAAGATGGTAGGTGAAAACTACTCGAGTGCATAATACATGCACAAGTCGATGAATCTGAATATGATCCGGATTTGTCTAATTAAACCCAATATACTAAGCCAACGTGGTACAACTCTTTCTTTAACGAGAAGGGGATCCAAACTTTCACTTAGTTACTAGTTCATGATTATTCTAGAGAGCATAAACACCTTTCTTTATCTTCGCTCGCAAAACCTCCTTTAGTTTTCACTCATACGTACTTCCGACCTATTTCGGTCACATCCAAAGACCACTTCTAGGTCACGCCTTCGTCTACTTAACACTTTCATTTTTACTTATTTCACCTTATATGCCTCTTAACTTAACATATACATCGTTGACCATCCTTCATCGGCATGGAGTGACTATACCTCCTCTTCTTTATGTTATCCGACATTTTCCATTCTACTCTCTCATCTACTCACCTAATAGTCTTTCACTTTATTATTTTTCTATTTCTAACTTAAGAGTTTAAGAGCCACTCTATATCGTGTTTTATTTGTTATATTTACAGGAGACCTTGCCCCCCAATAATCAATTCAAGATAACAAATTTACTAAAAAACAATCATATATGATAATCCGGATAAACGTTTGTAGTAAACTTATACTATTAAATAGAGTATTACATCATTTTAGATTATTGGCGAGTATAATCTCAACACGTTAAGTTCTTGGTTTGTATATGGTAGTACACTTTCTCATAAATCTATATTTTTATGAATAAACAAGTGTGGTTTGACTTTGTATGCAAAATTGCAAACCAATTATGAGTCGTGTCTCTAAGGAAAAAACAGTAGAAAATTATATATATATATATATATATAGGAAGATCGAGCATCATCTTCAAAACAAAACCAAGCTTCTTATCATTAACGAATCTACTCTTCTCACAATTCCTTGTTTAGTTATTTCTCAACTATGGATTCTTCCTCTGGTGCACCAGGTGTGTATATATATAGGAGTTTTGGTTATTTGAGATTCATGTAATTAACTAATTTAACCTTGAAGGAAATTAACATATCTTGTACTCCTCATTCAGTTCGTGGGTATCCGGCCCAGCAAGGCTACGCCAAAACGGTATAGAAATAATCAGTCATTAACTGTAAAGATCCTGATTTAAAGAAAAATCATTCTAATTTCTTGATTAATTTTCTTCATCAGATTAGGACCAGCAATATAAAAGGGACAAAAGAACAAGAGGGCGATAAATCAAACACGGAAGGTTCGAAGAAAAAAAAGATACCAATCACCAAAACGTGAGAAAGTCGAAAGATGAGGATGCATGTTTTCTTATGTGGTTATTGTGGATTTTCCAAAGTACCCTTTGTATAATATTGAATAATTTGAATCTACGTTGGAAGAATCTTTCTTCCTCTAATCTTTTCTGGATCATATTTTTACTTATTTTCTGCAACTTTTGTACCAAGTATTTATTGTAACTTTCCATATGTTCTCCTATTTTCTTAATGCTCTTCCTTTCTCTATCTTCCATTCCCCCAAAACTTTTATAATATTACAAATTTTCTATTAAAAAAAAAACAATTTCCACAAAAAAGTTCTTACTCTTTCATTTTTTTTTTTCGGATCTAGAGAGTCCAATTTAATTTCTTATTGTCTTGACGTGTAGCACTCCATTTGTACCTTTATCTAAAGATGAACATACGGTATATTTAATTATCTTATTAATATTAAAGATCACAAAAATTACTTTAGGAGATTATGGTTGTTGCCTATTGGCATCGCGGTAATAAACAATACTAGTATAATAGTAACATGAGCAATTAGCCTCTAAATAACATTAGTTAAGTTCACTAGCTACTTTCTTTCTTATTTTAGTTAATACGAAGTTGCCTATGTTGACTAACTTTTAATTATTTTAGTTAATACGAAGTTGCCTATGTCGTCTTTGTTAAGGAAGATGGTTTCCAGTACATATACTATAAAATTTTGTGATGATACAAAATTTAATATTTGTTAGTACTATCTATAGCAAAATTTTGTACGTGATAGTATAAATTACATAAGCGGAAAATTGTACTATTTTTTGGCAACACCTTTCGTAACTAAAATGGTTCAAAATTTAAAGCGGATATACAAAATTTACTTGAAATTAAAATGTATAACTAAACGAGAAAAATAAGAAAAACAAATTGCTTATTGCTCACGAACTCCGTTAGTAGACAACATACATCTTCACCGATTCAGAACAGTTTGTGGCAAATGCTATTGTCATCTTTTGTTGATCGATCAGACAGTATATAACTGATCAAATGAGTGCAGTCTAATTCAGATTATATCGGAGAGAGGCTTCTTCGTTTGTTTTGAGCTTCTATAATGGATCACATATCTTCAAAGCAAAACCATTTCAAACATGCAAATAAGTTTGTGTTTTTTTTCCAAGAGGCATCTACTAGCATATATATAGAAACATTATATGCTCTAATTAGTTATTTCGTTGTTTGCTTCGCAGTTCAATCCGAACTAAAACCAAAAATATCAATTTGGTCAGTTTGGTTTGTTCTGGTTTTACCTAATGCTGAGGGCTACTGGCTAGGTACACTTCCTCAAAAATTTCTATTTTATGAATTAAAAAGTATGGACTGTATGGTTGACCAAATCAGAGGCTTCTGTGAGGGAAAAAATAATCACATAATTAATATCTATATATATGGTAACAGCATCATAAAACAAAACCAAGTTTCTTATCATTAACGAATCTACTCTTCTCACAATTCCTTGTTTAGTTATTTCTCAACTATGGATTCTTCCCCCGTTCAACCAGGACCAGGTACGTTCAAGCTAATTGGTACCTGATGAGTTAAGCCAAAATAGTTTGTATATTGCTTTTGATTATTTAAGATTCATGTAATTACCTTATATGAAATTAATTTATCTTCTTCGTCATTTATTCAGTTCATGGACAGGATGACAAACCCAAAACGGTATATAACCTATCACATACTTATGAACTGTTAGGATCCAGCAACTATTTGCTGGTTTTTAGAAAGATCTGAGAGGAAAGACTAATCAATTTCTTGATTATTTTCCTTCATCAGATTAACACCAGCAATATCAAAGGGGCAAATATTAAGACCAGCAATATCAAAGGGACACAAGACAAAGGCACCAAATAAATCAAGCACGGAACTCGAAAGATGATGCATGTTTTCTTGTCTAATTATTGTGGATTGAATCATTTGGATTGGGTTACCAAAAAAAAGAGAGAATAATTTGAATTGACGTTGGAGGAATCTTTCTTCCTCTTATCGTTTTCTTCATATTTCTACTTTTTATCATTTTATGTAACTTTTGTACCAGTATCTATTCAAATGCCATTGAAATAAAAATATGGTTTCGTATTCCAATGTTGTTTTACTCACATATATATTAAGAAGACTTTTTGCCCAAAAAAAAATATATTAAGAAGACTTTTGTTTTATTCTAATTTTTTTTTAACATATGTAGCTATAAAGAAAAACTACAAAAACTTGGGAAACTATATAAACTTATAGGATTGAATGAATTTTCATTTATTCGATGAGAATCATAGTATATTTTCTTTCTGTTTATTTTATTAATCATAATTTATTTAAAATAGTTTGACATGAAGTAAACTTATGAGATTACTATTAATTATTAAAGTTTTTTAAAATTAATTTAGTGAAACGATTGACAACGCACCCTCTTATGCAAGTATAATATATAATAGATAAAAAAATATAAAATTATAAATAGCGCACTCTCTTGTGTAATTTTTATTTTTCTAATCCCAAATTGCCATTTTTTAATTCGAAATTCTCTCTTTGTTATCAGATCCACATCCTTCTCCAATTTGTAATTTTTTTAAAAAAAAGACTTAAAAATCCTACTTCCATAGCTCATTTACATCCGTATCACAGTAAGCTTGTGTTTCCTTAATTTTGTGTCTTAAATCTCATAAGCATAAAGACGAACTTTTACAACAATTTCTTTTTTTTCTTCGGTATCTCTTTGATTTTTTTTTAACTATTATTGATGTTGAAAATATAAAGCTCATAAGCAATTGGAGATGGGATCTCAAGACCCTTGTATATACAGAGTGCCAAGCCAGTTGCGTGAAGTGAATCCAGAAGCTTATAGACCTCGGATGCTTCTCATCGGCCCTCTTACTCATTCCAAGAAACCTAAAGTTCATACGGATTCAAGGTACGCAGACATAGCCTGGACGACCTTTGTAGCCTATAATCAATTTTTTTTTTTTTGCATATAATCATCTTCTTAACATTTATTTCATACAACGTATTTTTTTTTAATCGTAAGAAAGAAAAAAAGAAGAAGAGGACTTTTGTTAAGTTTTTGGCTGAGTTTTACCCTCTTTGTTTTGTTAGCAAAAAAAAAAGTAAAAATTCTGCAATATACCACTTTCAGTTTGCTATTGTTCATATATTTCGTACAAATTTGTATAATCTATATATATGTAAGTATTCATCTCTATTGTTTTGTGGTACTTTTGAGAATATCTCAAAACATAACAACGAAAGTAACATTAAATCCGGTAATGTCAGGATTTTAATTTTGTTCCGAGAGCTTTTTACGAACTACATTTTACAATCAAATTAACATTTAAACCAAACAAAAACAATTTGCAGTTATATAAAACAGAAAACGTAAACAGATTAATGAGTCTCTTCAAGAAAAAGTTTAGTAAAATCTTGATTAAAGTAGAATCCAATAACATCAAAATTTAACAGAGCTTAATAACATATTGATTGAATAACAACAAATTCTTCATAACATTAGAACACTCTGTAAATCACAAACCAATAACACCACTTTAGTCTCTTTAGCTCCTACTTCATATCTTTTGTTTAATGATTAATTACTTACACAATATAGATATTAATGTTTAGATGCTTTATTAGGTATCTAGAATATAAGATGATGGAGGACCAAAAGGTGTTGTACAAAGACGCTTTCACCAAAAGGCTAGATACTGATATTGCTATTCTTGAGGATATGAAGACCACCATAAAAGACGAAGAAGTAAATATTCGAGCAAGCTATGCGGTATCGACTGCATGGATATTATCCGATATATTCGTGGAGCTTATACTTAACGATTCAATTTTTATCGTGGAGTTCATTCTCAGAATGTATGAAAGTCATGAAAAAATTGGTGACATGATTGTGGACAAACCTTTTTACACTTCCACGGTTCTTGATGACCTTACCTTGCTCGAGAATCAGCTTCCTTACTTCTGTTTAAGTAAGTTGTTAAACCCCATTACAAAGAGATTTTGTGGAGATCAGTCGCTGGACCAAGTCATCCTCCAGTTATTTTCAGTCAATGATAGTGGCATGATCAATGAGAATACAAAGTTCAATCACTTCACAGATTTATTCCGGTGTGTTTACAAGGAATCACTTGGCCAGAATCTAGAGTTGAACAACTCGAAAAGCCAGATCGTGGATATGAAGAGCGCGAATATGCTATACAGTGTAGGAGTGGACTTCAAGGTAGTGAAGCGTGAGTATTCACTGAATGTATCATTCGAGGAAGGTTGCTTAATATTGCCGAGTTTTCCTGCCGATGAATCTTCTAATATCATCCTTAGAAATGTCATCGCATATGAGCAATGCCATGATCCTGAAAATGCCTTTACTACAAATTACATAAATTTCATGAATTTCCTTATTACCTCCGATGAAGACGTGGCTATACTCACTTCAGCAGGTACAAACATTATAACACATTATCTCTCTTTCTTTTTTGGCTAAGTTATAGTATATGATTGATGAATATATCCACAGGAGTGCTAACAAACGGTGTGGGGCGGTCAAGCATGGTACTGAAGATGGTGAATAACTTAGCTATAGGAGTGTTGCTATCGAATCAGAGCCAATATCACGACATTGTTGAGAAACTCAACATTCACCATAGTTCTCGTAGGAAAAGGATATGGGCGAAACTAAGAAAAGTCTACTTCAGCGACTTATGGACGACAACAGCTACGTTAGCTGCCATATCTCTTTTGCTACTGACTCTAGCTGGGACAGTGGCTTCCATTTTTCAAGCTATCAAGAGCTAATGCAGTTGCATGCTTCGATCTCCTAAAGATTGTATTCAACTCTTGTTATTGGAATATTGGATTTTCCAAAATTATATTTATTTCTCACATATAATTACGCGAAACATTTTGTTTTCCAACAAATAGTTCACAAATTTAAGAAATACAAACAGCTTGACCGAAAAAACGTAAAGCAAAATAGTACAATATGGATCCTGATCTTTTGACTTGCTCACTTCTTTCCAATCATGTTCTTTCCTTTGGTTGTTTTCTCTCGCTGCGTTGTTGTTCCATCTACGTTATTAACTATTGTCGTTTTCTCTCTCGTCACTGGTTTTGTCCCTTTTAAATTGCTTTTCTGAAGCTGATGAAGGAAAAATAAACAAGAAATTAGACAAGACACTTCCAAAAAAAACCCAGCATCGAGTCACTAGATCATAAAACGTTTATTTATCTAAGTATATGATTATATACCCCTTTCAACGCGGTCCGACCTGCATAGATAAACAAGACATGTTAGTTTCATACAAGGTAGTACTTAGTTAATCATATATAAGTTATTTCAGCTATCTTAATTATTCATCATGTACAAATTAGCCCGAACGTACGTACCTTCTTCGCCTGCAGAATTACTGGATGAAGAATCCATAGATGGAAACAACTAAACAAGAGATCAGAGATATCCGTGAATACGAAGCTTGTTTTTTTTATTTTATTTTTATTTTTTAATGTTCTTAATTTCAAATATATAGAGAGAAAAATTATTATTCTTGTTCTCTTAGGGACGACGCCTTGTAATTGGTCTGCTCACAAAGCAACCGCACTTGTGTTTTTTGATTCATTGAATATAATTTATGAGTGACTAACTAAATATTTAGTAAAGAAAGTGGGAAAATAATAGTCAACAAATTGAAGCGTTAACCTTGCCATAAAATCGTCTTTTCATTCAAAAAGTGAGGGATTAAATTACATAAGAAAATTACAAAACTTTTATTTCATAGGCCAGAAGTCTAGAAGGTACGTAGGCCAATATTCTAGTTTGTTCATCATAGGCTCATCGCGATAAACTCCATATGATTAACTGCAACACTATTTGTTATGAATTTCCAAATAATGTATTTTAATTTTGAGCTAGGTTTCATATGAAATCAGAATAACAAAATAGTAGTACGAAGTACGAAAAAGCAATTTTAAAAAACAGCTAAAAACATAACAAAATAGCAGTAAGAAAAAGTGGAACCAAAAAGCTGAAAGTATCAAAGCCGTGTTGCTAATCAAACCCAAAAACAAATAATCCACCCTTACCAAAAAGACAAAACTTGATAGTATTAATTCACAACCATTTATCACCAAAAGTGGGGAAAAACCAACGAGCATCCTTGAAAAGTTTTGTCGAGGAAGTAGTTAGATGTTCAAACTCTTGGACCACATAATCGCTTCCGATTTGGTAAACGCAAATACGGTCAGCGTTATAACCATCGCGTAGACTAATCCCACAACATCTATGATACTGATCATTACTAAAATATATGCAATCTCTCATAACTCCATCTTTGGCCGGAACCGTAATTCCTAAATCCAAAAGCAATGCCTCGTCCCCTATAGACTTGATTAGTACTGTAAATTCTGATGATTTTGGATCCATCTTATTGACAGTGAAGACGCATTTAGCCTCTGGAGAACTATCCATTTTACCACCTACAATGATCAAAACTTCTCCAGACAAAGTCACAGCAAGATTGCTGAAATACTTCATATGAAATCTATTTACACACACAGACGATCCGAAACTTGCACATTCCATTTCTACTGGAGAAACACCACCGGAGAAATCAAAAACAGTGAGACATTGATGTGCACTAATCATGTAAAGCTTGCTTTCTTTAAACACCATATCAACACAGCCTTGATGCTTTATTGGTTGAAGAACTTTCCAGCTATTGTTGTCATCTCCTCTCTTGTGATGATATGCTACATAACTAGAAAGATTACAAAACACAAAGTAATCTCTGCTTTTGTCATCTACCCACAGAACCGCTTTGTCTATTTCTATATGGCTACCGCTAATGGGTCTCTTGAATCGCATATACCGTTCTCCATCGATTGATTCGAGAGACGGAAGAAGAATCCTCTCTCGAGTAAAAAGATTCAAAAGATGAAAATCAGCTCTATGGTCGAACATAAGGAACCAACTACCGGAACTCGCTAAACAACGACTCGTAGACATATCAAACCCTAAATCTCTGATTATGTAGGTTTTGTTTTCATGAGGATCAAACAACTTACATGAACCGTTGTTTTCGACATTTTTGTTTGGAAAAAGAATGATCCATGGAGTTGTTGGATTTGTTACTCCGATGACTGATTTCGAAGCAACATACCATGTTGAAGAAACGCATCTCGCTCGATGAAAATCAACGAAGCTCAAGCGCTCCAAGATTAATCTAACTAGGTCCACGATATAGGCCGCTTCGAATCGTCCTTCCATATTTTTTCCGTCGGAATCGCTCATCTCCTTCTTTTGTGCTATTTCACGATTTTCAATCTTAGGGTTTGTGCTCAGAGACGTGGGGGAGAAGATGAGTCAATAAAGTTAATGAGGCTATTGGGCCATTATGTAAAATAGGCCCATATATTAATGGGTTTCGTTGGATTAGAAATCTTAACTTGTAGGAAAAAAAAAATTCACGCCGGCAAAAGAAAAGAAAAAAAAAACCTTCGCCGTCGTTTGCTTAGTCTTCTTCGCTCTATCCCAACACTCGATCAAATAATCCCAGTGAGCTTCTTCCATTCCAAGGTACGAATCGATAAAGTCATCAAACCTATACCTTTTCAGGATTTAATGGTAATTAGTCAGGATCTAAATCGTTTCTTCGAATTTGATTTCGGTGATCTAGAACCCTAATTTGGTCGGGAATTTTCAAATCAATTGATTTCCCTGCCCTAATTTAATTTGATGATTGTTCTGTTTGCCTATGAATAAGTTTGATTTCAATGGCAAACAAAAAAAAGAGAGACATTGATTTGAATATTTTTACTTAGGTGCATTGATTCTGCAGATTGTGTTAATGTGTGTCACTCTTAATCTTCTGTCTTATGTTTTTCTCAGTTGATAAGGAATTTGAAGAAGCCTTTGTTTAATGGAAAGCAAAGGAAGAATCCATCCATCTCATCATCATATGAGGCGTCCTCTTCCAGGTCCCGGTGGCTGTATAGCGCATCCGGAGACTTTCGGTAATCACGGTGCTATACCACCTTCTGCTGCTCAAGGTGTGTATCCTTCCTTCAACATGTTACCTCCACCTGAAGTTATGGAGCAAAAGTTTGTGGCACAACACGGGGAATTACAGAGACTTGCTATAGAGAATCAGAGACTTGGTGGAACTCATGGTAGTTTAAGACAAGAGTTAGCAGCAGCACAGCATGAAATACAGATGTTGCACGCGCAAATTGGGTCGATGAAGTCCGAGAGAGAGCAACGGATGATGGGTCTTGCTGAGAAAGTTGCTAAAATGGAGACTGAGCTTCAGAAATCTGAGGCTGTTAAGTTGGAGATGCAACAAGCACGTGCTGAGGCACGGAGTCTTGTTGTGGCTAGGGAGGAGCTTATGTCTAAAGTGCATCAGTTGACTCAGGAACTTCAAAAATCTCGTTCTGATGTGCAGCAAATACCTGCTCTGATGTCTGAACTTGAGAATCTAAGACAGGAGTACCAGCAGTGCAGGTAATGGTTGTAGAATGGAAGTTTCTGATATCACTGGCTCCCGACACTCTTCTTATAGTTATTGAGTTTGTCAGCTTTTGTATCATCCTCTTATGAAGGTTGGGATGAATTTGATTTTATCTGATTCTGGCAGGGCAACATATGACTATGAGAAGAAGTTTTATAATGACCATCTCGAGTCACTTCAGGCAATGGAGAAGAACTACATGACTATGGCTAGGGAAGTTGAAAAACTTCAAGCACAGTTGATGAACAATGCAAATTCAGATAGAAGAGCAGGTATATTGAATTATTTAGTTAGTTTCTGCTCTATTTAGCTTCATTGTTCCACGAACTTTTTTCAGTAATTTAAGAGTTGTATCTGTCAATCAAATGAAGGTGGCCCTTATGGTAACAACATAAATGCTGAAATTGACGCTTCTGGACATCAGAGTGGAAACGGTTATTATGAAGATGCTTTTGGTCCTCAGGTTCGTGAGTTTCTCTTTGCTAGCTCGTCTTTTTGAGACCCATTATAGTTTTCCACATTAGTTGATTTAGATGTGCTTGAGCTATATACGTTTTGTTACTTTTGCAGGGATATATTCCTCAACCAGTAGCTGGTAACGCAACTGGACCAAATTCAGTTGTTGGCGCAGCTCAATACCCTTATCAAGGAGTAACTCAGCCAGGATACTTCCCTCAAAGACCCGGTTACAACTTTCCAAGAGGCCCTCCTGGTTCATATGACCCAACAACAAGGTTACCAACAGGACCTTACGGCGCTCCATTCCCACCTGGACCATCTAACAATACTCCTTACGCCGGTACACACGGAAACCCTAGTCGCAGATGAGTCCACCAGCTAAGAGTACATATATAAATAACTCACCAGCTACAGATTCCTTCAACTGTGGAATTGTTGCCTGTTTGGTCCCATAATCTTTATGGGTAAAGAGAAGTTGGTACAGTGGTGAACGTTGAGTGCTATTGTTTAACTGATTTTGTTGAGAGCTTGACTTTTGTGAGACGGTTTTCAACAAGTTTTGTGATACAGAGAGATGTAACATCGGGAAAGAAAAAACAAAGAAAGAGAAATTTGTTGTTTGCCCTTCACCATTTTGTCTCTATGACTCTATGTTTCACTCAGTTAAAAAGTTTACAAATGAATCGAAAGTTAAATTTATCTTTGTAATACTGTAGTTTCTAGTTTTAGTTTACTTTTGAAGGGCCCATTTTATTTTTTATTTTATTTTGTGAGAAGGGCCCATTTCATATATATATATATATTATTTATTTTATTTTTGGACAGAATACGAGTTGTTTTAAAAAAAAAATATTTTTGAAACACCGTCCGATAAAATTATTGAAATTTTTTGATATTTTTAAATTCCCGCCAGACTCCCATCTAAATTTCGCTTCTCCTTTAGCCATTTGCTTCCATTGTCACGGACCTGAGAAAGAAGGGGAAGAGAGATTGAAGCAAACAAAGAGATAATCGCAGCAACTTTGTACCAATTAGACCAGGTAATTCTTCTCCAATAAAGAAATTGCAATTTCTAAGGTTTCATTGTTCGATTTCTGTAAAAAGGTTTTTGATTTCTCAATTCAATTGCTGAAATTTGGTTCAGTTACCTCGATTTTAAGTTTAGGGTTTACCGATTCTGGCCCATTTGATACGAAAGATGTAAGCTTTTCCCAATATTGAATCCCCTTGGCTATATAGGGGTTTAATCGCACAATTTGATTTAGAAGAAATTGTTGCAATCCCCAATTTACGTTTTTCATTTGGGTCTGATATTTGTAGGTATGGAAAATGTGGTTGCAACTGTGAGTGGTTATCATGGATCCGATAGGTTTAAGCTCATCAAGCTTATTTCTCATTCTGGAGCAAGTTATGTTGGGGCAATGTCAAGATCTATTACACATTTGGTTTGTGTAGATTGTTCTGTTCTGTTTATGTGATTCATTACCACTGTGGAGAAATGAAGACATACCCTTTTGTTTAATTGGTTATGTGTGTAGGTGTGTTGGAAATTTGAGGGCAAAAAGTACGATCTTGCAAAGAAGTTTGGTACAGTAGTAGTGAATCATCGATGGGTGGAAGAATGTGTAAAGGAAGGGAGAAGAGTTTCCGAGACGCCTTATATGTTTGATAGGTATGCTTATTGGTTTCCGGTCCTTATAGCTTCTATGTTCCTCAAAGATGATTGATAAAGCCTTAATTTTTCAGTGGAGAAGAGGTTGGACCTTTGATGATTGAACTACCTGCAGTTTCTGAGGAAGCTAAAGTCACTAAGAAAGTGAATAAGGCTTCTGAAACTTTTGATAAATACTTTAGTAATGGTGGAGAAAACCGGAGTGGCTCCACTTCTGAGCTTGCCACTTGGATGGAGGTAATCCTCGTTCTCTTATTACCTATTTGCTTAGATAGTAGATACAAGCCGCATCTAGGTTTCTACAGCTATTAGTTTAGTTTTTATTGAATTTCAGTAATAGAACAAATGTTTTGTGTTGTATACTTCTATATCCAAAAGATCAGAAGAGAATTATCTTTTTGCATAGTATATCTAGTATCATTTGAAAGACCGATGTGCTGATAGCATATCCTCATCAGATTTCATAGCTACCAAGATTAGCTTTGCGTAGCCACTGTGGAAAGTAACATGTTAATTAGTGTGAATGTAATTGCTTACTTGCATGACTGTTATGTGTATGGTATACTTAGTTTGTTTTCTTCATGTCTCTGGGCTTCTTTGTTGCTCTTCAGAAAAATGTAGAAGCAAACAGACACTCAGTGCGATTAAGAACAAAGAGGCCGAGTAGTATTCTTGAAAACAAGGAAAACAGTGGTGTGGCAGAATCTTCACGGAAAGGAAAAAAGCGGGTAGTAAAGCAACGCTCTTACAGAAACCTTATCGACCTTGAATCTGATGAGGAATCTGATAATAACCATCATGACAACTCTGATGAGAACCAAAATGAGACTCAGGATCATAGAGAGCCTGCTGATGAAAATGTGAGGGGTTTTGTTTTCGAACAAGGAGAAACATCAGCTCTTCGACATCCTGGAGACTTGGCAACACCAAACTGGGATGTAGATGAAATAGAGGAGTCTGAGAATTGGAGTCATTCAGCTGTTTTTAAACGCCCTAGATCATTTAGTCCAGAGATAAAACCACAAGATGATGATGAGTCAACAAGAGAAGAGACAGAAGCAACTGAGAAGGCTCCTGCACAAGTTTCTTGTATCATATGCTGGACCGAGTTCAGTTCCAGTAGAGGCATTCTCCCTTGCGGCCACAGGTTTTGTTATTCATGCATCCAAAAATGGGCAGACCGTTTGGTGAGTTTATCTTCCTTGCTTTTCAAACTAATTCTCATAAAATCCATATTGGTAAATGATGCAACTTCCTTATTATATCTGCAGGTTTCAGAAAGAAAGAAAACAACATGTCCACTGTGCAAGTCCAATTTCATCACAATCACAAAGATAGAAGACGCTGATTCTTCCGATCAAAAGATATACTCACAAACAGTCCCTGACTTATCTTCAACAAATAACATTCTTGTAGTACTCCCTGAAGAAGAAGAACAAAGACAAACTCTCAATCCACTGGTAAGCCGAGAGTATTGAGCTACTACGCGATCTTGTTCTTGATAGCAACAACATTCTATTGTGTTTTGTTTTTTTCTCCTGCAGACTCGAGCTTCAGGTTGCAGCAGATGCTACTTGACTGAGCCAGAGGAGCTTCTGATAAGATGTCACCTCTGCAATTTCCGGCGAATCCACTCCTATTGTTTAGACCCTTATCTGCTTCCTTGGACCTGTAACCATTGCAATGATCTTCAGATGATGTACCACCGTCGCAACTACTAAATATATACGTATGACAATAATGTTTTGATATTTGAAATGATGGACAAAATATCCTCCCATTGTTTATGGAGAAAAATTTATTTATAATTGATTTAAATGAAGTTCTTGGTTAAAAATTAATATAACATTAAATTATACAGATCGAACCATATCAAATTAAAACTAAAAAAGTTGGGTGTCAAATTCAATAAAAATTTCCAAATTCCAACTGTCTAACCAAAAGTCACTTTTAAGTTTTAATTAAACCACAAAAGCAAATTGCCTAGAAAAATAAATTAAGCAAAAAGCTCTCTTTCAGTAAAGATGCCGTTTATTTTTCATATCCCGCCATGACCCCACCACCCAATATAATATTCATTATTTATTTTCTTTTGATTTTAGTTATAAAAAAAAAAAAAACTCAAGTCGTCGTCTCTCTCATTTTCTTC